>Ga0222648_1000492_pt1 | contig 16886 bp, 14 predicted proteins | sample AntAcemetagen335_FD_181021 | JGI IMG/M metagenome (GOLD analysis project Ga0222648, IMG submission 181021) | Saline water microbial communities from Ace Lake, Antarctica - #335 | ecosystem: Environmental > Aquatic > Non-marine Saline and Alkaline > Saline | place: Antarctica: Ace Lake... | reverse complement strand
TACGTGACACCGATCGTTCGAAAATTGGCTTCCGAGCTTGGAATCGACCTGGGGAGCATTCGCGGCTCAGGGGTAGGCGGTCGTATTAGAAAAGAAGACCTCACAGCCTCGGTCACTCCGCCAGCTGATAAATCAGTGAAGCACTCCCTAGCTGAAGCTTCGCCACTGCGTGGCACCACGGTCCCAATGTCAAGACTTCGCAAAGTCTTGTCTGAGCGAGCTGTCGCTTCCATGCAGCAGAGTGCTCAACTGACCTCAGTTGTTGAAGTGGATGTAACCAAGATTGCTGACATGAGGCAGCGCATACAGGCGGAATTCACCCAGAAAGCCGGAACCAAGCTTTCGTTCATGCCCTTCTTTACACTCGCAGCAGCTGAGGCGTTGGCGGCTAATCCGATTATCAACGCAACCGTGGAGGACACAAACATCGTGTACCACGGATCCGATAACATTTCGTTCGCTGTCGACACCGAAAGAGGATTGCTTACCCCAGTTATCAAGGACGCAGCGCACATGTCAATCGCAACTATGGCTCAAGTCATCGCAGACATGGCCGAGCGCACAAGAAACAATAAGCTAACCCCGGACGAGCTGTCTGGCGGCACATTTACACTGACCAACACCGGGAGTCGCGGAGCTCTATTCGACACACCGGTCGTGTTCTTGCCGCAGTCTGCAATCTTGGGAACTGGGGTCGTTACCAAGCGTGCAGCAATTGTTAAGGACGCTGATGGTCAAGACGCAATCGCAATTCGCTCGATGGTCTATTTGGCCCTAAGTTACGACCACCGAATCATCGATGGCGCAGACGCCTCCAGATACTTGTTGCAAGTAAAGGCGAGACTAGAAGCCGGAGCGTTCGAAGCCAACCTCGGCATTTAGTAAAAAAAATTAAGGTCGCTCAAAAACCAATGCCTGATTTCCAAAGAGTGGGACTAGACCCGGACTTCGTTGATTATCGATCTGGCATGGAAATGCAACTAATGGTTCACCGAGAAGTGGCTAGCAACCAGCGAGAAAACACGGTCCTGCTTCTAGAGCACAAAAGTGTCTACACCGCGGGAAAAAGAACAGAGAAGCACGAGCTACCAGATGATGGCTCAGAGTTTATCGAGACAAATCGCGGCGGAAAGATTACCTGGCACGGTCCCGGTCAGCTAATTGGTTACCCAATCATGCACCTACCCCAACCAATCGACGTTGTCGGCTATGTCCGCTGGCTCGAAGGTGTCCTAATCGGAGTTGCTGCAGAGTTTGGAGTCATTGGCGAGAGAGTCGAAGGTCGCACTGGTGTCTGGGTGAACACACCAGAAGGTTTTCAGAAACTTGCCGCCATTGGAATTCGAGTGAGTGAAAAAGTAACAATGCATGGCTTCGCACTCAACTGCAATAACTCGTTGAAGCCCTTTGACCACATAGTTGCCTGCGGAATTGAGGACGCTAAGGCAACAACTTTGTCCAAACTGACCGGAATAGATATCTCACCGGCTCAAGCAGCTACGCTTATAGAGCAGCAGATGGGAGAAATACCGAATGTCAGAAGCTAAACCAGAGCGCAAACTCCTCCGCCTAGAGGTTCGTAATAGCGAAGTTCCCATTGAGCGAAAACCAGAGTGGATAAGAACCACGGCCAAGATGGGCCCCGAGTACCAGAAGCTTCAGAGTTTGGTTAAGGAAAAAGAACTCCACACGGTTTGCCAAGAAGCCGGCTGCCCAAACATTTTCGAGTGCTGGGAAGACCGAGAAGCAACATTCCTAATTGGTGGCAGCCAGTGCACGAGGCGCTGCGATTTCTGTCAAATTGACACCGGAAAACCAGCGGCCTTTGACGCGGATGAACCTCGGCGCGTTGGAAGTTCAGTAAAGCAGATGAAGCTTAGGTATGCCACGGTTACCGGAGTTGCAAGGGACGATCTTCCGGACGAGGGAGCATGGCTCTACGCTGAGACAATTCGTCAGATCAAAAAGCAGTCACCTGGAACCGGTGTTGAAATACTTATTCCGGACTTCTCCGGAAGGCCAGAATTACTTCAGAAAGTCTTCGACACGAAACCCCAAGTATTTGCCCACAACGTTGAGACAGTGCCAAGAATTTTCAAGAGTATCAGACCTGCATTTACTTATGAGCGGTCACTTGATGTTTTGACTCAGGGCAGAGTCGCCGGAATGGTTACTAAGTCCAATCTGATCCTAGGTATGGGCGAAGAAATCCCCGAGGTACTTCAGGCCCTTCAGGATCTGCATGACGCCGGAACTGACATCATCACAATCACCCAGTATCTGAGGCCTTCCCCTCGGCATCACCCGGTTGAGCGCTGGGTCAAGCCGCAGGAGTTTGTAGAACTCACTCAGGCTGCTGAAGAAATTGGATTCCTCGGAGTGCTAGCGGGTCCTTTAGTGAGATCCAGCTACCGTGCCGGAAGACTTTGGGCTAAATCCATGATGTCTAAGGGACGAGAGATCCCAGAGGAGCTTCAGCACCTCGCCGACAAAGTCGAGTTTGCGCAAGCAAGCGCGGTCGCCTGACTAAACTAGTTCCGTGGCTAAACAAAAGAAACCTCCGGGGCGCTTCCGCCAGCTATGGCGCGTCTATAAATCAACCGCAAAATCTGACCCTACCTCGGCATGGCTTGCCGCGTTGGTATTGCTGTCATCAGTTGCAGTAGGCCTGGCAGTTGGATTCTTCACTGGCGATGGCAACGTGTTTACCTTGGTCCTCTGGGGCTTGTCTGGTTTTATAACCGGAGTGTTGTTTGCAATGATCGTCATGAGCAAAAAGGCAGAAAAGAACGCCTACTCACAAATCGAAGGACAACCCGGAGCAGTTGGTGCCGTCCTCGATTCGCAGATTAAACGCGGCTGGAGAACTTCCTCAATGCCGATAGCCGTAAATGCGAAGTCAAGAGAAGCTATCTATCGCATGATTGGACGCCCCGGAGTAGTGCTAATCTCGGAAGGCTCATCAGCCAGAGTCCGGCAAATGCTTGATGACGAAGCAAGAAAAGTTCTTCGGTCCGCTCCCGGTGCGGCTGTTCACAAAGTGAAAGTAACTGTCGATGACTCCGGGGTGCGAATCTACCGCCTGCTGAAACACGTCTACAAACTTCCAAAATCGCTGAGCCGTGGTGAAGTTACTGCGGTTTCAAACAGACTAGATGCCTTGGGCGCCCATGCTTCTGCCCCTATCCCCAAGGGAATTGACCCAAACAGGGTTCGTGCACCAAAGCGAAAAGGTTAACATTTCTGAAACATAGCTTCGCTAGTTTTATCAACACGTAACTAGAACGCCCGCAATCACCCAAGAGAGGTACGCCAATGTTCAAAACAGCTTCAGAGGCGCTGCAGTACATCAAGGAGCACAACATCAAGTTTGTAGATGTTCGTTTCACTGACATGCCAGGAGTGCAGCAGCATTTCAATCTCCCCGTGTCTCAGATAGATGAAGAATTTTTTGCCATCGGGCAGTTGTTTGATGCTTCCTCGATACGTGGATTTGCGTCCATTCACGAGAGTGACATGCAGCTAATTCCAGATGTCACAACCGCTTGGGAAGACCCATTCAGGGTAGAGAAAACCCTGATAATGAACTTCGACATTTACAACCCAAGAAACGGTGAGCTCTACCACCGAGACCCACGCCAGGTTGCTCACAAGGCCGAACGTTACCTCCAGTCGACCGGAATAGCGGACACCGCTTTCTTCGCTCCAGAAGCTGAATTCTTTATCTTTGACGATGTTCGCTACGAAGTAAAGTCCAACACCGCCTTCCACATTGTTGACTCCATTGAGGGAGCTTGGAACTCCGCTAGAAAGGAAGATGGCGGAAACCTCGGCAATAAGACTCCCTATAAAGGCGGATACTTCCCAGTCTCCCCCGTTGACCACTTGGCCGACATTCGTGATGCGATCGTGCTGGAGCTTGAAGATGCTGGACTCAGCGTGGAGCGCAGTCACCACGAAGTTGGAACTGCCGGGCAATGTGAAATCAACTACCGTTTTGACACCCTGGTGAAGTCAGCTGACGACCTACTGAAGTTCAAATACATCGTGAAAAATGTCGCTCACCAGTACGGCAAGACCGCAACCTTTATGCCAAAACCGCTGTTCAATGACAATGGTTCTGGCATGCATGTTCACCAGTCGCTCTGGAAAGACGGCAAGCCATTGTTCTACGACGAAGCTGGCTACGGCTCCCTTTCTGATCTAGCACGTTGGTACATCGGGGGAATCTTGAAGCACGCCCCAAGCTTGCTGGCATTCACTAACCCGTCTATCAACTCCTACCACCGCTTAGTGCCTGGCTTTGAGGCGCCTGTGAATCTTGTCTACTCAGCCGGTAACCGTTCGGCTGCAATTCGCATCCCCATGACAGGTGCTAACCCTAAGGCCAAGCGAATAGAATTCAGAGCTCCTGATAGCTCTGGAAACCCTTACCTTGCATTCGCAGCGCAACTGATGGCGGGTCTCGATGGCATCAAGAACCGCATCGAGCCTCACGAGCCAGTAGACAAGGATCTATATGAGCTGCCTCCAGAGGAAGCCAAGATGATCCCTCAGGTTCCAGGGGACCTAGAGTCTGTCCTGAAGGCTCTTGAGGCGGATCACGAGTATCTCATGGAAGGCAATGTCTTCACGAAGGACCTCATCGAAAATTGGGTCGACTACAAGCGTGAAAAGGAACTGAAGCCAATGGCTCAGCGTCCACACCCTTACGAGTTCGAACTTTATTACGGCGTATAAACGCATTGATTAGTAAAAAAACCGGGTGGACTATTCCACTCGGTTTTTTTATTCCACGAAGAGCTTCTGAAACACCACTCTTGCCCGCCTGGTGACGGCCAAATAGAGCTCCTCAAGCTCAGTCGCTGAGTCTGGTTCAAACTCTAAGATTCTTGCAATGGCCTCAAGTTTGTTGCGCTCAAGTGGCAACTCTTCAGAACCTTTATCAAGTGCCAGAACCTGAGCGCTTCTGATGCGGCTTGCAAAAACCCAAGCTGCATCGAGCACAGCAGCATCAATTGCATTGACGTGGCCCAGTCTGACCAGGATTGGCAAGGTGTTCAGTGTGCCAAGAATACGAAGGTCCTGCTCGTTTCCCGCAAATCTCAATTGCATCAACTGCACAAGCCACTCGACGTCGCTGATGGCGCCGGGGCCCAGCTTTAGGTGCCTGTTAGCCTCAACACCTCGAGGAAGCCGTTCATTTTCAACTCTTGCCTTGACCAGCCGAATAGCAACCAGCTGCTTATGCGACAGCTCTTTGGGGTATCGATACTTGTCAATAATCTTTCCAAACTTGTCTCGAAGATCTTGAGAACCCGTCATGGGACGTGCTCGCAAAAGAGCCTGAAACTCCCAAGTGTCAGCCCATTTTTCGTAGTAACCCTCATAGGCGCTGAGAGATTTGATACGCGGGCCGTTTTTACCCTCGGGTCGTAAATCAAGATCGAGCTCAAACTCCAAAATAGAATCCTTGACTAACGCAATGAACTCCCCCGTGAGGCGCTCCGCTTGGCCTTGAGCCTCTTCGTTATCGCTCTGGTAGACAAGCATCACATCGGCATCTGAACCAAATCCCAACTCTTGACCTCCTAGACGCCCCATTGCGATAATGCTCAGGTCCAAGGTGATTCCACTCTTCCGGGAAGCAAGCACAAGCATGGACTCTAAATAAATATCCGTGACGTCGCTCAAGCCTTCAGCGGTTTCAGGCATCTGAATGTTGCCGAGCGTGGCGCCGATGGCGATTCTCAGAATCTCCCGGCGACGAACAAACTTCAATCCCTCCGCCGCTTTTTCAGTCTCTTGGTTCCTGGCCAAAATGGAAGACACTTCGGTTTCTAAGACCGCTCTATCTGTGGGCTTTAGTTTAGATTCGTCCGCAAACCAAGCGGTTGATTCTGGAGTGTATTCCAAGAGTCTTGCGATGTAGGCGGAATTGGAAAGGGCTTGCATAAGTCGCTCTGCAGCTCCAGAAGAATCTCGCAGCATCTTTAGGAACCAGTACTTATCCCCGAGTAGCTCGCTGAGCCTTCTAAAGCTCAGCAGAGCTCCGTCTGGGTTCATGCCGTCTGCCATCCAACGAAGTAACACTGGAAGCAAGGAACGCTGAATCGTGGCGCCGCGTGATGTTCCTTGACTCAGGGCTTTGAGGTGTCTCATCGCGCCCTTTGGATCGGTGAAGCCAAGCGAGATCAACCGACTTTCAGTCTCGCTAGCCGTCAGTGAGATTTCGCCAGGTGACAGTGCCGCCGTTGCTGCCAATAGCGGCCTGAAAAATATAGTGTCGTGGAGCTTGGCCACCTCTTGACGACTACTGGCCCAGATGTCCTTTAGTTCATGGGCTCCGAGACGAAAGTTAAATCCTCTTGCAATCCTCCTTAATTCAGAGGATTCGGTCGGTACAAGATGCGTTCTCCGAAGTTTTACCAGTTGAAGCCTGTGTTCTATGACCCGAAGTATCCGGTAGTGCTTCTGCAACTCCAAAGAATCATCCCTACCCAGCAGCCTGGCCGTAGTTAGCGAATTGATTGCCGCAAATGTTCCTGAGTCTCGAAGGCTGTCATCTGCCACACCATGAACCAGTTGAAGCAGTTGAACTGTAAATTCAACATCGCGCAACCCACCGCGGCCCAACTTCAGATTGAGCTCTTTATGCTCTAAAGGAATCTGATCTATGACTCGCTTGCGCATCTGCCTCGCGTGCTGCACAAGGTTTGACCTTTCTCGATCCCCCCAAATCTGGGGTTTGACTTCAAGTAGGTATTGATTACCAAGCTCTAAATCTCCGGCCGCAAACCTGGCCTTTAGTAAAGCCTGGAACTCCCAAGGTTCAGCCCATTTGCTGTAGTGGGCCGCATGAGCGGTCAAGGTTCTGACTAGCGCACCGTTCTTGCCCTCGGGCCTTAGGTTGGGATCAACTTCCCAAAGCCCAGGTTCGACATCGGGCTCATTAATCACTAGTGCTAGTCGTTGGGCGATCTGGGTGGCCGTGCCGATGGCATAGTCTTCTGGTCCGGCGGCCACATAAATAACATCCACGTCGCTCACGTAGTTCAATTCATTGGCGCCGGTTTTACCCATGGCAATCACTGAAAGCTTTGTGCCTTCTGACTTTTCGGTCGAAATTCTTCCATCCGCAATCAGCTCGGCCCTAGCAACGGATAACCCTGCTTCAAGGGCGGCATCGGCAAGTTTGCTAAGTGCGGCGGTCACCTGGACAACTCCTTCGACTGGATCAAGTTGTGCAAGATCCCAATCGGCGATTGCCAGCAACTTGGCTCGGTATGACACTCGCAAACTAAGTCTGGTTTTGTCGCTCAGTTTGTACGCCTCGGGAAGTGCTAACTCGTTATCAAATAATGACAATTGCGAAGGATGTCGCGACAAATATTCGGCAAGTCCGTCTGAAGCCCCTAGGACTCCAATTAATCGCTTGGCGCCCTGGGCGCTAACAAGGGAGGTCTTTGTGAGTTCGGTATGTTCTCGCGCAAGCTCCAACAAATGAGTAAGCGCCCGATCTGGAGAAGCCGAAGTTTCAAACGCAATTTCGCAGTGCCTATAACTTGACCCAAGTAGCTCAGCCAGTTCGGCTAAGTCATCTCTGGCCTCTGTCAGCGACTCAAAGCCCAAGCGAACTATGTCACTCAGGGAAGTAGTGCGACCGGTAACCATTTAGAGCGTTTTTAGGTTTTGATCAATCTCGTACGGAGTCACCTGGGCCCGATAGGCTGCCCATTCGTTGCGCTTATTGGCCAAAACAAAATTGAATACGGACTCACCAAGGACTTCGGCGGCTAGCTCGGAGTCCTCGAGTTTTTTTATTGCGTGATCAAGGGATTGAGGCAGGGCCTCGATGCCCATCGCGCGACGCTCCTGGTAGGACAGAGTCCAAACATCTTGCTCGGTCTCATCCTGCAGTTGATACTCGTTCTCAATACCCTTCAATCCTGCTGCCAAGAGCAATGAGTAGGCTAAATACGGGTTAGCTGCCGAGTCCATGGCACGATACTCAATTCTTGTGCTTTGGCCTTTTTCAGGCTTATGCAATGGCACGCGCACCAAAGCACTTCTGTTGTTGTGCCCCCAACTTACGTAGCTAGGGGCTTCACCACCACCCCAGAGCCTCTTGTAGCTGTTTACATATTGATTGGTAACAAGAGTGATCTCAGGTGCATGTCGGAGAATTCCTGCCATGAACTGCCTTGCGGTGTTCGACAGGTGGTATTTCGCCGCTGGGTCGAAGAATGCATTCTTATCACCCTCGAATAGCGAAAAGTGAGTGTGCATACCCGATCCGGGGTGGTTAGTGAACGGCTTTGGCATAAAGGTTGCGTAAACGCCCTGCTCTATTGCTACTTCCTTGATTACGGTGCGAAAGGTCATGATGTTATCGGCCATGGTCAGCGCGTCAGCGTAACGCAAATCAATTTCATTTTGCCCCGGTCCACCCTCGTGGTGGGAAAACTCAACGGAGATACCGAGCTGTTCCAACATGGTCACTGCTCGTCTTCTAAAGTCGTGTGCGGTTCCTCCTGGAACGTTGTCGAAGTAGCCAGCGTTGTCCACCGGTACCGGTTCACCGGACGCGTCAACATTGCTTGATTTCAACAGGTAAAACTCAATTTCCGGATGAACATAGAAGCTAAAGCCCATAGACGCTGCCTTAGCCAGAGTCCTGCGAAGCACATTTCTCGGGTCCGCCGCCGCAGGCAGTCCATCTGGAGTAGCGATATCGCAGAACATGCGTGCCGCTGGATCAACGGTTCCGCGCCAAGGCAAAATTTGAAAGGTAGCAGGGTCTGGAAGTGCCAGCATGTCGGCTTCTGAGTTTCTGGCAAGGCCTTCAATCGAAGAACCATCAAAACCGATGCCCTCAGCAAACGCACCCTCTATCTCGGCGGGGGCAACAGCCACCGATTTTAGAGATCCGGATACGTCGGTAAACCAGAGTCGGATGAACTTAACACCGCGCTCCTCGATGGTTCGTAACACAAACTCTTGCTGCTTGTCCATAAATCCTCCTGACACTGGTAATAGGCTATCGGTTGTGACGTCAATAAAAGTAGCTTTTGCCCAGACAAACCCCGTGGTGGGAGACGTCAGCCATAACCTCGAACAACTGTTGAAATTTGCCGAGCTGGCGGCGGGCAAGACTGACGTGCTGGTATCGGGGGAACTCGCACTTTCAGGCTATCCACTCGGTGATTTGAGCTACCGCGAAGACGTCATCGATCAGTCCAAAGCCGCCGTAACAAAACTAATTGCCGCGTCAAGTCAGCCCAAATTTAGTGAACTCTATTTCGTGGTCGGCCATGCCACTATGGCTTCAACGAAACTAACCCACATCCAGTCCTCGAAGGCGATTGCTCATAATTCCGCGAGCGTGATACATAATGGCGAGTTGGTCGGCACTTATCACAAGCAAATTTTACCGAACTACGACGTTTTCGACGATTGGCGTAACTTCGTTCCGGGTAATCAAGAGTTGATTTTTGATGTCCGAGGAACGACCTGTGCACTCGCTATATGCGAAGACATCTGGGACACCTCATCCATTAGACCGGCAGCTCTCAGGGCTGCCGGTGTTGAGCTGCTCATTGTCCCTAATGGCTCCCCATACACACGCCAAAAACCAATTGAAAGAAGATTAGCCGCGGCTGGGTTTCAAGACGGATTCGCTCTTGCATATGCCAACCTCAGCGGTGGGCAAGACGAGCTGGTATTCGACGGTGGAAGCTTCTTGCTAGATTCAAGCGGCTCTGAGATTCAGCGAGCACCATTTGAAGAAGGCTGTTTCTGGGAAAGAAACCAAGACCTGGCAGCAATCGCGGCTGGCGACCTGGCTACCCTCTGGCGGGTTCTAGTTACCGGATTGCGAGACTACTGTAGGAAGACAGGACAAACCAAACTGCTAATAGGTCTTAGTGGCGGCATAGATTCCGCCCTCGCAGCTGCTATCGCAGTCGAGGCAATTGGTGCGGCAAACGTGATTGGGGTCGCTCTCCCATCCAGATTCTCATCTGAGCACTCAATCGACGATGCCAAACAATTGGCAGCAAATCTAAAGATGGAGATTCGACAGATTCCGATAGAACCTGTCCACAAAGCCTTCGAATCAGCCATGCGTTTCAGCGACCTAGCGGGAGAGAACCTTCAGGCAAGAATTCGAGCAGTTCTGCTGATGGGTATTTCAAATAGCGAGAATGCACTGCTTCTCTCGACGGGGAACAAGTCCGAAATCGCCGTTGGCTACTCGACCATGTACGGGGATTCAGCTGGTGGCTTTGCACCTATAAAAGACCTGTTCAAGACCGACGTCTGGGAGGTGTCAAGGTGGCTCAACGAACGAGGCGACAAAGAACTCATCCCTTCGAACTCGATAACTAAGGAACCTAGCGCCGAGCTCAGGGCCGAACAGGTAGACACGGATTCACTCCCTGATTACCTAGTGCTTGACGAGGTGCTTGCACTCCTCATCGAACAATCAGCAACCATAGAACAAGTCGTCGCTCAAGGGCATGAGGCAGAACTAGTTGAGAGAATTGAGGCACTGGTTCGAGCATCCGAGTGGAAACGCTCTCAAGGTGCAATCGGCACCAAAACCACCTCGGTCGCATTCGGAACCGGACGCAGAGTCCCGCTAACAACGAGGTTTACCAAGCTATGAAAATTAGAACTAGCACTTTGACCGAGCTGAAACAAAAAGGCATTCGCTTTGCTGCTCTAACCAGCTACGACATGCACACCGCTAGCATTTTTGATGCCGCTGGTATCGAAGTCTTACTGGTCGGGGACTCCGCAAGTGACAACGTTTTAGCAAATCAAGGCACGGCACCAATCACCCTTGATGAGATGATTCCCTTCGGAAGAGCTGTTGCAAAGAGCGCCAAGGACTCGCTCGTGGTGTTTGATTTACCCTTCGGAAGCTACGAAGTAAGCGCCGAGCAAGCGCTAATCAGCTCTATCAGAGCGATGAAGGAAACTGGTGCCGCAGCGGTGAAGCTGGAAGGCGCCAAAGTCGAGCAAATTTCTAGGATTGTGGAAAATGGCATACCGGTGATGGGCCACGTCGGATTCACTCCCCAAACCGTCCACGCACTCGCTGGCTACAAAGTTCAAGGTCGAGACCAACAAAACGCGGATCGAATTATGAATGAATGCCTTGCAATCCAAAAAGCTGGTGCCTTTGCGGTGGTTCTTGAGATGATCCCCGCCACTTTAGCCAAAGAAATCTCTGAAGCCCTTGAGATACCGACTATTGGGATTGGAGCTGGCTCCCAATGCGACGGACAGATCTTGGTCTGGCAAGACTTCGCCGGTTTGAGCGAGAAGACACCTAAATTTGCAAAGAATTATCTCAAGCTTCGTGATTCGCTTGGCGCAGCTGCCCAAGAGTATAGATCCGAAGTCCAAAGCGGCAGCTTCCCACCGGCTGACAAGCAGTTTTAGTCTTCCCACTCTTTCTGATCCTCTTCGCGCAGCGCTTTTGCCCTAGCGATTATCGTGTCAGGGCCCGCCTTTGCGGTATCAAAGTCTGGGAACGGGCCGATTCGGTCTAGCGAAAGTGATTGAGGTCCACTTTCGACCTGCTGGGTTTTTAGGTTGAACCAATATTCGGCCTTATCGGACAATGTGCCTCCTGACGCACTAAATCGAAAACTAGACTGCTGTTATGCCAAAAGCTAATGATTCATCCCTGATACCCGGAAAAATTTCAACCCTCAGAGCGGTACCTTCAACGATAGTGCGACCGGAGTATGTTGGGAAACCGGGGCCCGCCGATCACGAGGGCGGCGACAAGTACGACGAGGAGACTATTCAGCGGATCAGAGTCGCCAGTAAGCTCGCGGCCCAGGCTCTTGACTTAGTGCTATCGGCCGTGAAACCCGGAGTGACAACCGATCAATTAGATCGAATTGGACATGATTTCCTGATTGCAAACGGCGCCTATCCTTCCACCTTGGGTTACCGAGGGTTCCCGAAATCGCTGTGCAGCTCATTGAACGAAGTGATCTGCCATGGAATCCCCGATGACACAGTCATTAGCGAGGGAGATCTCGTGAACATAGACATCACCGCTTTCATCGACGGCGTACACGGCGACAACAACGGAACCGTGATAGCAGGCTCAGCACCAGAAGAAGTCAGATTGCTGGTAGAGCGAACTCACGAAGCGATGATGCGAGGGATTAAAGCCGCTAAACCTGGAAGAGAAGTCAACATCATTGGCCGCGCTATAGAAAGCTATGCCAAGCGATTCAATTACGGAGTTGTTCGTGATTTCACGGGCCATGGCGTTGGCACAAGCTTCCACACTGGGCTAATAATTCCTCACTACGATGAGTCTGAATACAACGACATTATCGAGCCTGGGATGGTCTTTACAATCGAGCCAATGCTTACTCTGGGATCCCAGGACTGGGACATGTGGAAAGACGGCTGGACAATCACGACCAAAGATAAAAAGTATTCCGCCCAGTTTGAGCACACGATTTTAATAACAGAATCTGGGGCAGAAATACTAACGGAACTATAAATGACCAACATCGCAGTGGGCATTGATGTTGGTGGAACTGGAATCAAGGCCGCCCTTGTTAACACCGTAACCGGGGAGCTAGTGTCCAAAAGATTGAGGCTTGTAACCCCCACCGGTGGCGAACCGGCAGCCGTGGCTGCAACCTGCAAGAAATTACTTGCTGAACTGGGAGCACCAGACCAAGCGCCGGTTGGTGTTTGCCTCCCCGCAGTTGTCAGAAACGGTATAACCAAGACGGCAGCGAACATCAGTGACAACTGGATTGATCTAAACGCGAAGGAACTGCTCACAGCGGTCCTCAATCGAGACATCCACGTCCTGAACGACGCTGATGCGGCGGGTGTGGCAGAGATGAAGTATGGAGCAGGAAAACAAGCCTCGGGTGTCACCATTTTGATAACCCTTGGCACCGGTATTGGCTCAGCACTTTTTATTGACAAGACCCTTGTACCAAACACCGAATTTGGACATTTGGACATCGGCCCATTCACCAACTTTGAGTCACATGCTTCCTACGGCTCTTTCGAACGAGACCAGCTCTCGGTTCACGAGTGGGGTCAGCGACTTGAGCTTTTCTTCTCGCACTTAGAAAAAATATATAATCCAGATCTGTTCATAGTAGGTGGCGGGGCAAGCAAATCTCACGAGGAGTTTTTCCCGTTTATAAACCTAAATACTCCTATTGTGCCGGCGAGCTCAAAGAATTCGGCGGGAGTCATCGGTGCGGCTGCGATGGCGAGTCAACATTTATAAAAGTGAGATGGGCCGGCCGATACGCCGGGTTCTGTAATGCGTAAGCACTGACGGCCATCTATCTCGGCCACAAATTGCTAAGTGGCTCTAGCGACCTACCCGAAGACTGAACGAGCAGCTCTTAGCGTCTTCTTACTTGGTCTTGCTCCCGGTGAGGTTTACATAGCCGAACTAGTCTCCTAATTCGCTGGTGGTCTCTTACACCACCGTTTCACCCTTACCCCCTAGGGGGCGGTTTACTTTCTGTTGCACTGTCTCTTGGGTTACCCCAGGTGGGCGTTACCCACCACCGTGCTCTTTGGAGCCCGGACGTTCCTCGGCAATGCCGCGACCGTCCAGCCGACCCATCTCGAAACCAAGACTAGCCCTGAATCAGATGGGCACAAGAGTTGATGGCGAATGTTTCCACTAGTCCAGTACCAAAAAAGCGATAAATGCTAATTCCACACGGTGCAAAATTTATGTTCCAGTATGTTGACTCCGCCGATTGCTGAGCCAACTTAGCAATTGCCCTAGAGGGCATCATGTGTGTTACCAAAGCAACGGTCTTGCCTTGATTTTCAGACACCACTTGAGTAATCAGCGCTAAAACCCGCCCTTGAAGCTCCAAAACGGACTCTCCACCGGGGGATTTCTGAGTTGTGGAAGAGCGCCACTTTGCAACCTCTGCTGTTGACTCAAGCTCCATGTCAGTCATCGACTTACCGTCCCAGTCCCCAAAGGCGATTTCTCTTAGTCGCTCATCGGAAGCACTCTCCACGCCCACAACCTCGAGCAGTGCATCGGCGGTTTGGGTAGTTCTTCGCATAGGAGAATGAATGATGGATGATACCGGGGGAAGATTGAAAAATGCCAACAGGGGTGTAACAGCTTTTGCTGCTCGAATAGCCTCATCTACTCCTGTTTCATTGAGCTCCGGGTCTTCCCCATCTCCGCCGGAAATCAAATTGGCCGTTGTGCTGGCGGTACTGCCGTGCCGAATAACGACGATTGTTGTTGGCTCTAGATGCTGCCTCGGGGCCCTGATGCTTCTTGGTTGAACGGCCGATAGCGGAAGGGCGTCATCCTCGGTGTGAAAAGCACCATCGTCCAAAGCACTGTTGGCGTTGGCATCGGCGATCGAGTTTTGCTCCCGGGGTATCCACTCCAGAGAAGCGTCGAATGCCCCTAGCAACTGGCTCGCTTCAAACACCAGTTCGCGAATTTCTGGGCTTTTGACTTTCCAGCGACCGCTTAGTTGCTCAACTACCAGTTTTGAATCAAGCCTTATAGTCACCACCCGGTGCTCTGAAGCCGTCAAGAATCTAAGGGCAGCGATCACGCCCTGGTATTCTGCATAATTATTGGTCTGATTACCTAACACTTCACCGAAATCGGCGATTGTGCCTCCCGCCGCATCCTCTATGTGCACTCCATACGAGGCTGGACCTGGGTTTCCCCTTGATGCTCCATCACAGTAAACGTAAATCATGACTGCATCAAGTCACTCTCGCACAAGTATGGCACTGCACTCCGGGCAGGTGGCTAACTCATCGTTAGCTACTGCGCGAATCACGCCCAGGGCCGTAGAGGTTAGGTTCATATTGCAGGCACCACAGGTCGAACTGCGCAATTTTCCAATTGCGGAGCCGCGCTTGCTTAATCTTTCAAACAGCTCGACGAGTGAAGGGTCAATTGAGGATCGAGCTTGGTCGACAAGGGACCTCAGTTTGGTTAGTTCGAGAGTCACACTTGCCAAAGACTTGCTTGCCTCATCGGTTGCCCGATTGAGCTCTTCTTGAAGTGCCTCGCGCTTTGCTTGAGTTTCCTGCTGTGTGTCATTCGACTGCTCCACACGTTCCATTTGAATTAGTTGAGCTTCTTCTAGTTCGCCCTTGCGCTTTCCAAGCGTCACTAGTTCGTGCTGGATCCCGGAGATAGTCTTGGTGTCATTGGACTGAGTCAACCGCTGTTCATCTTTTGCGATCCGATTTTCGACCAGCTCCAGATCAGACTCTGAGCGGCGAAGGTCGCGCACTATTTCTTCGTGATCGCTTAGTAATTGACTTGCCTCGGCGCTAAGGCGTAAGAGTGAATCACGAATTGCCTCGGACTCAAGCCCAGATGATATGTAAGCCGATTGCGTCTCGAACTTTCGAATCTCAATGAGTTGGGCATTCAATTCCATCAGTACGGGAAGTTGGTTCGGATCGATTTTCATTGCATCACCACAAAATCCCAGGGGTCGGTAGATAAGTCACTGACAATAAAGCTAACAGCGCCAAACTTATCACTGAGCTGACCTTGGGCAGTCTCCAGCCATAACCACTCAGCGGCCCAGTGAGATATATCCATTAGCGCAGCGCCGCCAATTATTCGACTCTGTTCAATGAAGTCCTGCGATGGGTGGTGCCTAAGGTCAGAAGTAATGAACAGATCTAGGTTTACACCTTGCGCGAGATCCAGATAGCTGTCCCCAGCTCCAGCTACCAATCCAACCCGAGAGATCATGCGATTTGGGTCCCCAGCAACCTTTATGCCTTGGGCAACCGAAGGAAGCGCTTTGGCCACAGCTCTAGAAAACTCCAATAGCGTGATTGGCTCGCTCAGGAGACCGAAGAAACCCTGCTTGGTAGCCGGATCCAAGTAATCAAGAGAGCCCAACCCAAGCGCTCTGGCTAGAGTGCTTGAGACTCCATCGATTGCGAAATCAGCATTAGTGTGGGCGGCAAACACGGCGATTTCGTTTTTGATGGCAAAGGCAGTTGTCGCACCCTTTGTGGCGGACTCACTCAGCGAGTAAACGCCCCGCAAGAACATTGGGTGGTGTGACAACACAAGATTGGCACCAATACTCTTTGCCTGCTGAAGAACCTCCATTGTCACATCGACGGTGAGCAGCACAGTTTTAACATCGGACGTCAATTCGCCCAGCATGAGACCTGGCCTATCCCAGTCCGCAATGCCTGACTCGGGCCAAAGCACATTGAAATGTTCAACCAACGAAGATAGTTTTTCCACAGCGACGTCCCAACAGATTATTGGCGCCAGTTTATTGCCACTGGGGCGCCAAATGGTTACCTAGCCCTGGACTCGGACCACGCGTACTCACCCAAATGAAATTTACGCTGTGACTGTCACGAATTCCCGGCAAAAAACGGCGGTGCCAAAAGCACGTCCAGCTTTATGCCGAATTAGTTCTAGCCGGTTTTGAAAAAGCATGCCCGATTTTGGCTTGATTTCACAGATTTGAAAAGCCAGACCAAGGCGAACAAGCCCGCTCAAAAGACCTTCCTAGGCTGCAAACGATTCAGATGTTCAACCTGCCCACAGCATCACTAATTTAGCTTCGTGCACCTCACAAGCTGCGCCATAAATCCATATAGATTCTTTCGAATTTTCTTGTGTTGCTCACTATATAAAGAAAGTAAGAACGATGTTTTTTTTGCTGGTAACCCGCGTGGACTGGCCGTAAGCGACCACTACTTCTATGTCCATCACATCCGGAGACTCGCTGGATCCCCTAGGAAACGCTTTATGGTCTAGGGTCTTTTATATGGAAATCAAACTGAGAAACACAGAAAGACAACCAAACTGGGAGATTGCGAACGAGCTA
>Ga0222648_1000458_pt1 | contig 17424 bp, 10 predicted proteins | sample AntAcemetagen335_FD_181021 | JGI IMG/M metagenome (GOLD analysis project Ga0222648, IMG submission 181021) | Saline water microbial communities from Ace Lake, Antarctica - #335 | ecosystem: Environmental > Aquatic > Non-marine Saline and Alkaline > Saline | place: Antarctica: Ace Lake... | reverse complement strand
CCCGCGTCCCCTGCGAACAGCGCGGCAAGAATAGAGTCGATCTTTGGATAAATGCGTGCCTTCATCACATCGCGGTCAATCGACCTGCCATGGACCGAGCTTGCGTTGATTTCGCTCATCTTTGGCATGTAGCCAGCATAAACCAATTTTACGGGCAGAAAGCTCAAGACAGTCCGCTCAAAGTTATCGAAGATCATTTTTGCTTGCTCGGCTGATTTAGCCATGTTCACGACAGCCGAAAAGGACGTTACATTCTTTTCGAAATATGCGTTCTTGATCAGAGCATATGCATCTACAAAACTTGTCGCTTGGCCTAATAGGACGACCATGGTGTGGTCGGCAACTGACACAGTGTTCATGACACCTGTTCCCGACCCAGCCGGTACATCAACAATTATGTAGGCAAAATCATGCGCGGTTGTTTTGAGCCCGTGCAGCAAATCTTTCAGTCGCTCAGCATCGCTTTCCACCAAGACGTTCGCTGCGGTACGACCTGGCAGCAATGACAAGCCATTTGGCAATTTTTGGACAGCTTCGCGCCAATCGCAACGACCCTCGAGAACATCAATTAAATCGACCGTCGGCCGTGTGTTCAGCAAAACATGGGAGTTTGCCATCAACAGATCAGAATCGACAAGAAGCGTAGGCCCATAACCATCCTGCAGCCGTGTAGACATATTAACGGCTAACGATGATTTACCGACGCCGCCTTTTCCACTCGCAACAGAAATGATCGTAGGCATGACACCAGACTCCCTTTGGAACACATATGCACAAACAAGGCCAAGTTAACAATCTGTCATTAAACACACAGAAGCAATAAAAAGCGGCCAGAGATCAGGCGCTCCAATGTCGATTTCTACCGCTATCGATATGGACAAAAGTACTATAAGTACCAACGCCTCCACGACATATTGCATTGGCGGTGGCGCCAAGTTGGCGCTGTGAAACTTTTGGCAAGGCAAAATCAATAGCCCTGCCTTCCATGTGAAGCGAGTTGATGGCAACATTTCGACTTCTTTGCCGCAGCAACTCGTTTGTCCTTTGGGACCTGTATCCTGAATTCACTTTTACATCGGTCGGATTGCCGGGTGTCGCAAAAGCCCTGCATATTTCCAGAAAATCCTGAACAACCGAAGGATCCATCACTTTGACCTGGTCTTCACGCCAATCACGCATGAAATGGTTCAATCGGCGGCGCTGAATCCACCCCAAATCTAATGAAGCGGGAACATCCAGAAAAAGCCGTTCACCAGTATTTGCATTGTGCAGACGCGCCACGAAAGGCAGGGACGGGCGGCCAGTAACGATACGCGGGCCTGGTTTTTCACTCTCGACCGGACCAGCCGACGCTTGTTGGGTGTAAAGCTGCATCATCGAGCTCTCGGAACCCTGTTCAGCAGATACCGGATTGTGAGAAAATAAACCGCCGCCTTTCTCAAGATCGACGAGCGGTGCAGCGCTTGCACCCACAGGTATGCATAGAAGACCGGAAACAACACTTCTACGAGAAAGCGTAACCGCGCTGTGCATCAAAGAAGTCCCACGAGTGACATGAAATATTGCCTAGCGGGTGAGTTTCTCGATCATGTCGGAATAGGTTTGCAGAATACGCGACGATCCCGAAAACTGCTGCTGCGCGCGGATCATATCTGTCAGTTCAATTGTCAGATCGACGTTCGACGTCTCGAGAGTTCCTGATTGTATCATGCCAAATCCATCTTGACCACCGACACCAAGAACGACTTGACCCGCCCCGTCAGTGGCTTGAAAGCGGTTCATCCCTTTCTGCCGAAGCGCTGTTTCATTCGGAAAAGCGCCGATCGCAATCTGGCCTAAGACTACTGCGGGTTCGGAACCATATGTGGCCAGAAGCTTGCCGTCGGTACCGATCTCTAGTGCTGTCAGTTGGGCGCCGCCTTCAGTTTGGCTCACTGGAACCTTTAGGGTTTGCAGAGCCTCACCGCCAGCACCATCGAACCCCATCACGAAGTCATTTGTCGACGTCCGCAAGACACCATCTTTGTCCAGCGAGAACTCTCCGTCCCGCGTGAAAGTAAGCGTTTCGGAAGCAGCCGTTTCACCGGCGGGGGCAGCAGACACGAACATGCCTTTTCCGATCAAAGCAAGATTAAGAACACCGTCACGGGTCAACAAGCCGCCCTGCTCTGTGCTTTGCTTTGTCCCATCGACGATGCTGCCGACGCCTTTGGACAGGCGGGCAACCGAGTCAGCCGACCCGCCGCTGTACAGATCCGAAAAGCTTGTGTTGCTCTTTCGAAAAGCTGTGGTGCCGGAGTTTGCAACATTGTTTGAAACCACTGCGATTTCAAACATTGAAGTGGCCATGCCAGATTTGATCGTACCGAACATTCACATCTCCTCAGCGTTCAATGATGAAGCTTTGCAGAAAGCGTGCCAAGATGGTGCTACTTGAGAAAGTCGAACAAGCTGCTTTGGCCGATACGCGAATAGGCCTGCATCGCAGCATCGCGCGACACCAGCAGCGCCTGAAGCTCGGTCACGACCTTGCCCAGATCAGCAGAGCCAAGCTCGTTCACGTCAGTTTCCAAGGCCAAGGCGCGCGATTGTAACGCAGCCTCTTGATCCTCGGCACGCTTTAGCCGCGCACCAATCTTGGTGCGCGAAACGGCGATGTCCTGTCCTGCCTGCACAAGCTTTTCCAACTGCGCATCAAGCGTTTGCGCCGTCGGCACCATCGTTTGTGGTGGCTCACCATCAGTCATGATCGTAAAGCGCGGTTCGCGCGACGCAAGTTCGACACCTTCGATCTTGAGCGCAGACAAAGCGATCGTGCCGGTAGCGGCAGAAAGCACCAGGCGACCACCAACGACCGTCGCGCTGACGCCGGTCCTCGACGATTGCTCGTTGATCGCGCTGACCAGCTGATCATGCGACCCGCCAACAACATCGGTTGCCGTGATCGACATGCTGCCTGATGGACCTTGCAGATCGAACGACACATCACGCGGAACACGGTCCCCGTTAAAGCTCAGCGAAAGCCCATCACCTGCATCGGCCGAAAGCGTGCTGGCATAGCTGCCATCGGTCAACAAAGCTGCCTCGAAACTATCAACAATATCAAAAATGCTTGCGACACCATCGGACGTGTCAACCTGCATGAAAACCTCGGCCCCATTCACCGATGTGGGCAGTCGCGTCGTTTCAGAAGCCGCCAAGGTATGCTGACCGCCATCACCGCGATACTGGATGCGGCCATTCGTATCTGGCGTGAATGGTTGAATATCAGTGGCATATCCGCCGAACAGTGCCTGATCGTCCGACGTGCGGCTGTTTGCAAGATCAATCAATGCCTCACGGCTTTGTGCAACATCAACCCGAATTGCCGCCAGGTCCGATGCACTGACAGTATCTGTATTTGCAGAAATCGCCCGCTCGCGCAGCTGCGCCATGATACCGTCAACGCTTGCCAGTACCGTATCACCCAATGACAGACGCTGCTGCGCGGTCGTTGTGTTTCGTTGAAACCCCTTCAACTGTGTCAAGCTTTGTTCCAAAGCGGACAACTTGACAGCCTCGATTGGCTTTTCAGAGGCTTCAGTGATTTCACGCCCAGTCGAGATTTTTGTCTGGCGCAGTTCGATTTCTTTGTTGACCTGCGAGAACCGCGTCAACATCTGATCAGAAAATAGCTTGGTTGATATAGACATATTTTACCTCATGCGATCCGGATCAGAGTGTCGAACAATTCTCGTGCGGTTTGCAGGATGCGTGCCGCGGCTTGGTAGGCTTGTTGCTGAGCCATCAGCTTTGCTGCCTCTTCGTCAAGGTTCACCCCACTCAATTCACTTTCTGACGCAACCGCGGCATCGCGGACCGCCTCATTTGATGCGCGCGTCAGCCGCCCAGCTTCGAGGCTGGAACCAACGCCTGCGGCAATGGAGCGAAAGTTATCTTGAAAGGTTCGCCGACCGCTGCCTTGCTCACCGAGCTTGATCAGCTCGTCCAGGTTGCGTGAATCGCCCGAGGATCGTTGCCCCGTCGCAAATTGAAAGCTGTCACCGGTATCCGCAAAGCCCGCTAGTTCCAATGTTTGACCCGTCACATTAAACCGCGCCAATCCACTCGACATGCGGGTTGCGATCGATGCCCCCGATACCATATCAAAAAGCTCGACCCGGCCTGACGCGTCATCCATCATCTCGATCCGAAACTGCTCTGGTCCACGGGTTTTGGCCGTCAGCGGCTCGCCGATTTCGAATTCCGCGCTCAGGCGTCTTGCGCCATCTGAACCCATCACGACGATCAGCTCTTCGTCGGGAAGATCGCTCAGATGCAGGTAAATCCCGGCAGCACTGGTACCACCAGCTTTGATGTCGACAACAGTTTCGTCAGTGCTGCGCGCCAAAAGCTTGCCGTTTTCGACACTCAGTTCGGCATTGGCAAGCTTGAAGCCAAGATCGGCTGCGTCAACGGATGGCGTGACAGCCATGACCGAACCCACCGCAGATGTCAGCATGACGCTGTCCAGACCAAGGTCATCGGTGATGATGACACCCGAAAGCCCCCCGCCGCTTGCGCTAACCAATCTGCTGTCAAAATCAACCGTCACAGTTACAAGCTCTGCTATCGCGGTGAACGTGATCACATTGGATGCCACAGTAGCCTTTACATTTGGGTCCGCCGCTTCCACCGCAATTTTAACCTTTGCGGCAGCTTGTGCGGCAGTATCAGCAGCCAGAAGAGCAACGCTTACAGTTGTGCCTCCTACGACGACATCATAATTCCCGTCAGCTCTCGTGCCGATACCTGCAGTGAGTGTGAGTACGTTATTATTTGTACCAGTTATTGCTCCCGTCACCGATGTAGCTGAACCAGTTGACGAAGTTACAGTTACAGGTCCGCCGCCGACGGTGACACCCATATCGTAGCTGCCGGTCTTTGTACCAGATGTTACTCCTGTCACCGATGTTTCTGAACCCGCCCCAGTTACAGTTACTGCTATCGCGGTGAACGTGATCACATTAGATGCGGCAGTAACCTTTACGTTTGAAACCGCCGCTTCCACTGCAGTTTTAACCTTTGCGGCAGCTTGATCGGCAGTATCAGCAGCCAGAAGAGCAACGCTTACAGTTGTGCCTCCTACGACGACATCATAATTCCCGTCAGCTCTCGTGCCGGTACCTGCAGTGAGTGTGAGTACGTTATTATTTGTACCAGTTATTGCTCCCGTCACCGATGTAGCTGAACCAGTTGACCCAGTTACAGTTGAAGGTACTGCTGTCCTGGTGAACAGGATCGCATTGGATGTGACAGTAGCCGTTACATTTGAAACCGCCGCTTCCACTGCAGTTTTAACCTTTGCGGCAGCTTGATCAGCAGTATCAGCAGCCAGAAGAGCAACGCTTACAGTCGTGCCGTCTACGACGACATCATAATTCCCGTCAGCTCTCGTGCCGGTACCTGCAGTGAGTGTGAGTAAGTTATTAGTGGGCGCAAGGCTGCGTCCCTGCAAGCGTTGCGTAACCTGACTGCCCGACAACCCAAAAGCCGCTGCGCCAGAATCGGCCACTGGTCGTGGTCCAGCACCGGTAAGCTGCCCATCCATCACAACAAGTGCGAGGGAGTAATTATATTCTTTTTCTCCATCTTCTGCTGTGGAGATTAAGGTCTGGGTAACATGGGGCGTAATCCGCCCAGATTCAGGCCCGGAAATCGCAAAATCCAAGGCCGTCAGCCGATCAGGATTGCCGTCATCTACGCGGGTCAAAGTATATTCAGCACCCGCCAGAACAAATCTTGCAGAAGCGCCAATCGCGGGAACCGAGGTTGATCCAAACACGGCGCCCTGCAGCGACGGAACCGGGGCTTGCGCGCGCAGCTTTTGCGCGGTCAGCTGGGCCACACTTTCACCTGTCATGATGCCGGCGCTTAGTTCGTTCGCTGACACTTCCGCTTCGAACAGCGTGCCGTCTGCCGCTGTCAAAACAGTTTCAAATCGCGCCGAAGGCGCGTGAATGCGCGTGCCATCGACATTTTGCGACAGCCCGTCGATACTGCTATCCACAGCATAGCTCAGCGCAGCAAGCGTGCCGCCATTTGAATGCTCTTGCGCAACCAAGCCGCCCTTCATGGGATCAGCAGAAGATTCCAACGTGAAATTCGAGCGTCCCTCGCCGCTTGTCGTTAGGTCAAAGCCAGACCCGCTTCTAAAGGCGACAGTCCCGCTAAACCGCAGATCAGCAGTGAAGGAGACCGACTCCGATGGCGAGGCTTCGTCATCGAGCGCGAGGGGGTTGTACATTTGGTCAAGCGAGCTGGCACGCAAAGCCACACCAGACGAGATGTTCGTCGTAACAACGTCAAAGCCATCTTTCTGCACCAAGGTGACGGCATTGCCCGACAAGGAAAGCTCGGCTGTGACGCCGGTTTCATCGGATCGACGATTAACCGCCTGCACCAACTCTGATAGATCACCATCGTTGATCTGTGCTGTGATCCGCAATGCGGTGTCGTTCACACCTTTCAGGTCGAATTGTGTTGTCCCGCTTCCCACACCATCCAGCGACAAACGTATCGCCGTACGCGCCACGGCACTCACCCCGACCGGGGCGAATGCCTTGTTTGCCTCTTGCGCAACATAGGCGGCATCAACGCCTGCGGGAATGCTCAGCGTGCCAGTTGTCCCCGTGTCCATCTGAAGGCTGATGGTTTGGGCTGTCGTGCTATTCGCCGCGGGGTTGGATGAAATAGTACCAACCGCAGTGCCGCTAAGACCCGTCAAGGAAACCATCTTGGATTGCAGACCGCTTGCCAGTGGGTCGGCTCCGGAACTGCGCTGCGTCACCGACATGCCACGATAACTTGCTGAACCACTGACCGCATTATAATCGGACCGGTATTCCGCAGATGCATTAAATCCGTTTTCAGTCGTCAGCAGTTGCGCCACTTCAGCCGCAGCAAGAGGCGTCCCAGAAACCTGCCGTCCCTCGCGGGTAAAAATCCGGATACCACTTGCTGGTTTGCCGCTTGTGAGATCGGTCAGCAACGCGTTGCCCCCGGCGGAAACAGCGCTGATTGCTGTCAACTCAAGCACACCATCCGAGGCAAAGGTAAACCCTGTTGCCGATCCTGTGACAGAAAGGCCAAGTTCTCCAATCGTTAGGTCGGTCGTCGTCGATCGGAGAACACCCGCAGACAAATACTTGGCGATTTCTTCGCCTGACACCCATGCATCGGTTCCAACTGTTTCGGGGTCCAGCGAAAAGCTGTAATTCGTCCCACCAACGGTCAGTGTCAGACCACCGATATCCGCATCATTCTGCGCTGAAACTGTGGCCGTTGTTTGTGTGGCCAGGCTTGCCAGCGTGATCGACTCGGTACCGCGCGGGATGCTTCCGACGACACCCCCGCGCAGAAAATCCTTTGCCGCAACAGGCGAAAGGTTGTTGGTCAGAACCGACGACAGGGCCGGCACACCCGACCCAGGCAAGGCTTCCTGTGTCGAGGTCAGGACTGCCGAACCCTTGTTTGTTGTGGCGGGATAGATTGCAATCGTCGAAGCTGCAGCAATTTCCTCGCCCCGCGTCAACAAAAACGAGATCCGTGACGCCTCGCCCGACATCGGTGTAATGCTGAATGTATCCCCGTCTTTGGGCGTTCCCTCAACAAGAATGACCGCGCCGTCTATTTCAAGGCTCGCGCGCCCAGCACCCAGCCTTGCACTGGTATCATCTGTCAGTTGCCATTGCCCACGACGCCCATCAAACGTCATTTGCAACGCACCCAGCCGGTCTGCCAGGCCAGGAACCAGACGGATCGTCGCTTGCGCATCCCCTTGATTGGACGCACCGGCGGTAACGGAAAAATCGGCCACGGCAAAAAGCTCTCGTCCAAGCTGCCCGTCCAGATCGATCCCCTGCGCATGCTGGTCATTCAGTTTTTGACTAAAATCGCGCGCCAGCGCGTCAAGCTCACTCAACGCGCGCCGATTCGTACCATGCGCATCAACCAACCCACGCAATCCGCCCGTTTCTAGCTGAGATACGATCTGACCAGAGCCGACACGGAACATGATGCTCCCGGATTCGCCCTCAACCACAGACAGCTTTTTGGCATCTTCACCCGTCAGAATAAGAGGCCCAGAGTCGGATGCCCCCAATCGCAGCTCGGCATCCAGCCGATCTCCAATTTTGATGTTCACGGGGATTTTCTCGGCAAGCGAATCCAGCAGGCGATCACGTTCATCCAAAAGGTTGTGTGGCGGCGCACTTCCGATGTTCGACGATCGCAACTGCCCATTGATGATACCAAGCGATTCAAGCGTCCGGTTTACTTCAACCAGTTCAACACCAATCTGTTGGGCGGTGCCGTTCATCAAACTCGTCAGCATGCTCGCTGTCGTATTAAAGGCATTTGCGACGGTTTCCCCCATTTCCAATGCGGCTTCACGGGGCGCAGGATCGCCGGGGCTGGCAGCAACCTGCGTCAGGTTATCGAAAAACGCAGTCATCACGACAGCCAGATCGCCGTCATTTGGAAGGATCAGGTTTTCCAGCTGTTCCAGTTTGCCAACGAAGGCATCAGAGGCTTCGAACCGCGCGGTGGCGCTGCGTTTGCTTTCAGTCAGAAATCCATCATAAGCCCTGCGGATCTCGCCCAGCTTGACGCCCAGCCCCGTTTGCGATGACAGGCCAGTGAGCACGCTTTGAATACCATATACTTCGGTGAGCGTCGCGTCTCTGCGACGATAGCCCTCGGTATTGGCATTGACGATATTCTGGCCGGTGACATTCAGTGCCTCGCGTTGCGCCTGGACCGCACTGCGGCCGATGTCTAGCAAACTGGCCATTTAATCTGCGTCTCCATTCCGGACCCTGTTTTGAAACTGCCGCACGATGGCATCTGCGATGCCAAGGGATTCTCGCTGCGCCAGTGCGCCGGCGTATTCAGCATCTAGCAACTGAGTAAACGTCTTTTGTCCCTCACTATTTAGCAAAGGATCAGACAATTCCGCCGAACGCGCAGAAGATAAAATGGCCTTGACGAAAATAGCCTCGAACTGTTCGGCAACAGCCGCAAGCTGTTCAGGCGTCTCCAACCTTGAATCACGATTCAACGACGTGGACTGCTCGCTCTGAAACGCGGCATCCGTAGCAAGATTGAACGCAGAAGGACTGATGGGGTTCATAACATAGCCTCGTTTTCCTGCGCCAAAGATCTTGGATCAGATGATGATAAGCTGCGCGCGCAAAGCGCCTGACACCCGCAGCGCCTCTAGGATCGCCACCAGATCGGACGGCGTGGCACCGATCGCGTTAATAGAGTCAACGACGTCGCTGAGACTGACACCCGGGTCAAAAAGGAAAGCGCGCGCGCCCTGTTCGTCTACGGTAATCGCGCTGTCTGGGGTGACAACGGGCGCTGCCGGTGTATTGATCACAACACCATCGGCGACGATTGTTTCGCTTTGCGGCACGGCCTGCGGGTCTTCGCGGATGCGGACGGTCAGGCTACCATGGGTGATGACGGCAGGCGTGACATTGACATTGCCCCCGATCACAACAGTGCCCGTGCGTGAATTGACGATGACTTGCGCGGGCGGTGCTCCTGGCTGGACCTCGACCTGTTCGATCAGGCTGGCAAAGGACACCTTCTGCTCGGGGTCAGAGGGCGCTTGCACACGGATCGAAGACGCATCAATCGGCACGGCGGTGCCACCGCCAAAGACCACGTTGATGGCCTCGGCAACATTGCTTGCTGTTGAAAAATCGGGGCGGTGCAGGTTGAGAACCATATATTCATTTGTGATGAACTCATTCTCGACCAAACGTTCGACCGTCGCACCCTGCGGCACACGCCCGACGGTTGGAACATTCACTGTCAGGGAGGAACCGTCTTCGCCTGAGACGCCCAAGCCACCCACGACCAGATTTCCCTGGGCAAGCGCGTAAGTCTCGCCATCAACGCCCAGCAAGGGCGTCAGCAAAAGAGTACCGCCACGCAACGATTCCGAAGGGCCCAAGGTCGATACGGTCACATCCAGCGTCTGTCCGGGCTTGATAAAGGCTGGTAGGTCCGCCGTGACGATCACCGCGGCTGCGTTGGTTCCGTCAAGACCATCAAGCTCTGTCACCATACCAAAGCGCGACACCATGGATTGCAACGACTGCAGCGTAATCCCCAGGTCACCGTCACCGGTACCGGACAAACCGACAACCAGACCGTAGCCAACCAACTGGTTCGACCGCACGCCCGCCAGGGCTGCGATATCCTTGACCCTGTCCGCCTGCGCGACGCTGGACAACATGCTGATCGTGACAGCCAAAAGACCGATCAAGAGTAATCGTATGCAACGCATCACGGCCCCCTAGATCAAGTTCAAACTGGACACTGCGCGTGAAAACAACCCGCGTTTGGACGTGTCGGCGATATCACCCGCGCCGGTATATGTGATCTCTGCGTTGGCAAGTCGATTGGAGCTGACAATATTCGCAGGGCTGATGTCACTGCGCCGGACGATCCCACTGACGCGCACGTATTCATCACCACTGTTCAACGTCAGCTTTTTCTGTCCGAGAATCTGAAGATTGCCATTGGGAAAAACCCGCACCACGCTCACCGTGACCAGGCCGGTGAAGGTGTTCGATTGTTCGGCAGCACCAGACCCTGCAAAAGATTGGGTCATACCGAATTCCGGATCATTGGGGCTAATGAACCTAGGAAGGTTCGCAGTGGTGGTATCCGATTTATCAGCAGTAGCAGTTTGCGACTTTGTCGCTTGAAACGACTCGTTCAATGCGACGGTCAGAACATCGCCAACTTTTGATGCGCGTTGCTCTACGGCAAAAAGCCCAGACACGCCGGGGTGATAAATACTGCCGTTGGACGGACTGCTATTATAGGTATTATCCGGCAGTACAGGCTGAAACTGCGCACTCGCTGCATCTTCCACATAGGTTGAACAGCCTGCAAGGATCGACAGCGCAAAAAGGGTCAAGACGCGGAATAGGTGCATTATCTTATCTCTACAGATTATTGGAAATATAGCGCATCATTTCATCGGAAGAGCTGATCGCCTTTGAACTGACTTCATAAGCTCTTTGCGTCTCGATCATTTCAACAAGCTGCTGGACGACGTTTACGTTTGAACCTTCCAGCGCACCCTGCATAAGCTTTCCCAGTCCCTGCGCCTGTGGCGCCGCGACAGTCGGGGCACCGCTGGCCAGCGTTTGCGTCACAAAGCTCTCTCCAATGGGCTGCAATCCACGCGGATTGGCAAAGGACGCGATGGTCAGCTGACCAACCTCTTGCGCTTCCTCCTCACCGGCTTGACGCACAGACACCAAACCATCTTGCGAGATATTGACCTCGGTTGCATCGGCTGGAATCCGAATTTCCGGCTGGACCACATAGCCACTTGCCGTGGTCATCGTACCATCAGCGCTCCGCGAGAAAGACCCGTTGCGGGTATAGCCGACGCGGCCATCAGGCATCAGAACCTGAAAAAACCCTTGTCCTTCGATCGCCAGATCAAAGGAATTGTCCGTGTTCACCATACCGCCCTGCGTATAGAGCTTTTGAGTGTTTACCGCTCGTACCCCGGTACCCAATGCGAGCGCAGACGTCAGTGCTGTGCCTTCGGATGTTTGGTCGCCACCAGAACGCTTGACCTGATAGAGCAGGCTTTCGAAATTCACCCGGTCGCTTTTGAAACCAACTGTGTTCAAGTTTGCCAAGTTGTTGGCAATGACCTGCATTCGCGTTTGCTGCGCGTTTAACCCGGTCTTTGCGACATGCATTGCGTTGGTCATGGTCGGCTCCTGAATAATCGTTATCAGGATGTTTGCAATCAATGTGCCAACCCGGAAACCTGGGCCGAATTAGCCAGGCAGGCGCATGATCCGCGTGCCGCCTTCATCGATTTCTTGTGCAAGCGCGATGAACTTGACGCTCATTTCAAACTGCCGCTGGCTCTCGATGTTCTGGATCAAAGATCCGATGGTATCCACATTGCTGTTTTCCAAGAAACCTTGGGTCAACCGCGCCCGTTGATCAGGTTCAGGCAGGTCGGCTTGGCCAACCGGACGGATATGCCCATCAGGTGACTTTGAAAGAACAACGCCGTCAGCCTGCGATGTTGCGATGATCGGACCGGCAACAAACGTGCCCTCTGGTGCGTCGAGAAGCTCCATCTGGATCTGGCCGGTCTCTTCCACCACGATCCGCCGCGTCGGAGGAAGCTGGATCGGGTTCAATGCGACATCAAGCAGTTTGTTACCCGCACCATCGACCACAAATCGGTCGAGGTCGAACGACAGGTCGCCGCGCCGCGACAAGGCTGTGTCGCCTCCGCTGCTGGGGGCTATATAGAAATATCCCTGACCCTGAATGGCAAGATCCATTTCCGCTTCGGTGTTCTGCAGCCCGCCCTCATCGGTAGAGAACAGCGACTGAGAGGCTTCCTGACTGTAGACACGCGAACGGAACTGATCGAACGGCGTTAGAAAACTTGCCTCGCGCGTGACACTCAGATCAGCGCGAAAGCCGGGCACATTCGCATTTGCCATATTCTGTGCATTCACACGCAACTCGGACGAGATGTTGCGCAGGTTATTCAGTGCAATATGAATGTTGCGATCCATGCAGATTTCCTTGAATGCGAGGGTCAGTCTATGGAAATAGACCGACCCTCAGGCCCCTTAGGTACGGATGTTGATGATCGTCTGTGTCAGCTGGGTCGATGTTTCGATAGCCTTGGACGCCGCTTGGAAGTTACGCTGCGCGGTGATCAGGTTCACCAGCTCTTCGGTGATATCCACGTTCGACCGTTCCAGCGCACCGGATTGGATCGACCCGAAACCTTCGGTTCCAGCTTCCCCGATGATGGGATCACCAGACGATGCGGTCTGCACGAATGTCGCATTGCCGACCTGTTTCAAGCCGTTCTGGTTGTTGAAGTTTGCCATGACGATCTTGCCCAGAGGCTTGTTCTGGCCGTTGGTGTAGTTGGCACGCAGAAGGCCCGTGGCATCAATGCTCAACCCGTCCAGACGACCGGATGTAAAGCCGTTCTGTTCAAGGTTGTTGACCACAAATGGCGTCGCCAGCTGCGAAGAGGCACTGTAATCGATATCGAGCGAGATCGAGAATGTCTCGGTCTGGGCCTCGTAGCGGGTCAAGCCCTGCGGACTGATCAACCGGCCCGTCTTGTCAAACGTCAATTCACCTTCGTTCAGATACAGCGGGTAATATCCCTCGACCAGATTGTTCGGCTCTGAATCGACGATCTCGCCATTTTCGTTGACGAACAGCGGCACACCATTTTCATTGGTGGCCTGAACAAGGTTGGCGATCGTCGGCACGCTACCGATACCAAGTGGAACATCATCAAGCCCCAGCTTCGCAGACCCACGTACACGGATCGTGGAATCGCTGCCTGTTGTCCCCGTGGTAAAGACAAAGTTGTTGTCGTCCGGCTGATACCGCACGGTTACGCCGCCGATGGTCCTGCCGGTGACGGGATCTTGCATCTGGTTGATCCGTTCCTGAAGCCGCTCGGCCAAGGTCGAACCGATGTAATTGCCGCCCGGAATGTCGATCACCGCGTTGATGCCGTTGACCGATACGTTGAATGTCGTCTCTCTGTTCGCTGGGTTCAGGAAAACAGGGTTAGAATTCAATGGGTCAGTCGCCGGCGCACCGATCGCACGTGCTGGAAGCGATTGCAGGCCTGTCCCTGCCGCAAAGCTGACGCTTTTGCTACCGCCGACACCCATCAGATCGTTTTCACCCTGCGCCAAGACACGCGAGGCCAGATCGACAGCACCTGGCTCGATTTTGGCAGACTTCGTCGTCGGATCAATTTCATACCGACCAACCTGAATGTTCGAGGCTTTTTGCGCCGTCGGCACGCCCAGTGCCTTGTCCTGTTCAATCGCCTCTCCGGTTGTGCCGCTCTCAAAGGTAAAAGCGCGCGCCTCGCGGTCATAGCTGACCTTGGCCCCGAACCGCGTCGGGCCATCCCCTTGGCTTGCCCCGTCAAAGACAAATGGCTGACCGCGGACACTGGTTGCGCTGGTGATCTCGACCCTTGGGGACGAAGTGCCGGCCAGACCAAAGGCGTTCACACCGGAATTGCTCGTGGAAGAGACCTGTATCGCGGACAAGTTGCTGATTGCGCCGCCGGGGCCCAATGTCGTGTGATCAACATTGAAAACAATGCTTTGCGTCGCCGCATCATAAGCAACTTGAATGGGCGCGTTCAACTCATCAACCCAAGCCATAGCAGTGGTCGGGGTGTCGAGACCCAGTGCAGCATTCGTTGCATCCGAACCTGTCACGCTCCCGGTAAAGGCACCAAAGATATTGACATCAAAGTCTGCATCCAGCTCGGTGTCAGTATACGCATGGCGCGCGGCATCCGTTTCACGCACGATGAGCCGCTGATTGTTGAAACTCGTGGCTGATCCCGCCACCTCAAGGTCTGCACCTTCGAAATAGGCCTCAACTTCAGAGGATCGTTCCGACAGGATATAATAATCCGTTCCAGCAATGTTTATATCGCTTTCCGGCAGCCCCAGACCACCCGTCGCAATTTCGATCTCATCACCGTCTATGGCGGTGATCCGGAAGCTGCGGCCATTCAACGCCTCTGCATCCGCATGCGCGCCCATGAGCAGGATTGTATCACCTACAGTGAACGATGCACCAAGGCCGGTGCCCATTGTGATCAGCAAGCGATTGTTTTGCGAATCCAGGCTGATGGCGTCATCGGCTGTTGTAGATACGCCAAGCTTTTGGTCATACACACCGACGGTTGGTCTGTTACCGACATTCGTATAGCCCAAATGACGTTCTTTTGTGATCGCGAAATCTCTGACATTACCAGCGTCAAGTATCGCGACCAAAGCAGCGAAGTCTGTCTCAGCAGTTTCAGCATCGGTCAGTGTGGTGGCCAAAGCATCGAAGGCCGTCTCAGCGGTTTCGGCATCGGTCAGTGTTGTAGCTAATGCATCAAAACCTAATGCAACAAAGCTGTTGTATGCGACGGCAGCAGGTGACGACGCTAAATCAGTACCTGCAAAAACCCCATTCGACGTGTCGTAGTACAATGCCAGCGCATCGTTAGCAGTAGTAACTTCAGCCTCTCCCGCAGCCTTCAAAGCGCTAGTCTCTGCAGTAATCTCTGCATCTGTCGGAGCAGTAGAAATTGAGGGTGTAGTGAGAGTAAATGCCCCGCTAATGGCGAGTTCTGCTGTGCTAACTGCGGTGGCCAAAGCAGTTTGCTTGGTGACGATCTCTGCATCTGTCGGAGCAGTAGCATCCACAACTTCAGCAATAGCGGCACCAACGGCATCCGCAGCTGTGCTAACAGCGATGGCCAAAGCGGTTTGCTCAGCAGCAATCTGTGTATCTGTCGGAGCAGTGGCATCCCCAGTGGTGAGCGTAAATCCACCACCAACGGCTGTCTCAGCTGCATTAGTGTTCACTTTGAGGGAACCTGCGAAGTAAGCTGACCCCCCAAGCGCGGCTTCAATTGCATCCAAGACGTCGTTTTGGTTGGCGGCAGTTGCGACACTAACCGTCAGATCCGCGAGTGTCGTGTCAGAAAAAGTGATGGTGACAGCACCGGCCACAGGCGCCGTGATCGTGGAATCCAAATCTGAAACCGTGAACCTTCCGTTTGTGTAGGCGACGCTCCACTTGCTTGAGGAACTGACCATCGTGGTGATACCCAGATCACGCGTGGTGTAATCGAAGCTGAAAACTTCAGGGTCTGTTGGCGGCACCGAAATCTTGGCGCTACCGGTCAACTGCGCAAATTGTTTGTCCGACGCTCCGGGCACGAAAGCCGGTTCGCTGTTCAAGGCTGCGTTCAGGCGGATTTGGGCATGGGCGAGAAAGACATCAAGATCGAAATTCGGTGACGTGCTCTCTGCCAAATCCATTCCGGCCTGAATCGAAACAAAAGACGGTTGCAGCAGGTCAACCTGAAGCGGCGTGCTCCGAACCGGGGTTTCGCCGGATGTACCCGGCTGGAACAGCTGGATGGAAATCTTGTCGTCCACGCCTTTCTGGATCTCGATCTTGCGGGCATCGTCATGGGCTTCGTTGATTGCCCGTTCGACCTCTGCGGCCAATTGCTCGGCATTATAACGGCCGGCCCGGACATCAATGCTCACGGGGCGTGTGCCATCGTCGATATTGATCAGCAGAAAATCGCGGCCCCAATAAACACCCTGATTGGCATCGGGATTTGCCTCGTAGGTAGCCTCGAATTGCATCGGGTCAGTGACAATCTCGATTTCGCCGGTTCCCTCATCCCCGAAGTTGAAGCTGCTTGCCTGACCTGTCAGGGCTGCGGGCTGCGACGGGGCGCGGTCTTTTTGTTCGTCGAGCTTGTAAAGCGGTGAGCTTTTTTGCTCGAGCGTATAGCTTGCATCCGGTACGTATGTTGTCTGGTTTCCAAACCGGTCGATGAAGATCTGTTCGTTGGATCTGGTGACAGCAGGGACCAGATCAGGCGGGACGATCTCGTCATTGATAACAAGGCGGGTTTCGAACTTGTTGGTCGGATCTTCGGCCGTCGCGCGCTGGGTCTTGATGAAATAGACGGTCGCAATCGTCGGGTTACCCAGATCATCGAAGATCGTGAACGATGTCGAGTTGGTGAAACTTTCTGAATCATTGGGATCAAAGGTATAGCCGTCTGCGAACTTTTCCTTGTCCGTCACAACGTCGGCGCTGGCTGGCACGTTCACCGCAAGATCAACCATCGACGTCGCCTGTGGATCGCCCGATGTCACCGGCAACCGCAGCGGCGAAGCGCTGTCGATATCCTTGGCGGTGACCGATCCGTCTTCGTTCACCGGATAGGCCAGCAGGAACTGACCCGAGCTGTCCACAACGTTCCGGTTGTTGTCGACGTTGAACGACCCGTTACGCGTATAGACCACCTGCGTCGATGTCAGGCTGGGCTTGAGCGCGAAAAACCCTTGCCCCGAAATCGCCATATCAAGCGCGTTCAACGACGAGGCGATGTTACCCTGTGTGAACTGCTGCTTCACGCCCTTCAGAATTGCGCCGGAACCGATCGATGACGATGAGTTCTGCAACGGTGAAGTTGCGAAAATGTCGCCGAATTCCGCGCGCGACCGTTTGAAACCGGTCGTACCCACGTTGGCAATGTTGTTCGATGTTGCCGAAATATCGGATTGTGCGCCGTTAAGTCCGGTCAAGGCTGTATAAAAAGACATGCGTAGTTTCCTTGATTGAGGTTAGCGACCCGCCTTAAAGGCGGAACCGCAGGACTTCTGCGGCGCTGACATCGCCGTAGTCTTCGGTTTCAAGCATGCCGTCACCGTTGGTGGCAGCGTTGGCCGTGCCTATGACCTGCGCATAGACGTTGGGCGTCAGGCTTTGAACGCCTTCGCCATCGCC
>Ga0222648_1000451_pt1 | contig 17536 bp, 14 predicted proteins | sample AntAcemetagen335_FD_181021 | JGI IMG/M metagenome (GOLD analysis project Ga0222648, IMG submission 181021) | Saline water microbial communities from Ace Lake, Antarctica - #335 | ecosystem: Environmental > Aquatic > Non-marine Saline and Alkaline > Saline | place: Antarctica: Ace Lake... | reverse complement strand
GCTTTTCAGCGACCCGCAGTCCGCTACCGAAAAAGTGGACGTGTACTCATTCGGGGTGACGATGTGGGAACTCTGGACGTGCGACGTGCCTTTCAAAGATTTACGCGAACAAAGCGTTGTTTGGGGAATCATGACGGGCAAGCGGCCCGAGCTGAGTGACACGGCGAAAGAGCCGTTCGCTGGGTACAAAACCCTGATGAAATCCTGCTGGAGCGAAGACGTCCAGAAACGCCCCAACTTCGACGACGTCGTGGCGCAGCTGGAAGTAGCCACCAACAGTAACGAGGGGTTGAGTAAATCGTGACAGTTGGGAGACGGTAGCTAAAACTGTTACGTCATAAAATAAACCTCTCGCGTTACTTCTCACCTATTCCTCGGAACTTACGTCGTCTTCTTCTCCCGATAAGTTCCCGCCGCCGTGTCTCCGCGCGCTTCCAACGCGCCCGCTTCCCCTTCGCGGCGCCCAGCCCGTCATCGACCGCGTTTGGACGTCGTCCACGGCGAACACGCCGTTCGCCTCGGCGATCAAATCGAGCTCGTGTAAGTATTTAGTCTCATCTTCCAGGAAATGAGGAACGAACGTCCGGGCGGGTTCGCCTTGCGTTTTTAAACGCGCCTCTCGCGTCGCGTCGCGCAAACTCTCCGCCGTCGCCGTCGACGAAACACCGCCCTGAATGGGCGCGAGGTACCCCTTGTTTTGAAGCTCGAGCGTTTCAGAATTGATCCCACACTCCGGAAAAGAAGCGTTACTAAAAACGGTCCCGCCGCCTGCGCCGCGCGAAACTTTCCGTAAAATCTTCCCCCGCCGCATCGAAAACCGCCGCCGCGCGTTTTTCGCATCCGCGTATTCCTCCAAAGAAACCTTGCCTCCGTGCAGAATGGAAAAGTCCAGCAACTTCCTAGCTCTTAAGATCCGCACCGCGCCTTCGAAGTAACATTGGTCTTTGGCGCACGCCGCGGTTTTTTCCGAAGCGTTTGTTAGGCCCCGTTTCGAGCGTACACACGCGCTCCACCGTTGCGCGACCCGCGGTACGTGCGGCTCCAGGAAAGCGAACAACTCGGAAAAGCCCATCTTGCTGGCGTGCCACCTGGTGAAGTACGCCAGCGCGGGGCCGTGCAGGATTTTTGTGGAGCTGTTCTTGTGCGTGTTTAGACAGGCCAGACCCTCCTCCGTGACTAACCTCTCGCGGGGACTCGCGGGGCCGCGCGGGCCGTACCCCCGGCTTGTTGCTTTCGGGAAATTCGTAGCGCTGGTGTACGCGCGCCTCCTGGGGTCGTCTATCGTGGCGCACCCTCCAAACACGCACCCGGCGTCCCTTAACGACTCGCCGTTCGCGGCGTCGTTCGCGGCGATGCAAAAGTGCGTGCCGATCTCGTGATCCAGCAACGCGTCGATCCACTTTACTCGGTACGTGGAAACACACCGAGACTGGGATGACGCGTCCGGCGGCAACTCGGGTAGGTGCAGTGTTCCTCGGCAGACGAGTTGCCCAGTCAGCGAATCCCGCGAGTTCGTAGTCGTCATGCTGGGCGCGGTTAGGTTCTTGTGCCACCGGATGTCCACCAAGTCTGAAACCCCGTGTTTGTGTAAGTACCGCATCGCGGACTCCAACAACGCCTCCGGTTCAACCTTTGGGCCCCAACAATGGTGGGCGTAGGATGTTTTGTCGTCGTCCAGGGAGGTGTCGGAAGAGTCGTTCGCGCGCGTGGCACCGTAGTCCTCCTCGTCGACGTCGCTGCCGTCGTTCACGTCGACGTCGCAAACGTCGTCCAAACAAGTGCGCGTCGTCGGGAACTTTTCTTTCTTCTTTTTCATAATTTCAGTCGCCTCGGCCAGGTACGCATCACTAGCCACCCCCCACCGCCGCATCGCGACGCGCGCGGCTTCGGGGTCGGCGTATTGAAAAACCGGGTCGGCGGGTAGTTTTGTGTTTGCGTCGCCCGATTTATTTCCAAGTGACTCCTGAGCTTTGTACAAAGACCAGGAAGTCAAGAACTTTCCCTTTTCGCTCTGTAGGTTCAGCGGACACAGCTCGCCGTACGCCATGGTGGGCCGCTTTTCGTTTGCGTTTTTTTTCCGAACTAGCAGCTTTTCGGAAAACTCCGATCGGCGCGACAAAAGTTCCTTGGCCCGGGCGTGCGTCGAGGCGTGTTGATTCGCCACGGGTAACGCCGAGTTCGGACGCTGATTGGCCGGTAACGGCGTTTTGCGGAAACCCTCCGACTCCGTGTCACCAAAACTGGAACGCACCCGCGCGTGGCGCTTCCCGAATTCGTCCTCCGCCTTTGCGCGAGCCGACACCACCCTGGCGCGCGCGTCTTGCCTCGCTTTCGAGGCTTTGAGCAGTTTACTGGCCGTTTCTGTTTCCTTCGCGAGTTTTGTTAACCTCTTTTGCGCATCCGAGGTCTCGCCCGAAACACTCAGGGAAAGAGGGTGTTTTTTTGTAATTACTGAAAACGTCGCGGGTTTCCCGAACGTTTGCCCGTGCGACAAATTTTTTCGTCGAACGTCCTGAGATTGTAAAAAAGAAAGTCAGTCTCGTATGGGCATTCAGTCGGCGGAATGTGTTACATGGGAAATACTTACCGTGTCACTCGATTGGACACTGGAAACGAAGACACCAACCTTGCGGGTTTCGCGTGAGGACCCGAAAGACGCGCCCCGGCGCAAGGACCCGCGGACGGGTTTCGGTGGCGTGGACTCGGCGAGCCGCTGTGTAAGGGAACGCAGGTTGAACGCAATCGTTTTCGTCTCTTTGTTTGGCGGTTTTTCCTCAGCGGTCGGGTTCAGCGCCCGACCGTCCCACACAGGCCGCGGGGTATTCGATGCTGGACGCGTGTGGGATGGGGGCGGAAGTGTCGTTGACGGTAGCTCCAGCTCCAGCTCGGGCTTCAGCTCCTGCTCGGGCGGCGGCGATTCCGGGACGTCGTCGTCGCGTCGAATCCCGATTGCCGTTTCCGAATCCCGAAAACGATCCACGCCAGTCTCCTCAACTCGAACCCCTAAACTCACCTGAACCGAGCCAGTCAGTTGAAGCGCTTCTTTCGCGCACTCGCGTAAGCTCTTGGTCGCCTTGGAGGTTGTGTTCGTATTACTCTTGGCCTTCGCCGTTTTGGTTTTTGGCTTTTTGGACTTACATGTACCACCATCCTTATTTCTGGCCACTTTTTTCGCCCTCGGGTTGGGCGACGCGGGCGGCGTGGTCGGCGGGGACAGCGCCGAGGTCGGGGACGGGGGTGACGAGATGTTTCGTTTCGGGTGTGGCATCGTTGTTCTTGACGTCAACTCGTCCATGGCGCCGTCTGCGTGGGGCCGGGAGGACAGGGAGGTAGGCGTCAGCGCGTTATCCCGGGACGATTCGCACGGCACCGATGTAATCGTGTCGAGCTTCGGGACCACGAGGCGGACTTTGGACGGGTAAGTAGTCCGTCATCGGCACGTACCATGTGACACGGCTCGCGCGGTCGAGGTGGGCATGGCGTGGTTCCCAAACCCACTCGACGCCCTCGAACGTTCGAGGGCGTCGTCTCGGCGACGCGCGCCCTTGAATTGCCGAGTTGGGCCGAGAAAATGGCGTTGTTTGAGGAAAGGAAATTCCTCTTTTCGAAGCATGCATTTTCTTCCGACTCCCTGGCCGTGAAGCGGTGCGTTTGATTGGGGAAAAACTCGGTACGACGTGTAGTCTCGCATAACTGCCTGATCACAGACTTGCTCGTCGTGCATCCAAGGGGCGCCCGCAGAGTCGGTGTTTTTGACGACTGCCAACAGAATCCAGCTGGCAAACCCGGTTTCGGTTTCGAGGGTCGAGGTGAAAGGAGATTTTGGGATTATCCTCTTTGTCTTGATTGGATTCGGGCCGACGTGCAATCGGACGCCTTCCCCATCCCCTTCCCAAACTCCCCATCTTAACACACACGTCGTTCACCCCGACTAACTGAAGACTCAATGATGTCCCTCGTCGCCACCCCCGTCACGCTCGCGCGCGCGTCTGCTCCCAAAAAGGCGCGCCGCACGCAGGTCGTCGCGAAGGCATCCGTGGTGGATTCCGCGAAAGCGGGCGCCGTCGCCGCGACGCTGGCGCTGACCATCATGGCGCAGCCCGCTCTTGCGATGACCGAGATCGGGCAAATCGCGGACAAGCAGTCCGAAGCGAAAGCGATCGCCGCCGCGGAGTACGCCGAGCTCCTCGCCAGCAAATCAAAGAGCAAAGCGACCCCGGCCGGGCCCACCAAGACCAAGAACCTCGCCGCGGGTGGCTTTTCCTTCCCCAGCTTCAGCGCGCCCTCCCTCGGGGGGAGCAAAGCCCCCGCCGCGGCCCCCCAAGCGAGCTCGGGGAACGTCGCGGTTGAGGTACGTAACACACACTCGCCCCGATCGCAGTGCGTCTCGCGGTTCGGGCGGACACGACACGACGCGCGACGCACGCACGCATGCGTACGAGGGCATACGCGATCGCGTCGCGTTTTTTTCAGACTGACTCGCCGTCCCCGAAAACACGGTCAAGTTTTTCTCGCAAACACGCAAAGCACTTTTTATGTCGCCTCGACGATGGTTCGACAGCGCTATTAGCGCTCCTTTACCGGGCGGCATCGATTACTGATGCATCGCGTGACCAAACACCGCCATCAATTCCCGACCCGTCACCGACCCCCAACCACAACTAACCATAACTAACCACAACTAACCACAACTAACCACAACTAACCACAACTAACCACAACTAACCACAACTAACCACAACTAACCACAACTAACCACAACTAACCACAACCCCACTTTTTTTCTTTAAAAAACGCACAGGGCGAAGGCATCCTGCGCGTCGCGTTGCTCGTGCTGTTCTCCCCCCTACTCGCCGTCGCCGCGCTTTCCGTATCAACCCTCGCGAGAGTCGTGCCGCAAGCCGCCGCGGGAAAGGATTTCTTCCCCAAGGACAACATGCCGTTCTAAGACGGCGACGGAACGGCGGCGCGTGTTTGGGCTGACGACTCCGCGGTCGACTAACTCGTCATTTTTAATAAGGGTAACAACAGCACTGTGGGTCACGGCCGTCGCGGAGCCCGCATTGCACCGGAAGTGGCGCGCGTTCCGGCGTGAGCGCTCCTCGGCGAAGACGAAAGAACGAGTGTGAGTGCGAGTTTCGGGGCGAACGAGTGTCCGTACGCTACCTCAAACGAAAGTGGGTCGCTTGTAATACGTTACGTACTTTTTGATAACCTGTTTTTTTATCACAACGCGTCGTGGCGGACGCCTGACTATACAGCGAGCACGTCTGACCATACGTGCTCAGTACAGAGTCAGACGTGTGTCGAACCCTCTTCTCCGTTTTCGATTGCGGGTCACGCGGATGTCACAATCACTTCTTCCCCGTAGCCGCGCGCAACTCCCGCTGCGTCGTGGCCAGCTCGGCCCTCGCCGCTTCCACCATCAAGCGAAGCGCGTGAACCGTGCCGGTGTCGACCGTGCCGGCGTCAGACGACGCAATCGGAGGCATGCTTCGCGCGCTTTGCGTGAGGTCGTCGCGCATTTCTGTCTTTCGAGCAGTGTTACCATCGTCAACCGAAGAAAACAGCTCCGTCTTCAACGTTTCCGCCGAGTCGACTCCTCCTCCTTTCCCACACTCCTTCAAACGCGCGTTCGCGACCGCCCGCGCCGCCGCCGCGGCCAGCACCCCCGCCCTTTGCGCCGTGCCGTTCGTGTCATCCGCGTCCCGTAGCGTCTTTTTGTTGTTCTTGTTGTCGTCTCCATCGTCTCCATCGACCGTTACGTCACAAAAAAACGCCTTCACCGCGGACGTCGCGACTTCGCTAGGTTCGGTTTCCGCGGCGGGGCCGGGTCGCACGGACTCGCCCCGCTTGGCCCTCGCCGCCACGGACGCGGCGCGCTCCGGTTCGATCCCTAGCAGGGGGTCTCGTTCCTGACTAGCCGCCGTACCGCCGGTCTTTTTGTTGTCCCCGCTCTTCGACGAGTCCTTAGCTCCCCCGAAACCGCCGTTGATCGAAGCGGCGAGGTCGTTCGCGTACTCGCTTAAATCGAAGTTGGTCACCGCGGCGAACCTGTAGGCCGATGCACAAAAAAGGGTCAGTAACTTGTATGAGCAAACAGTCAGAGTAATCGAGCGGAACAGGGAAGGGTAATCGGAAGGAGTAAACAGGGAGGCGGAACGTGGAAAAGCCCTGGAAAAGCCCCGTACCCTTTTTGCTTCACCGCTTCGCTGTCGTACGCCACGGCGGCTTCCTCTTCGGTGTCGAACAGACCGAGGTAGCGGTACTTCTTGCCGACTAACTGCCCGATACGAGCTTCCCACCGGCCTTTTTGGTGTCTGGTGACGCCCCGGTACTTGGAAGAGCCTTTCGCGAAACCTTTGGACTGTTTCCGCAAACTCAAAACCAGCTCCTCGGTGGTCACGTTTTGTAAGTTAGCCAGCTCAGCGCTGTAGTCGTCCATGTCGAAGTTCGTCACCGCGTCGTCGCCCCTGCACTTCACCGCGGCGACGTCGTACGCGAGCGCGGCTTGCTGCTCTGTGGAGGGGAAGAAAAGTCGGAGATTAACGAGAAATGTCAGTCGGGGAAGAAAAGGGTCAGTCAGTCGGGTGTTGTTTGGGTGTGTGGAGTACACGGGTGTACTGTGTTTGGCGATATACGCTGGGCAAACAGTGCGTTTGTGACGTGTGTTGTGTGCAATCGGGAAACCGCCGCACCTGAATCGAACCCCCCGAGGTACACCTGCTTGCCGTTTTCCCAGATGTGCGCCTCCCACCGCCCGGTGCGGCAGTGGTGCGTCACGCCTCGGTACTTCGACGTGCTTCGGTTGCCGCCGCGTGAACCGCCGCCGCCGCCCGTGTTCCGCTTCTTCGCCCCGACGTTTGCGCCGGTTCCGGAGGAAGCGCGGCGTCGTTTCGCGCCCGCCGCGGCTTGCGTTTGTTGCGCAAAGTGGTTCGGAGGTGTCGTCGCGTAGGACGTGTTTGCGAAACGCACGGACTGGTTGTTGCCGCCGACACGTCGAGCAGGCGGTCCTCGCGCCATTACGGTCGCGCCTTCGTACTCGTACCCAGGGTACGGCCCGTCGTGAGTCACGGCGCACCCGTAGTCCGTGTTCGCGGCGTACGGGTTCAGGTCGTGGCCCATCTCGCTTCCAGGCGCGGGCGCGTACTCGAACAGGCTTTGGTCGAACGTGGGATTCCGCAGCGTTCCGTCTGAGTCAACGGCGTGCGGGTTGCGGAACGAATCGCGGCGAAGAATCGGCGAAGAGACGTGGTGGCCGTCAAACGCGAGCGAGGGATCAAACCACTCCAGGCCTGAACTTCTCAAACCTTCGTGGCGGTGGTGGTGGTGGTCGGCCGTTTGCTGTTCGAACCAACGCTCGTGTTCGTCGCCGTTCAAGGTACCGGTGATTTGCCCGCGAAGCACGGGAAGCTCGCGCGTTCCAGTTCCGTTCGAGTTCGTGCGCCCCACTCGTCGAACGCGCTCGGTTTCGTACGAAGCGTACCTCTGCGCTAAACGCACGTGGTCGCGGTCGTTTCCGTGGTTGGTACCAGCTTGGTGAGTTAATGACTCACCGCCGCCCCCGCCACCCGGTCCAAATCCGGTGAAGCCCGAGGCGGTGCTGTCGCTCTTGTCCCCCCCCGGGGGCGCGAAGGACTTGAACATCTCCTCCCTGGCGAAGGTCACCAGGGCGTCGTCGAAATCGTCGCAAGTCGTGGTGGTGGTGTCGTCCTGGAACGCGAGTGGAGGGAGGTGCGTTTCGCGGAAAGTCTTTCCGCCTCGACTTGTGTCCCCACTGAGCCGCGCCGGAACTCCCGAGGGGAGGTCGTCGTGAAACCCCGCGCCGTCCGGGACGTCGTCCAGGGAACCCAACGGGACGGCCGTTTTGGACCGGGACCTCGCGACCATGGCTCGGGCTCGGTCTGGGAGGACGCGCGACACACGACCGACGAGACCGCGTCCGTCCGTCCGTCGTCGGTGCGCCGAGGAGTGTTTCAGGGACGAGTTTTCCCACGTTTCACGAGGCGGAGTTTGTCGTCGGGAGGGCGAAACGAAAAGGACGGTCGCGTTTCGGACCACTCACGCGAGTTGCTTCCGTTGTCGACGACTCGAGGCTGATGGACGATTCACCAAGGGGAAACACCGCAACGCAGGTGTCGTCGGGGGGACAAACCACACGCGGGGGGGAAACCACGCGGCGCGTGTGCGAGTGTCGAACCGCGGAACGGAAAAAGAAAAAGGCAAAGCAGCAAACAAAAAGCTCGATACGAAAAGGCCACACCGAAACAGAGAAACAGAGGCCACTGGAAACCGAGGCGTCGGCCAAGACTAGAAAAAACTCGAGGCGTAAAAAAAGTAAAGCAAAGCTTCGAGTGTATCAAACAAGACCACCCTACACGCCTCACTACCGTCGTTACGCACTATCTTCGTCGCAACAACCCCATGACACATACCCTAAGATGACACCCTCTAATTGCAAAACAAGCACGACAAAGACAATTTATATAATGCCGATCTTGTTCGCCACGTCGAGGGCGTCGTAATCCGCGCTGAGTCGGACGTACGCCTTCTTGGCGCCATCCGGACGAATCAAAGTGTTGATTTTGTTCGCCGTGATGTCGTACATCCGCTTCACCGCATCCTTGATTTGCTTTTTGTTTGACCGCGCGTCCACGATGAACACCAGCGTGTTGTTGTCCTCGATCTTCTTCATCGCGGACTCGGTGGTCAGGGGGAACTTGAGGATCTGTTTTGGGACGGACGGGACGATTGAAGGATGAGGGGAAGGGGAATGAGACGAGAGGGCGGTCAGTCGCGGCCCGTGGGTAGACGACGTAAGTTTGTGACATGCCCCCCACCGAATCGTCGCGTGCCAGCGAATTCGCCACAGCGGTAGGTACGGAAGCGCACGAGACACGACGTGTGGTGTCCCGCCAAAAAGCAGACGCCACCCGCGCCAAGCGTCGCGCGCTTGCGGCGTTTGTCGCCAACAAGCATTGGTGCTAAACCCTAACCAAACATGCGCGACCTCTTGACGCGCGCCGGGACCAGCGAAACGCAACGCGACGTACCTGGAACTGGTCGAGCTTGCACATGGGAGGCACTGAGACTCGGGGGTATTTCGGCGCGCGGGACGCTTTGAAGGTCTTGGGCCTGTGTGTGGGAGGGAGGGAGGGAGGATACCGGTCAGGGGTCGGCGAAGGGTTTTCTTCGCGATGCGGCTTTCTCGAGACGCCATGCCTCGTTTTTTCGCGCTCCCGTCGCGGTCGTCTCTTCCCCATCTCACATGATTCGCAGAATGTGGCAACCCCACATACCTGTGGAAGGTGGGGGAGAAGCGCTTCTTCAGCAGCTTCTGCTTGGATCCCCCCTTGGTGACCGCTCGCGCCGCCTTCGTGGCCTTGGCCTTAGCATCCTCTGTATGGCGAAAGCGAAAGATTGGTGGGTGGGATGCGTCAGTTTTCCGGGCACGCGCGGTCGTCGGAACCGAATCGGACGGCGTGTTGCGATCGTCAAAGCACGCCGGTGAGCCCTCGACGTGTGTCTAACAGTTACGCACCCTTAGCCATGATTACAGTCGCGACGCGTAGGGCGAGGCGTGCGTAGTTAAGAGGGCGAGCAGGCTGGCGGGTCGGCGCTTTCGGGGCTCGCGAAAAGCCGAGAGGGAATAGAGCGCAGCGCGAGGCGGTTTGCCTCTGCTTTTATTTGAAAGCGAGATCCTCGGTCGTTCCTAGGCGTCCTCTGTAACCGCGCGCGGCTGCGCAGACCGGCACGCGCGCGTCACGGCCCCAACCCGGGTGGCGTCTCCCGTGTTTGGGTTGCCATGCCTTCTCCGGATGGGCCTGGGCCTGGGGAGCAGGTGCCTGACCCCGGTGGCGTCGGAGTTGGCACGTGGAACGATGGGAAGCTTCCCATAAAAGATGAGCAGACCGAGACGTCGTCCAACACGACGACACCCTGTGGGGACGCGCCCCCGGGGGTTTCTTCACCAGAAGACACACAACGCCCGGTGCAACGCCCGGAAACGGAACCCGCCCGCACCGACCCCGGGGTGCCTTCCTTTCAGGGGAAACCTTCCGGAAACACGCCCGCGCCCGCGTCGCGACCCGGCGTGGATGGGACCCAACAAAATAAACCGCCAAACACGCCGCGACTGCTTCCAAACAAACCCCCTGTGGCGCTGCGGTCCCCGAAAGGAACACCGACCGCCCAAGATGGTCACGGACCCGCAGTGCGCGGCGGCGCGTTCCCGTCCGGCCTGAAACCGCAAAGGGACCGTGTTTCGCAAAGCAGCAGGTACGGGTCGTCGTCCGTGACGGAGTCGTTGTTGGAGGTGAAGGACCGGGTCGTTCGTTTCGCTAAAGAAACGACGAGTTTCGTGGAAAAAAAAAGCGGACTAAACGTGGACGACACCGCGAACGACCTGGAACATATCATGGGGGTGACCGCCAAAATCGTCACGGAGGAGTTTCCGCGAACCGCAACCAGGGTGCTCGCGGACGCCAAGAAAACAACGCAATCGGCGGCGCAGGTTGTGGGCGGGGTTGTCGCAAAAACGATCGGCGCGGTATCGGTCGCGGCGCGACGGAACGAAAAGAAACAGAAGCAAACCTTTGCGCAAGAAAAGACTGCGGACATCTCGTCTACCTCCACCTTAAACAGTGCCCGCCTACAGCGCAAAGCGGAAAGAAAAGAAGCGCTCCGAGGAACCTTCGACTCGACCAAGAAACTGGCGGGCGAGGTCAGCGCCGTCGCGGCGTCTGGGGTGCGCGGCGCGAGTGCGAAGGCGGCGGCGGGCATTGCGGTTGCGAAGGCGTTCGTGGATATGAAGCAGGAAACAAACAAAACACTTGTTGGAACGAGGTTGGGTGATACGAACGCTGCAAAGAAAACCACGCCTGTCCTGAAACGCGACCCGACGAAGGCTTTCCCCGAGAAGAAGGCCGAGGCGAGAAGCGCCACGGAACACGAGACGGGCGCGAACAAAACTCGAGACCTTCCCTTGAAAAAGAAGGAGGCAAAAGAGACGAGCGCCGGGTCGGTTGCTGACCGACAGAAAAAAGAAAAAGCCCTCCGGGACGACTTGGCACTCGCGAGACACGCCACACGCGAGCTGCAAAGGCACGCGGTGCTTGCTGATGCGCGGGAGAAAGAGGCGGCGAAGGCGAAGGGGCGGGCGGGTGGGAAAGCAGAGCGTGAGGGTTTCGCGGCGCCGATGAAGAGCGGCGATGGGGAAAAGAAACAAAGCCGACGCGAAGGCGAAAGCTCCACGAAACGTCTCGAGTCCATGACTCCCGAGCGCACAGCGCTTCGGGAAAGGGCGGAGCTGGAAAAAACCAACGCGCGCAGTGCGAAGCAAGCGAGGGAGTTGGTAAGGGCGAGGGAGGGTGAGGAAAAGAAACGGGCAGCGGCTGAAACCCAACTGGCGCGAGAAAACGCGCGACGCACGAAAAACACGATCGCCGAACCGGTCGGTGTTTCTTCCGCGTCAGTGAAAAAAAAACTCTCTTCCCGGTTTGAGATCCATCGCGAACTCGCCAAACGACCGTTCGGCACGCGCATCAAACCGCGGGGTTCACCCGAGGAAACGAAACAAGGCGTTTGTGTCGTGGAGAACGAAAAAAACGAGACTACGTTGCCGCAAAGCGCGTTAGCGTTTACGCTCGTCGCGGCGGCTGTCGGTGTTTTCACCAAGTTTGCGCTCCAAGGCTCCGAAGCGGGAGTGAAGAAGGCACGGGACTTCCACGACGAAACTAAAAAGAAATGCAACCGAGCCGGGGTTGACGTTGTGGTGGGACTCGACGCGGGCCGAGGCGCGGCGCACGTCACGCTCGCGCCGGTGGACGCGACGCGCGGTGCCGGCATAGGCTCCGCCGCGTCCGCCGCGTACGACACACACCTCGCGCGAACCCTGGATTTTCCCGCGCGCGTAGGTAACCCGCTCCGGATAGACGCGGCGCTGCACGCGATGGGAAGAAGGGCCAAGCGGTTCGTCGCCGCGGTCGCCGCGGCGCTGGCGGAGGGTGAGGGTGATGCGAAGGCGGCGCCCGGGTCTTCGGAGTTTTCGGAAGAGCCTGGTGTTGGAAGTGTCCCTTCGGGTGCTTCTACGTCTTCAAGGGATGAACAGGAGAAGGCAAGAGTTACGGTCACTCCAACGAACCAGTTCAACTCTTCGTCGCACCCGGCGTCTCCCTCGTGGTCCGCGAACACGGCGCTCTCGCCGATCGAAGAAGCCGTGAGGCTCGCGGAACTGGAAGCCGCGTCCACGCCCGCGGTCAGCGCGTACCGGAAGTACGACGAACAACTTGTACGAGCGGTTAGTCATGAACAACTTGCACAGGCGGCTAGTCGTGGGAACGACGAAAGCATCGGCGCACAGGCGGTTAGTCGTGGGAATTGGAATGAACAACTTGTACAGGCGGTTAGTCACGGGAATGCGAGTCCGTCAAAAGAAACGGTTTCGTCAAACGGCGACGCGACGCCGTCTGCGTCGCCGTCCGCGCATGCGCAAACAGTCCCGACCTTTGGTGAGAAACACGACCCGGTCGCGACGGTTGGGACGTACTTCGTGACCCCAGAAGCGTCACCGATTCACACCCCGCGGATGACCCCTACCAGGCTGGGCAAGGTAAGTATTTCCCATTTACCACATTCCGCCGACTGATTGCCCCTACACGACTGACATTTATTTATTTTCAATCAGGCTCTTGATTTCGACACGATTGGCGCCGCCGCGGACGCGGCGGTTCTCGAAGCGCTTACCCCGCGAGGCACGCCGATTGGCACGCCCACGACCGGCCGGTCGCCGATCGGGACGCCGACTCGGCCAGGGAAAGGAAACGACAACGACGTTTCCTACACGACCTCTCTTCCAAGGCAGTTCACTGCTGAGGAATACGCCAGGGCGGTTACTAAGCTTGAAGGCAAGAAAGAAACGCTCTTCGCGACGTACGCGCGTTTGGAACAAAGCGAAGGACGGGAGGTGAAGTTGTACGACTTTGAGGAAACGATCCGCGCGGAGGCGAAGGCGGAGGCTGTCGCGGCGGCGACTCGAGCGACGCCTCCTCGGCGCGCGGCTCCGACTCGCCCGGCGACGGTGCCTAAATTGAACCTCGCCGGGATCGGAGGCGGGGCTGTTGTTAGTGATGATAAAGCAAACAGTGGGGAGTTACTGGGAACGCGAGGTGCGGCGGAAGCCGACGGAGGTACGGAGGATTCGTTCTCCAACTTAGCCAACACGCACACAGAAACCGCGACCGAAAACGACCACCCCGGTTCGATTGCCACAGGAAGGCGAGTTTCCGTTGACGAAATCGCGAAACGAGGGTTGGTGGGGGTGGGGGTTGGTACGTTTTCGGGCGCCGAACACACGCGCGAACGCGATTCAAAAAACGAAAACGAAACCGAACGGGACGACCCAACAGACGACCCTACCGACCTGGATGAGCTGGATGCCGCGCGAGCCACGATTGCGCGGCTTCACCGGGAGTGCCTTGTGCTTGAGGGCCGGTTGGCGTTTCGGTACGAGAAGACCAGGGAAAGGGAGAGCACGAACGAAACGCGCATCGCGGAGTTTGCGGAACGGGAAGCCGAAGTCAAGCGGAAACACGCGCGCAAAGCGGTTGTTCATTTAAACTGCCAAATGAAACGCCGAGCGGTTTTGGGGTGGGTTTTGTACCTGGACTCGGTGGTCAAGGAACGGCGGGTCCTGAAGAAGTGCGCGGCGCGTATGCGGGCGCGTACGACGACAAAGGCGTTCGAGGCGTGGCTGGAGTACCGCCGGTTGCGTGTGGAGCGGCGGGCGGAGAAACGGTTAGTGGAGCTTCAAAGAAGAGCGGACGAAGCGGAGCGGCTAGAGATGGAGGCGCGGCGAATGAAAGCGCAAGCCGCGGCGAAAGCCGCGGAAACCGCGAGCTTGGTGGCGGACGCGGAAGCCAGGGAAACTGCCGCCAGGGCGGAGGTTACCGCGCTCAAGCTGAGGAGCGCCGAGAAGGCGAAAGGGGGGAGGAGAGCCGCGGACAGCAGCGACGACGAAGATTGAAGCGTTGTCGAGGGTGTGATGATGTTCACAAGAGATTGAGAGTTCCAATGATTGCGATGTTCGAGAGACCGAGATGGATGTTCTGAAGAATATATACCTTCGATGTTAAGACTGTCTATCCCTAAACGGTGGACTCTGCCCAAAACACAGTGCACTCATACCCCCGCCACTCGTGCCAGCGCCTCGCAAAGCAGCTGCCCGCCGCAAGGCACGCCGAGTAGGTCCTTCGCGTCCATCGAACCATAAGACCCGACGAAATCCGCCAGTTTTTTCGCCAGCGCGTTCATGTCATCGTCCGAGTTAATGGAGTTAACAGACTGATTGCCCACTGGAAGGGTGGCGGTGGTGGTGGTGGTGGTGGTGGTGGTTACCGTGAACGCGCGACTTGTGGGTTCGCGGTACGTGCTGTCGGTGTCGCCATGCCTGTGTCCCTCCCCATGCCTGTTTGCTTCCCCGGTTTCTCCACGCAAATCAATCCCGTCCACGTCCCAACGCACCTTCTTGGTCGGTTTCCCGGAACGCACATCCAACTCAGACGACGCATCGTTGTCCCACGCGTTTGCCATTTTCTCGCGTGCCGCCTTCCCAGTCCCAGCCCCATGGTTCACATCGCCCGCGCTCTTCCCCGTGCTCGGCGGGCTCACGAAGGCATTCCGATTTCCGTCCGCCGTTTTCGGGTCGGGCCCGTGAACCGACGGGGTTTTCACCTGGAAGCTCCCTGAGTCGCGTTTCTTCTCCGTCGTTGTGTGTGCCACGGGTGGCTGCTGCACCTTATCGCCGCTGTTCTTCGACCCAAAAGGGCGTCCTCGCTTTTTCGCGCAAGTCGTGGACGGCGAGCTCGTGTCGTCGGTTTTCTTACCGCCACCCGATGCCGATGCTTTCTTCTTCGCCTCCGCCGTTTCCGCCGCCGAGGTTTTTTTCCCAGCTGCCCTCGCCTCGGATGCGGTCACGAAGTCCGTCACGCACCGGCGGCACCCGCGGCTGGCGTAGCGGCACTTGGAACACCCAGGGTCTTTCTTCATCGAGGCAGGCGTGGGGTTCCGGGTTCCGGGTACCGAACACCCCGCGTGGCGTGGGAACACGAAGGTGCCAAGCGAGCGCGTTTTCGTCTCCGATGGCAGAACGCGAGCGGGCAGACGACCAGTCGCGCTACGCTTCGGAAGGAAGGCGTCGTGACACCGCACGGAGTCGGAGTGGCCTCCGAACACGGATTTATCCGCACGCTTCCGGAAGTGTTTCGCGAACGAATGCACACGACGCACGGCCGGGGGAGGCGGAGCGCGCGCGCGTGTGCCGGTGGACGGGGCGGCGAGGGACACACGTCGAATCGATTACAGGAAAAGCGCAGCTCGTTTGAAATGCAACGGTCTTTTTTGTGGAGGGAGTTGGTTTCAACTGCAACGGAGACGTGATCGGTTTTATCGACACGCCCCAGGTTTCACCGGACGACTCCTATCAAAGGAAACCGATCAAAGCGATGAAGAGCACTTAAAGAAGCGAGAAGTTGAGTTCTTGTGTATGTATGTATCGAAAAGCCCCCCCAATTAATATTTCCCTCTCCCCCCTCAAAAGTCCCACACGTGGTGCAGCGTGAACTCCGGCGTGGCGATGCCTTGCGGCGACAGAATGGCTTTGGCGTTGACGTGCCACCCTTTGAACTCTTCGGTGAAGTGATAGGAAACGCCGGCTGAGATAAAATAACCGAAAGTGTCAGTCGTGTGTGGGCAAACAGTGTGCCGGGACTTGGGAAACGCGGGGACGTACCTTCCAGCTCGCGCGCGACGAAGCGCGCGGCGATTCGGCCGTCCAAACTGGTGTTGGTACACGAAAAGGGTCAGTCTTGAGCTTACTGTATGGGGGGTTGGGTAGATAAATCGGGCCTAACAGTGCACTTTGAGTAATCGGGCCGAACAGGGCACTTGTGACGTGCTACGCAGTTGCAGTAGTACGCCGTAAACGTTACCGCGGTGGTGCACTACCGAGAGGCGCGGCAGAAACAGTGCTTTGTGTGTCGGATTTGGGAAAGCCCAGCCATACGTACTTGTGCTGCAGCTGCACTCGTGCGCTGACCTCGGCTTCCCACGTATCCGAGGTTACCCAAATAGCGTCCGAGTTCACCAGCCCCCCTGTCGTGCCCATGGACCCCCCCGCTTTGTGCAAATTCTCGTTCGCAACGCAAGTAGCGTCACCCGCCTTAACGGTAACCTCGGTGCCGTTTGCGTGTCCGAAATCCCGGCGCCAGGAAAGCAACCACCGCGGCGACGGCGGGCCGAAGTGCCGGAACCAGGAGTTTCGCGAACTCCCCCCGGGGCTGCCGTAGGACCGTCGCGAGGACCGTGAGCCGGTGGTGCTCCCGCCTCGGCTCCCTCCGGCCGCGGACTGGCCGCTCTTCCTGCCCCGTCGCCCGCGGGCGCCCGTCGCGGAAGGTAACCAGCCACCCCACAGCGCGCGCCGAGGGGATTCCCGTCGAGGCGTTCCCGGGCCTTCCGAATCCGAGTGCGACCGAGTTGACCTAGCGTCGTCGCCGCCCGCCGCCCCGGTCCTCCGCTCGTGCGCCGCGAGCGCGCGGCGGTTAATACCGCCCCCGCCAAAACCACCGGACCCGGGCGACGGCACGTAGTACCGGTCCCCAAACTTCTTGAACCGTTCCAGGTCGTTCTCCTGTAACCAACGCGAAATCGCGAAGTCGCCGTACACGGGGTGCTGGTGCCGCACTGGGGTTGGGAAAGAAAAGGGTCAGGGTCAGTCGCGTGTTGGGCAAAAGGTGTTGGGCTTTATTGGGAATTGGTTGGTGCAATACGTACCCTCCCCTTCCACCGCTCTGAACACGGCGCCGTCGTTCGCGACGCTGTACCGTAGCTCCCACTCCGTGCCGCCGTCCGTGACCCCGTCAAGCTCCAGCTGCGGGTTCCACTTAATCACACGGTCGTTGCGTTTGGGTGAGGCCCAGCCCAGCACTCCGAGGCCTCCGAAAAAAGGCGGATCCGGGTTCAGCACCAGCGCGGGGGCTCCTTTGAACCCCAGCAATTCACCGGCGTCTATTACGAACTTCGTGACCGCGGTTTGTAACGGCTGAAGCGGCTTGAACTCGAACCGCGCGGTCAACGCGTGTCCGAAACCCTCCGGCGTGGCCAGCTCTACCTTGGCGTTGTGGATGTCGGGAAAACTCCCCCGGAACCGCCCTGGGGCGCCCAACACCTTGATTGGACACGAAACGTGGTTAACGTCTTGTTCGAGCAAACAGTGAGTGGCGGATTTGGGAAAGGCCCTGCACGTACCTTGAACCGCGCGTCGGTGTGGGATTTGTACGAGTTGCAATGGACTGTTTTTTTTTTCGGGAAAGAAAAGGGGTTAACGTCGCGCCCGTCGGGAGTGTTGCGCGGTTTAAACACAGCGAACAAACAGTCTTGTTTTCTGTTGCAGTTATTGTGTTGGTAAGACGGGCGCGTAACCGCACTCCGTACATGGCATGAAACGGCCGGTGCCCGGATTTGGGAAAGCCCAGGAGGCCGT
>Ga0222648_1000441_pt1 | contig 17781 bp, 5 predicted proteins | sample AntAcemetagen335_FD_181021 | JGI IMG/M metagenome (GOLD analysis project Ga0222648, IMG submission 181021) | Saline water microbial communities from Ace Lake, Antarctica - #335 | ecosystem: Environmental > Aquatic > Non-marine Saline and Alkaline > Saline | place: Antarctica: Ace Lake | collected... | reverse complement strand
GGCGGTGGTAAACACGACAAGAAGTTTAGTACCTTATTGACAACAGAATTATATGAATACTTTTTTCAATGCTACTAATAAGAATAAAAGCGTATACAAAACATCTCAGAACCCAATATTAACCGGCAGAAGTAAACCCCATTACACAACCGTGAACAAACAGTGCAGTTTAGGCGCGATACGTAGATACATAAGTAACAAATACAACCGGTATCACATTGACATCAACACGAATACAACATTACAAATCGACAAATAGTACTGTGTCATCAAGGCGTTACGTCTAAATTTACTAACGAACCAAAGTGCACAAAAACAACAGGGACTATTAAACCACCGCACTGAAACAAGGTATGATCTTATAAGCAAATTGTCGACTACCGTAAGAAGTGGTTGGTCTACACTGTAAAAGTGCACCCCTACAAGTAGGTGTGGGTTTTTAAAATGTTTAAACTGCTAGTACCGGCGACGCATGAAAACGCTCAAAAACATAATTAATAAATCACAATGACACTGTAGCAGCAATAATCAATGATGTTATGGGTATTGAGGTGGTTTGTATTTTAGAATGTAGAACCACAGAACTTTAAGAACATAATAATACAAACAACAACAAAGAACTTATGATAATTTTAGCGGTGTTAGATTTAAATAAAAATATACAAGGTGTTAGTTAAATTTTTTATGCGGGTTGCTTGCCGCTTATGTAATAATGTGGTCCATACCAAACACGCTATAAGTGCATGTTTGCCACGTAAACATAAAACAAATAGAAAAATAAAGTTTACCTTTAAAAATACCTAAAATTAAAAATGAATGTTGGTGGTACTGTAATAATTGCATCTTAATGGCGATATGCATTTAATGTGGTCTGTAAGGTGGTATACCAAGTAAAAACACGTCATATTTAAACGTTGGTTTATGCAGCACCCAAAATACAACAAACATCACAGGATGTACCAAACACAGCACCCAGGACACAGCGTTGGAGGTATAGGCAATGTAATAAATCAGAACCTATACGCAAAGTATACATTAAAAACTAACGAAATGCATGACATCTAAAGACGTAGACCATGAAATTAGTAAGTTTCGTTTTAAAATTATACAGCTCGGTTGACTACAGTTTCAAGCACCAACTATGAGGGTGGTAAAGCTTTTTCTAGAGTGTCGATCAAGTTATTTTTGAAGGCGCACGCGACACATCTAAAAATTGTGTGGAATACCAATTCAGAGTAAGTATCAATAGGTATCGTTGATGAATCAAAAGTCGAATTACGCGGCTTAAGTCTGCGAAATATGGCGCAGCCTCAAAACAACCTTAAAGGTGCTTAAACAATCAAATCACATTACCGACCAGAAGCTTAAGAAAGTAAAACTTGCTAAAACCTAACTTTTGAATAGATTTTGTCCTCCACATACCAAGCAAGAAGGTTTTACAGAGCATGTGCAAGATGCACAAAAACACACAATGACATAAGTTAACAAAATATAAATTTAACCACCCATAAAACTAAAACTAAACACGTTACGTATATTCTAATGATGCAAGCATGCTTACTAAAATTACAATCTAAGGCTGCGATAGTTTATATGGCTGCCTAAATTCAGCGGCCAGTATAAAATCGACATTGATTGGAATAAATTAGTTTCAAATCAAAGTGAGGCGACGTTTTTGTGATTTGGTTTTATGTAGACGTGGTAACTCTTAATTGGAGATGAGTAGGTATACAGATATTCAACCACGAGGCTAATAACCTAGAAGCTAAACGGCATTAGAGTGTAAATCAGTTGAATGGTAGACAAACGTTTCATCGAAGGGTCTGCCATTCAAATCAACACCACAGTAACAACCAACCACGTTGTTATCAGAATAGTAGACACCATTATTTTAAGTACTAAAATTGTGTTATACGCAGTTTAAAAAAATAGGAGTACGCATGTACCGAAAACACAAAACAAAACAACGCACCAAAACAGACACGCAGACGAGGTGAGAATTGATCGCATGCATTAGCATATAAATTATCTTGCCAGGATATAATAAAGTGTGGTGGGTGAGTCATAAGGAGAGCACTTAATTATTAGCAGACGCAAAACGATAGAATAGCAGAGGGGGGGGGGGTGATGCGACGCGACGTAATATTAAACACCTATTTAATTGTGTGGTGGTTTTCATTACCCACCGGTTTACCATACTTTGGATAGGATTGTGGTATTAATTATTGAAGATGAAAAACGTCTATAAAGATGCCCTCACAAGCGAGTCACTTATAAACTTTCGAATACAGCAAGGTCATTCAAAGTTTTCACACACACAACCCAAAGCTCGACTCACACAACAAAAAATACGGAAACTCGTGCGCGGAGTTGCGGTCATAAGTTCATTTGGGTGTGCACTACAAGAAGTAAACTGGTGTAGCATATGTACACACAATAAATGCTACACGATCAATAAAGTGACACGACGTGCAAGTAATTATACACAACAGGCACACCTCAAAACATTTAAAGTATAACAACAAGGCGGTTAGATGGCAAAAACTTACATAAGCACATCAAAAATACAGCAACTTACAGAAACGACGTGTACATAACAGTATGTCAAATATGACCTTTAGTTTAGTAAAGTTTTTCAGATCACACAAAAAAGAAAATATGAAGAAATATAAATAAACAATTAAATTTAAAGTTTAGTAGAGTGTATTGTTGTAATGAGTTGCTGTGCGAGGGTTTTAATGACAACAATTAATGTAAGTAATCCAAGATAGAAATTGTATGAACCTTAACACGTGCAGACCATAAAATCAACCCTATTAACAATTTTCTGAGAAGAGTGCGGGTAAGCCGTAGATAAATTACATGAATATAGTAATTAAATTTTTTACATAATAACTTGTTGTGTAGTTGGTTGAGCCGTCGCAAAATAAAATGTTTACCGTGTTAGGTGTATGACAAGAATTAATGGTTTTAATTTACTTGTCTCTTAGTTGCTATATTCAAGAACACGGCACAGTGAACATTAAAAAATTAAAACCTATTTCTACAGGCTTTTAGTCGTGTTATGTGTGGCTTATTTCTGGGATAATTTAGTATTATATAAGACTCCTGTTGGAGGTGATAATCAATAAAAGTTTAATATTGTTCACAACTCACATGACAAAGTCAGAGAGTAAGCAAATAAAAGTGTTTTGCGTAAAGAATTTCGTGTATTTTACATTTGCAGGCGCTGTCACTGCATTTTTGTACGACAAGAAAAACGTAGTTAGTGTATTGGGGCGTACACAAAGTAAAAATATGTGGTTAAAAAAAAAGAACACTTAACCGTTAAATCCATAAGGTACGTTTACTCATCCGTCGCGCGGATAATATAATTTTCAATGCGTAAAATTAATCGACTTAAGTTTATCAGCATGCACGTCACCATACAAACGAAAATTCAGTAAGATTGGGCAACAGTAACACAAGTTATTGACCTTGAATAATAAATACATTTTATCTAAGAGTTGTCCTCAAAGTTTTTATTGTAGTTGTTAATGATCTGATGTCACATCAACAGGGTTGCCTCAACAAGCATTAATATTGTGCACTTTACAAAACTATATGCATACGGGGGCCAACCAGCAGTCTAAGTGAATCTGCGACAACGATTACAAACGTATCACAAAACCAAGAGTGGAAATATAAGTAGGTTGTAGTGTTTACAAGTGTACAGCCTGAGTATAACCGAGCAACAGCTGTGAAAACTACATCGAACACTAAACACCGTACTGAACGGGAGACTCAAGTACGCTAACCAGTTTTACAGGTGTTAAACACTACACAGGATTCAGATGTTGAATCCGCCAGGTTTGATAAGGCTGCCCAGGACAACAATGAATAACCAAGTAAAAATAACTTACATGTAAATGGAAACAAGGCGTAAAAATTGTATAAATCAAAAAGTAAATGTGATAAAAGCATTTATAAATACTCTAAGGTGTGATTATCCATTAAAATTATAGATACACCAGAATAGAATCTTAGGTAAAGCTGGATTGCATTTGTAAGCACCAGTAGAAAGAAAGACTTAATCTGTTCGCAAAAATGGTATATGTATATTGCAGTGATAACCATAATGGTAGTTCACGCACGAAGCTCAGTAACGTTTGAAAGCGCCTCTTACTTACCTGTAGTGAGTGACTGTGCACCGGAAAACAGCATAAAAAACCTAAAAGCATATGCGAGAGCAACAAAAGTAGGGTTATCAACGAAAATTATCAACGAAAATTATCAACGAAAATTATCAACGAAAATTATCAACGAAAATTATCAACGAAAATTATCAACGAAAATTATCAACGAAAATTATCAACGAAAATTATCAACGAAAATTTAACTTAAAAATATAAAGAATTAAGTATTATAATTGTGTTACAATCAGTTTCACACAAAGCAAATGGTATATATGCAGGTGAAAGTGAAACGATCAAAAATGTTTGTATGCATTACGACGTTATTTAAAATATACAGCAATAGATACATGTAAAAATTTAGTGACACACCTCGACGCTATAGCAAGCATCACCATGCGGTTTGGTGTTTGATTTACCGCGGGTGCATTGTGGTTTTATTACGCGACCAAAGTTACCACTAAAAAATACAAGACTTAGATCTCATACAGTATATTTACGAAGAGAGTTTATAAACAAACAAAGAGCAAAGTCAGTGCGACAACTATACTCTATATTAACAATTAACACACAATTGTAAGGTTGGCTGATTTTGGAAGCGCACATGAAGATATATAGCCCCGCACTTAATGATACGCTGCGAGTAAACAATGTAAATTTATTATAATAGCTGACAATAGTCATGGGGGTGGGTTTATCAAGTTTAAAAAAATAAGCGATAATATTAAACTTGGCAGGAGAAAAATAAAGCAACTGAACTATAAAAGTTAAAAAACGAACACTACCGAGTATTGATTTTAAATATGTTCTTAGCAAACACATTATAAATAACAAAAGGTAAAATTAAACGTTAATAAGGCTGCAGTTATTGAGTTTTAATCTTGTACGTATAATACCGAAACAAGACAAAAACGTACAGTTAAGCGTAAAATAAATTTAAAACCGCGCAAGCATTAAAGAAAGTAAATAAATTATTTTTGTATCTAATTTTTAGATTATTTATATGTGTAACTGTGGTGACCTTCAAGCAATTAACTGAAGTAGGTTATACAGAAGATTAAAATACCGCTTGTTTTTTCAGATCGTGTATTAGCAATGATCTAGAGTTCACAATTGTTGGGGGAAGCCTTTTAAGCTTTTAACAGTACAAAAGGCGCGGTACTACAAACAGTTGTACTATACAACTGATGCAGAATATTTACATGAATTAACATGACCGCGGTGACAGGCAAATAGCTTTAAGTTTATAATATGTTAGTCTATAATTGTAATTACACAAGTAAAGTTATGCTTGCTGCCTGTTAATCGTATACAATTTTATTGGTACGAGTTATCATTAGAATCTATTTTGAGTGACACCACACGGGCTATAAAATGTGGAGGCTGTTTGTTAATTGGTGTATATAAAATCAAGAACAAAAACACAATTTATAACCGAATTTTATCCTGTGTTAGAATGAGGTAGCCAATAGTTGTAGTAATAATAATTACAACACAGCAACGACCCCACAGTGCATAAATAAAACAGTTAGCAAATATAAGTAGCAAATAAAATTTAATCACATCTGCACAGATCTTGGGTGATGTAGGTAAACCACTAAAACGGAGTCTATTACAGGAATCTTTTAGAGATGTGCGATACAAAAGCAAACGAGTAAGTGCAAGATACAATACACACAAGTTAAAACGCAGTTGAAATAATATGCGTGGTACTTATGGTCAATAATAGGTTGTAAAGCTTGCGTAGGTGCCCACACGCTACAAATATTTAACCGTAAGGTGTTTGAGAGTACCATTTACCCTTCAAAAATACACTAAGTTCTAGATGCAAAAATAGTGACGTAGGGTACAAACACTACATTTAAAATGAATCGAGATGGCAGACCAATCGGATCAATAACAAGATGGCAGAGAAACTACTACTAAAAACAAGTACGACAAAATGAATAGTGTGTTTAGTATACAATCAATTGACCCTACAAAGTGTAGTAAGGATAATTCAGTGAAAGCAATGCGTGTGGTGAGATAAGCGTGCAATACGACTTGTGCAGCACTAAGATGGCAATATAACTAATATATGTATACTGAGGTTTTTGATCTGTTATATTATTGCGAGGATAACACGCTAAATTTATTTGTGTTTTTGCAGGGGTGGGATACTTCATTCCTACATAGTGTAAACTAGTAATCACCTTTTCTGCCCTCGTACCACACAACACAATAGAGAGTATTAGAATATCAGCACCTAATTTTAAGTTCGGTAGTTTTTTACACGAGGTACAGACAAGCATTCACATGTAAACAAACAATCTAATAATCACAAGGCGGGGACATTAGATTGTTGAGTACAACAACAGTAACGGTAAAACCAGCACACATAAAAAGTGCTTACAGGTAATACGATTACCATAAACTAGTAATACAGCCACAGCAAGTGCAAGCGGTAAAAACAAAGTTTATTTTTTATTAATATGGATTAGGGTTGGGTAAATTACAAGTTATAAAAAAATCTATGATTGTTATATGGATCGGAGTGACGGAGGTTTATTAAATTTCAGCAACGCAACAACAGAGTACCGCACATCATATGACAACAATTGTTAATTACAAACAAATAAATAAAAATACACGAATAAAAGATTAGCTTTTGTTTTTTTATGCCTGTTTTACTATGCGTTTTAACATAATTATTTGCATAATAACGTAGACTAGACTAATGATACTTAAGTGTTAGCTGACGAAATAATTATAAAAGGGGCTATAACACACGATATCAACCAGCGCATAATTTTTAGATACACAAGACACCAAAATAAAGTGGAGGTGTTAGTTATGACGGAGCGCACAACACAATATTTTGTAGTGATGTTTATTGTGCAAAACTGTAAAATCAATAGACCGTGAGTAAGTGTGTACTACCGAATCGAATACGTGGTTTATAAGCACGGATGTCGTAAAACAAGCGTTACAGGTAGATAAATACATTAAAAGATATTTTTATTGATTCTACACCCACAAACGTAATTTATAAACAAGTACAGTACCCTTTAAATATTTATGTCAATACTCCCCCGACTTAAATCCCAATCTTTAAAATAGAGTAATGCAAGTGATGTAAAGGGTTAAGGGGCGTAAGTATTAAGTGCACAATATGAATAACTTAAAAAGATCACACCGTATAAATGTAAAAAAAATTAACACCCGAAAAAAAAGGGGTGAGGTATAACGACACATACTTGATTATAGCAACACGCAGTGTTATACACGCAACACGTTATAATGAAGCGTAGATCATATGCGACAAATTTACCATAACTACATTAGCACTAGCATAGTTTGTCCAAGGTTCTCTGTTATTACCGCAAACACAACACCACGATTAAACCTGAATCTGTATTTAGAGGGCCATTAAAAAAACAGGTCACCATATAAATTTATATGTAAATTTTATAATCTTGCGCAGGCTCCACAATACAAACCTACAGTAAAAATTGTATAAGACCTCTTATATAAGGGTGGCACAACAAGATATTTAGGTTTTATTTTTTATTTTAGAACTATTAATTAATATACGTGGTAATAACCTGTGAGGCTATGATAGACTTAGTATAAAATACTGTACACAACTCACAACCCTCGTTATGCTGTGTTTAAGGGTGCATTAATATTCAAACCTTTGCACCACACCACACGGAGCATAATAAGTCAAGTATAGCAAGCATGTGAGCCTTAACCGGCAGTTGTGGGTATTTTTAAAACGGGTATGTAGTACTAAAAAAATCAAAGATGTCAATACAAACACCAACACCAACACGTAAGAATACCGAGGCGCAATAAGAGATACCTAATAAAAAAATTTAATTATTATTAAAAAGTGATTTTAATATTTAAGCTGTTATATGCTTATAAGGGTGCATTTAAAATCTCATCGTGAATATACAAAGCTTTAGAACTCACGTAAATTTAAATTTGTATAACTATTTTTGCGTATGCATAAAAATATTACAAACTAGCTCTCAACTTGTACGCAATGCCCTGGTTTGTATTGAAGTTTGCAATTCACCACACATTTCGAATTTACAGTAAAAAAAAAAAAACAACATAACATTATAAACCACCTTAAAATAACCACGATTCAAGCATAAAATTAATAACGCACCACGATCTTTATAAATATAACAAACCAATAAAAAGTTTAATATCGTAAGTACAGATAATGCAAACCAGGGGTTACTATATTTGTAATTCGTAAAGTCGTCTGGATGACGGTGTAATCAAAAACTGGAGGTATTTATACTTTTGTAGTTATATGCAGACTGACAAAACTTCACCGATGAAGTAAAGACACTTAAAAAACTTAAAAACTACGTTGAGGTGTACAATTTACGGATTACAATATAACGGGTCGTCTCGAATAGATACAATAAAACTATAAAAATAATTCTGTAAATGTTGGGTTCTGCTGAATTTATATGTTATGTTTCTATTGAATAGACTTTTAGGTTTGCCAGCAACAGACAACTAAAAACAGGTGGTTATACAGGTTAGCGGCTAACCCCAATAAGTCTATTGAATAAGCTAAGAAGATATACAAGCAAGCTTTAAATAGGGTGTATAATGGAGGGGGGAGGGGGGGTTCAAATAAAATCTTCATATAGGTGACTACAAATAACACATAAAACAAAAAACAAACACGTTAAAATTAGTATTTGAGTTGTACTACACAGATAACCGCGACTAGAACAGTACCAAACACTAACGCCTAAAATTTTAGCGGCAGTGCATTAGGGTGCTTAAAACATTTTATTGAGTAAGAGTGTAAATGTGAATAACAAAATAAAGCTTTACCTACACCACATGATACATAGACTTTAAATACGTCCCGTAAAAACCCTAATAATATCTATAAGATAAGCTACGAAAACAATCTATACAGTTGATGTTATCAAGGTGTGATTCAATAATTAAACTACAGCTTAACATAACGTACCAAACGAAACGAATAAATTAAATAATAACAAAAACGATTGCGAGTTGCGAGTTGTAACACCCACGCGCGTAAATACTACCAGCGGTTATGGGTTGATTTACAAATAACAATTTATTTACGCACATAATACGTGTAAAATTTAGGTGCTGGGTAAAGGGTTTCTTTATTTAGCATGTGCGTAGACAATAAAACAATAAAAGAGCATTGATTGAGTATGTGCAATCTAAAATTACGAAACACGCAATAAAAAATACAATTAATTTTTATTATTATTGCGTAGTGCAACTAACGAAATACTTAAGCCCGTTACCTAGGTGTTATTAATTGGCCACCACACGCAAAAAGGCAAGGGGCTTTAAGTATTAATCACACAACAACAAATTTAATTTTATACAAGCTTTAATTGTATAAATAAATTAGACAGGCTGAAAGGTAACTAAAGATTTGAATCAAGTAACAGTGGTAAATATTTTAAGGAATTCAGCTGTTTTTACAACAATCATGTTTCTAATGTGATTGTACTGCCCATATTAATCTCAACAATCTAATTAAGTAACGGTGTACGGTTAACAAGGTAAACAATTATGCGACGACGTGGGTTAAATAGCACAAGGTTTATAAACACCTTGGTATAAGGTAAGTCAAGTGGTGGTAAAGCACAAAATGTCGGGCGTATCGAGATAAGTAGACGGTTATGAGTACCCATAACCACCATTATAATTTCAGCGCTAACTACGTATTTATGTAAAAACACGTAACAGGGTAGTTTATCAGACAACCAGTTGTTTTTGTAGTTTACGCAACTCACCAGTGGAATATTACTAACGTGAGAAACAATTGGTGTGAGCAGCTTTAATGTATTTTTTAACGCGGTACACTTAAGTCATTATGTTAAATACATTAAGCACATCTACATACGAGCAGTTGTATGTTATTACGACACTGTGATTACCCAGTGGTGGGCGTAAGTAATTAAACCACACCATTATTCTATAGTCGATTTTGAATAAGACGTGCTGAGGTTCCATATTCAACCCAGCGCTTATAAGTAAAGGTGAGTAATAATCAATAAAACATTTAATATTATTAGATTAATTTTTATCTTCGGTAGTATATAACATAATAGTAACAAATACAAGAGAGGTGCTACCGATATTAGTTAGCATTACTAACGAGTGCACACCTTTAAAATATTTTACAAATTCAAGTGTTAGTGAAAGAAAAAAAAAAAACCAACAATCTAAATTACCACCTTATTCGGCGTAATTTACTATGTTTTAAAAAAAAGTGAGGCGACAACAAAAACGAGGCTTATTCAACGGTCGCTGCACCAAATCACAGCTAAAGAAATAACCGCATATAACATACCATGGTTGTGAGCCCACCAGCGTGCAAAACCAAAAATAATAAATAAGGTGCAAATAACCAAAACCAATAAACACACACAAAATCGGTAATACGCTCTAGTATTACTTTTTTCTTGGTTGTTGTGATGTTGCAAGTACAGAACATAATTTAAATGTAGCATTAAAAAAATTAAAGTTGTCGCTACGCTACATAACAAAAACGAAGTATCGGAGATGTAACAGTACACGCAGACGGTAAATATAATATAACAATATTAATACATTGTTAGTTACACCAATTCTAGGAAGCTACCGAATATTTGGGGTTGCGTACACGTTTATAGTAGTCAAATATAAGCTGACGCTTACTCAGCCATAGTTGCACATCAATTCGTTTAACCCACACTGAGCCGAATAGTTACGGGACTTGGTAATTCACCAAGACAACATAATTTATCTAACACCTTAGGTTGCTAATTACACCCAGCACCACTTCCTTTTTTGTACCACAGGTTAAATTGCTTGTGAAAAAATACAAACCAGTAGGAACCACTAAACTACAAACAGTATTCTGTTTAATTTGTAGTAGTTCTTAAAGACTTTGTATACAATGCGATTGTAATTATCTAATAATGCTATCAAGTATATGTCGTAAGTAACGCTATGCAAAAAGTAAGGATTATACACGCCGCTTGAAAAAAAGTGGAAAATTGAAAAAATTTAGCTTATTACTCGCATTTACAATGCCTGCAGTTATTAAATTTAACTTTTTAAAAAAATTTAAAAAATTTATAAAGAAAAATCGATAAACGCCACTAATTTTATCTTATTTTTCTTTAAAAACTAATTAAAAACCCCATAAAATCTGCCTTAGTTAAATTTTTTTAAATACTTTATGTCAAAAATCCAAATCAGGCTGTTGTTTTGGTTCTCGAATAGTAAATAAAATTATAACTACTACATACCAAAAAGTAAACGGTATTCACATACTTATAAAAGTAACTATGTAAAATTAAATTCACACCACCGATAAAAAAAAGTTGTTTATTTTAAAAGTTTATTTTTAATTTTAAAGTAGTTATTCAAGTATATTTTTTGAATATCAAGTCGCTCGAATAAAACCGATTTAAAAGGTGGCAAGGCACCACAAAAATCAAGCTGCAAATTAAAATTAACGCTAACGAGCAACAGTCGATAAAAAACGCTAAAAATATGTTATATTTGTGGGTACGTGCTGTGTTCGTTTATTTATAGCCGAGGAGTAAAGTTTGATTTAAACAACCAAGGGACTCTAATTTAGGTTATGGTGTGGTAACAGTTTTAGGGGAATAGTTTAGTGGTAGAACAGTGGTCTTCAAAACCATCAATATGAGTTCGATTCTCATTTTCCTTGTAGCAATGTTAATTAGTATAAACAGTTTAAGCGTATTAATAAAAAATTTTAATTTTATTAATGTTTTATTTTTTAAAGCTTTAAGGCCAAATTTAAGCGACTTAGTATTCAAAAAAATATACTTGAATAATTACTTTACGGTTAAAAATAAATTTTTAAACAATTACTTTTTTTTCTTTAAAAATATTTTTAAAATAAATAATTTTTTTTTTATCAGGTGTGTGAATTTAATTTTACATAGTTACTTTTATAAGTATGTAAATACTGTTTACTTTTTGGTGCATAGTGGTTATAATTTTTATTTACTATCCGAGAACCAAAACAACAACTTATTTTGGATTTTTGACATGAAGTATTTAAAAAAAAATTTAACTAAGGCGAATTTTATGAGGTTTCTAATCAATTTTTTAAGGAAAAATAAGATAAAATTAGTAGTGTTTATCGATTTTTTCTTTATAAATTTTTTAAATTTTTTTAAAAAGTTAAACTTGATAACCGCAGGCATCGTAAATGTAAGTAATAAGTTAAATTTTTTCAATTTTCCACTTTTTTTCCAGAATAGTGACATATATAATACTTACTTTTTGCATAGCGTTACTTACGATATATACTTGATAGCATTATCAAATAATTACAACCGCATTGTATACAAATTCTTTAAGAATTACTACAAATTAAACAGAATATTGTTTATAATTTAATAGTTCTCACCGGGTTGTATTTTTTCATAAGCAATGCAGTCCGCAGTACAAAAAAAGAAGTGGTAGGGAGAAAGTGTGATTAGCAATCTAAGGTGTTAAATAGGTTAGGTTAGCTTAGTTAATTATCAGAGCACGTAACTATTCGGCTCAGTGTGGGTTAAACGAATTGATGAGCAACTATGGCTGACTAAGCGTCAGCTTATATTTGACTACTATAAACATATACGCAACCACAAGTATCCGGTGGAAATGAAAACCAAAAAAAAAAAGCTACCAGATTATTACGTTGATTATGTAATTTTATAGCTTGGGTGGCAATACCGGTTAAGGGTTATCATTGCGTAATATTTTACACACTTTTAAAAAACAAGTAATCAATATTAACGTGAAGATATTTGACAGTAAACTGTGATAAAATAAAGGTATTTGTTTAAAGATGTGTAAATCTCGGGTTTTTGCGACTTACAAATCAGAAACGCTTACTTTTTTTGGTTGTGTATAAGCACGTTTATTATTAATTTGATTCCATATGTTAAGTAGAGATCTTTATAAGTAGGCACGGGTATAAAGTTGCGACGGTGTAAGCCAATAAATATTTGTGTAAGATAAGCTTTATAAGTGAAACTTATTAAAACAGTGCGTAATGGGAATCGACACGGTAAAACTTTAAAACGTAATAGATCAATTCATAGATACTTTGCACTTCTTTGATATCAGTTGGTTGTACCTATAATAAGCACAACCGTAAAATATAAGTTATCAAAAAGCTTTGATTCGGGTGTATTATCGGTCGTAAGTAGGTCAGTGGGGTTGTCAACAGTAATAAGTGAAGTGTCGAAAAAAGTAAACCCAGAAATAAAATAAGATTCATTAGTTATAGTGTACGTGGTTTTATTGGTGTATTATCGGATTTAATGAATGACTTGCACAGGTTGCAGGGCTAATTATAAAACTGAGGTCAAGAGATTGAAGCAAGGGGTGTGTTAATATACGCGTATCCAAAATTTAAAGCGTTTAGCTGTGCTCTTAGTAGTATTTTTTAAACGACCTGTGCAGTTTAATCTACTACAAAAATAAGACCGTTGTGGTGGTAATTGCTTGGAAGTAATATATTCGCGCCACGCACTGATCTGTAAGTTGTGGTAGTACGCAACAACAAGTCGGGGCTGGTGAAAATAACTTTGAAATTAAGTTGTATACTGGATACGGGTGATGAAGTATTTTTTGTAATCCAGTACGTTTAAGTGAGTAGATTACCTTGTAAAATAATATTTTACTAAACAAATTTAAGGGTTTAGTGTGCGTAAATAACAAGATAAACCTTATAGCAGCGCACGTAATTTATTAGTTGAGTTAAAGGGCTCATTGCTGATCTACTTACAGTTGTGTATGATCAGTAGAAAACATAGGCGTGAAAAAAATCGGAGGAGCTACGTAGAATGTTGCTTTGTAATTGTGTTTATGTATGTGATAGTAACAAGCATGTTTTAGTTACAAGCATCCAAAACACTATAAGTATAAACCGACAAGGATGCGGAATGTCAAATTAAACACGTGTTTTGTGCGTAGTGCCCAGTACGGTTTAGTTTGTTTGGTGGGGGTATTTATGGTTGTTGCCATTAAGCACACCCACGTAGATGGTGTAGTATTAATAACGCGAATAGAGGTATACTTGCAGTAGTAACACTCCAAACCAAACCAAAATTTAACGTGTACGATACAATTGACGAAAATGTGTGGTAGGGGGCTTGCTCAATCATTAAAAATAAAGTATACTGCGGGTTGCATATTATGATTTGTGTTCGTGTGGTGGGTATTTGGTAGCATAGAATCACAACAGTGAACGTGTAACAACATCACAATAAAAAAACTTGAGAGGTGGTTGATATTTTTGTTGTTACCATTAAATTATTACGCAAATAATCCAAAAAGATACAATAGCATCTCGACCGGTATTCAAGGTGGTTGTCACCAAAACGTCTGTGTTACCTACTTACCACACACCAAAAGTTTATCTGCAACTTAGCCCATGTTACTGCGATGATTTACATTACGTACTACATTATATTGTGGTGACAACTTTCAGTTGATTTTTGATTCGGTGTGCCAACCACAAGACTAAAAAAGGTTGTAATATGGTGACCTCCCAGAATATAAATATCGATAACTACAAGAACATGCAGTATACTAAAAATCATAAGGACACCCAAGGTCTTTATAGGGGCTAAACCTACGAAATTAAATTTTGGATTTCATAACCACAATGCAAATAAAGACATCGTAACAATCATTTTGGTTTTATCTATGCGATGGCACGAAACAATAAACAATGACACAATAAAAAATAACAAGAAAAAAATAACGTTTTAACCTAAAAGCCTAAGACCTTAAATCCATCCCATCACAACTAGTAAGCATTTGTAAATATTGAGCATTATTACAGTCCGCACCAATTATACTCTATAAAGGTAAGCATCCTATATAAAGTCTACTATAAAAAATTGAAAAAAGGTAACGACTTGCACCTATGAAAATTGTTAATAACACCTGTTGATGTTTACTGTGTGAGTAGGTAATAGGTACCCCTATTAAAAAACCACAAAAGTAGAGTAGCGTAAACCACACTATTCGCATGTCTAACAACAAAGGTATTTTATCGTGTGGCTATGCAGTAAGTTCTGGGGAGGGGGTAGGGTGTAATTTTTACAAACGAAACTATAATTACCTCAACGTAACATTAAACTAACAAGAGCATTCAAATTACAAAATGATTTAAACTAATTACATACAATGTATAATTATAATTACATTTGGGTTTCATTTTCTAAACTATAGAATGTTAAAACTCAAATCATAAGTATATTTAAGTTAATTATGCTGCGTAAAGTTCTCTCAAATCATATGGTATTTTCGAATTAATTATAGTTATGTGCTGACTATATAGATTGTTCAAAGTAATTGTACATCGAGTATATCAAAGTAACAATCTAATTTTTAAACGACAGCAATTTTAAAATTAGTTCTGTAAATCACAACGGGGGTGGCTGGTCATAGTATATAGCACAAGGCGAAATATAGCAAGGCTGAACAAGTAATCGAAGTATTTACAGTAATAATACTCTGTGTGTAGTAGGTGGGTTAAGTCTACTATAAGCGAGAATTTTTTCAAGTGCAGTTTTTATCAACTAACCAAAATAACATAAATAATTTAAGCTATAAGCTTTCAAGACATAACTAACAACATAAAAATTTGTACAAGTACATTTAACAGGGTATAAAGGGTAAAAGAATGTCGAGGTATGACAGACCAAACAATACACGCACACAACTCAAAATTAAAATTTGAACACGAAAAAAAAAAAAAAAAAAAAGAGGCGATCAGGGAATAAACTTCCACATGAGTTTTAAGTTAAAGTATATTAATGTTTTTATGCGTTAACTCCTGTCAATATACGTAACAAAAAACAGGTAGAACCTTAAATAAACGTTCAGGAAATAAATCTTTGGTTGCAATTACCTTTATTGTGGAACTAGGTAACAGTAAGCTTAGGGTGTTGTTTATAATGATTTTACCAACAGGCGCAGGGTGTAAAACGTAATGTGGACATTAATACAATTTTCAGAACACATTAAACAATTCTCAAAAACTTTAGTATAAATGTTATCTCTGTAATCTAACCTTTTTAATTCTGCGCAGAATACATTTGATAATTGTTACGGCAACTAGTGTGGGCCTACCATACACTAAGAGGTGCGCATGAGTTTTTAGATGAATTTTAAGGGTATTTTATAAGTTATCGGTGGACGTCTAAAGGAGAACAGTTATTAGGTAGATTAATTGACAATCTACATGTAAAGATATAGAGGATTAACTTAAATATTACAATACATACGCAAATCAATTTTTGATTGTAGTATATTACCGCTAACCTGCGTTGTTGGTATTGAGTACTGGTGTCGATTGCCCCCCAACAAGACAAACATAAGAATGGTTAATAATTATTTGGCGAGATTTTTCTTAGCAACTTTTATCTTGTACTGTATTTTTATGCAGAGAGCTGATTCAAGGTTATTATACACAAGTGACTGGTGTGAAGCCACACCACTTAGTAAGGGCAACTTTAAAAATAATTTTATTTATGTTGTCGGCATACAAAGAATAAGAAACTTACTTACCTTAGTATAGGTTTCGTGCTGATAGACCTGTCATTTGTAAGGGGCTGTACGGACTAATGTACTATTTGTATTGTAAGGGTGCTTATGTTTGGTATAAGAGTCTGGGTATTTTACGAAATACAATCGAGGTTAAACAGCAAGTTCTTTTAATAATGTGTGATAATGTAATGTGTGCATGTACTTTTTTCTAAGTTGTCTCGTGTTTGCGATTAATAATGTAATATTAGTTTTTGTAATTTCAGGCAGGTAGTTTATTAAATTTAATATAGTGACTTAGGAACTGCTAATAAGTAAGTATGTAGAAGTTAGTATAACACAACGCAGCGACTCAGCAAGATTAGTTTTCCCTACACAATCATTATGAAATTTAATAGCAATATTTACGTCATTCTGTTAAAATTTTTAATATGAGTTTAATTGTGCGAAGTTTAAATAATAATAAACAATAATGGCAATGTCACAACCTTAGGGTGTGTACTAATCTACTAGATTTGACATTGCTAAATAGTACAACAACAATAAAGTGGTACGGAGTAAAAAACAAGGTTTACCGTTTAGTAACGCGGAGTACACTTACACCGTCAACCTTAAAAAATAATTCAAGGTATTAATGGTGTGTACAGTGCAGTTGCATAATTAAGTCATAATTTTTATATAGGTATTACAGCAAACTCTAAGATTGCACATATAAAAAAGCTATTCAATTAATAGCGCGTATAAATAGGCGTTTCGTACATTAGGTGAATTATTTTGTATGCACTACCTTAGTAACTATTAAAATACAAATATAACACAACCACAAAAGTAATTAAAAAGGTTACAATTTCCTATAATTTCCTATAATTTTTTACAATTCCTTACAATTCCTTATAATTCCTTATAATTCCTTATAATTCCCTATAATTCCCTATAATTCCCTATAATTCCCTATAATTCCCTATAATTCCCTATAATTCCCTATAATTCCCTATAATTCCCTATAATTCCCTATAATTCCCTATAA
>Ga0222648_1000419_pt1 | contig 18272 bp, 16 predicted proteins | sample AntAcemetagen335_FD_181021 | JGI IMG/M metagenome (GOLD analysis project Ga0222648, IMG submission 181021) | Saline water microbial communities from Ace Lake, Antarctica - #335 | ecosystem: Environmental > Aquatic > Non-marine Saline and Alkaline > Saline | place: Antarctica: Ace Lake... | reverse complement strand
TAGGGTTGAACGCACTGCTTTGCATGTTGCGCAAGCTTTGATTCTGGATCGAACAGGTGTAGACATATTGATAAAGATCACTCCATTGCGTCACACGAGGCCGTCGCTTCTTGGGTACTGGGAAGTTTCACAAGGTGCGTTTTGTGAGAACCAGTGATTGCTTTTTTGACGATCTTGTAAATGTCAAGATCAAAGTTCAAGTCTTCAGACTGGGCAAGGACGTCCAGCTCACCGTGGTCGTTGGCGGTGCCCATGTAACACCATTTGTTGATCACAAGCATGCTGTGCCCGTCTTGTATCGCCACCGCACCTGCAAATGGCCAAGCTTGGACCTTGAAAGGCTGAAGCGCAGTTTGCAACTTTAGGTTGTGCACCGCCAAAGACACTTTTCCAATGCATGCGCCATGGCATTGTTTGACTTGGTAGCCAAAGCAAGGTTTGCCCTCGTCTACTTTTTCCAAACCCAGTAAGGCTTCACACAGTTGGTACTTCTTTGCGACAGCTTTTAAGTAGCCCAGCGCTTCTCTCTTGTTGTAAAAAAGACCGTACAGATTTGCTTGCAAGCCGGGTTGTAAGTGCTTGTGCGTAATGAGAGTGGGTTTGTCACAGCCTGATGTGCCTTGGCTCAATTGCCATGCGCACAAGTCTTTTGAGCGGCGAAGCTTGATGTTCATGCTTGGCATGCGCTCTTTGATGAGCTTGGCTTCCAAAATCAAAGCGCTCAATTCACCACTTGTCTCGATCCACTCGATGTGATGAACCTGTTCGGATAATTTCATTTCTTTGCGAACGGTGAGCGCACTTTGGAAATGGCTCATCACGCGGCTGCGCATTGAAATGCTTTTGCCAATGTACAAAGGGGCGTGGTGCTCACCGTACAACATATAGCAACCCGGCGAGTCTGGAATCGCATCGATGACGGATTGGCTGATGTTGGGCGGCAGGCTGACGTGGCTCACCAACTGACGCACCGCTTCAAGCAAGCGCGTTTGGCCGACAGTCTTTTCACACACATGCCAAAATTGGACCAGTAAATCGGCGTCGCCCAAGGCTCGGTGCCTCGCACTGACCGTCAGGTCGTGTACAGCGACGATGGTGTCCAAGTTGTGCCTAGCCTGTTGCGGGAAAAGCAGTCGAGAGAGCTTGACGGTGCACAGAACCCTCGGTCGAAAATCTAAACCCAGCCGTTTAAAAGAGGCTTTGATGAAGCCATAGTCAAAGCGTGCGTTGTGAGCAACAAAAATCTTTCCTTCCAGCTCTTTTTTAATTTGTAGCGCGAGTTCGTCAAATGAAGGGTGGTCCGCCACCATGTCAGGCGTGATTCCCGTCAATCTCTGGATGCTTTGAGGAATAAAGGTTTCTGGATTTATCAAGCACTCCCAAGCACTTTCTTGCCCGTTAGCCAGTGTCTTGATGCCGATCTCAGTGATCCGGTCACGATCGAAATTACCGCCCGTGGTCTCGATGTCGACAAATGCAAGAATAGGAAATTCGGTGTCTATAAGTTTCATTGGAAAGCCAAGTTTCGAGAGTTTTTATCATCCTACACAAACAAACAAAGTGTGATGATTGACAGGCTCATTGATTGAAGCTTGTTGACGCCGTGGCTTATGTGACCAGCCTGACCGATGTTGGTTGACCATGGTCGCTGCCCTTCAACCATTGCAGGCACATAATTTCTTAGCAACTTGACCGATCATCAGTGTTCGGTGCATCAGATCGAATATGCATTGACTGCAAACGCTCAGTGCTTCAGTGCTGATTTATGGGGGCAGTGCGTCACAACTGTTTTTTTAATTGAATCATGGGCTTACGCGAAGTCGGTACGGCTTCTTTAAGGCGCTTTGTAGTGGGTGTTTTTAATGAAGAACCTAGCAACCATGGGGATTAGCATCGACTTGTTGATTGGTGCCTCGTGCGCTGAGGCTGCGTCACGAAGAAGACATGATCTGGCTGTCGGTGAACTTTGACTTTCTCATGTAGAACCTCTTCCTTTGGAAAAAATTCTACTTCTCAGCCCGTTGGTTCTAGGGGACGATTACCGTGCCATCAACCTGCAGGATGTGCCAGACAAGATCACTAGCGACAAGCGTGGCGCTGATACAGCCGCCATTGAGAGTGTCAAGGCTGTCGCCTGCGTCGATAGCCTGATGCGTCAATGCGAATACGTCAACAACATCGTTGAGCAGGACCATCGAGCCATCAAACGAATCACCAGCCGATACGCGGCTTCAAGTCGTTTTCGGGTGCATGAATCACCATCGCCGGAATCGAAACCATGCACATAATCCGCACGGGGCAGACGGACTGCCCCAACGGCAACACCATGTCTGCAGTCAACCAGTTGTAAAGCCTTGCAGCTTGATCTCCAACTCAGCGACGCAACTCTTTTGGCCAGACGCGATTGTTGCGACAGAACCCCATATGCCGCCCCAAGTTGACGTGGGATGGCTGAGAGTCCGTGTCAATCATCGTCCTGTCCTAATTGACTCAATTGCAAGATGTCCTGCAGCCGCTTCAGCGGGTCTGGTTCTTTGAGGAGCTGCTGCTTCATCTCGGTGCTGACTGGCATAGCCTCTGCATAGCGATTGGCCAACCAACCACACTGGTCCAAATAATAAGGGGCAAAAATAGACAGCTTGTCGAGATTCCCCTGCTTTTGAAGCGACGCAATGACCTTGCCCAACTTGTCAGCAAGAATTTGGAGCTCGCTAGGCACTGCAAGCTCTGGGTCTTGTGGGAGGTATGTGACAGCACCTTGCCATACGCCATAAGGACCAGGTTGCAGGTCTGTCAGTTGAAAACGCAAACCACCCTGACAAACAACCCGAAAAAAGGCTGGCTGCACTTGATCGAATTCTCGAATGTGAGCCAAGCACCCTACCTGGTGAAGCGTGGGCACTTTTCCTGGCACCTGCACTTCTTCGTTGTCGTTTATGAGTTGAACCACGCCAAATGGCAATTGCTGTTGGTGGCACTGCTTAATGAGGTTGAGGTAGCGGACCTCAAAGATTTGAAGATGAAGCTTGCCATCAGGAAAAAGGCCGTGTGACAAAGGAAAAAGGGGAATAATTTGAGTCAAGGTGCTGTATTTCGCGATGGTTGGTTGTTCAAGCGTGCTGCGCAGGTGCGTGCGTTGAGTCGGACAGATTTTTTAGGAGCGATCACGCTATCAGTGGCATGAATAACACCGTTGTGTGCGGTCATGCCTGTCTTGACAGCGTTGGCGTTGCCAACCTTAACGCCACCCATGGTGGTTACGGTCAACTCTGCGCCTTGAGCTGTTTTGACTTTGTCCACCTTGACACCGTAGGTCAATCCGGCTGTCAGTTGGGTCTTGTCTTTGAGCAAGGCGGCGCCAGCGTTGGGGATGTGGGCAAATGCTTCACCGGTGGGTGCACACACAGTAAATCGGCCTTTGCCCTGTAATGTATCAACCAAACTTGCTGCTCCAAGGTCCGTCGCCAATGTTTTGAAGCTGCTAGCTGCTAAGGCGGCGTTGACACCGTCTTTGGATTGCGTGGAACAAGCCACACGCAAAGGCATTGGTGTTGCGAATACATTTTTTTCACGGCGTTTCCTGCACATAAAGCTACACCACCACCACAAGTAATCGATAGATTAAATATACGCAAGTCGACAAAACCTTGTTGTAAGTGGGTACACCACTTGATGGCGGACTGTGCGTTCACGGCTCAAGCGCTTTGCCTTATGAGCGATCTGTCACCAGCTTGCGAGTGATCTCTGATTTGCTGAACTGTTTTTCACAATGTCGATTCCGACTATTTTTGTGAGCTGAAGAGCGTTGACGATAGCGCTTGCCCGCCACAGTGTCGTCTAAGTGGCTCAAACCCCGCAGGTTCTCAATAGCTTGATTAAAGTGTAAGAAGAATTTGATCCGAACAAGAGAATCCGGACTTTAGAGTTGATGTCCCATGCGATTGGCCGCATGTTTAAGCATCGCCAAATGCTTGAGGGCCCCTTCTACCGAAAGTCTTGCAATGGGCGCATGAACTGCTATGGCACCGCGCAGTTGGGTGTCTCGGTCATAGACCGGTACAGCTAGTGCAATCAATCCTGGAATAAATTCCTGTCTGTCCAGCGAGTAGCCCTGCTTGCCAATAGCTACGCACTCTTTAAGCAGGGCATCAGCCGAGGTGATGGTGTGTTCTGTCATGCGTTCAAGTGCCAAAGTTTGCAACATGCTTTCGCGTGTTTCTTTGGCCATTAGAGCCAAAAAGAGTTTGCCACTGGCTGTGCAGTGTATGGGTACATGAACACCCACATCTAGCGTCAAGCGCCATGGCCAAGAAGCTTCAACCCGATCTAAGTACATGACTTCTGCACCGTCTAGGGTCGTGAAGTTACATGTCTCTTTGACTTGTGCAACCAAGTCAGCCAGCACCGCATGGCGTAAGCCTCTAGCGGTGTCATTGTTCAAGGTATCAAATGCCATACGGCGCATGGCTGGCCCTATTTCAAAATACCTGTCGTCTTGTGCTTTGGCAATAAAGCCTGTTTCCAGCAGGTGGGCAGTAAGCCTATGTGCAGTGGCTTTAGGCAGTTCTAACGCATCTGCAAGCTGTGCCAATGACATGCCTTTACCTTGATTGGCCAAAGTGCTTAGCAAGCGTAGGCTGCGCTCCGTAGATGACCCAGATGCGCGTGTGATATCGGTATTTGTCATTAAGGGTAATTACTTATAGTGGAACGTTGCGTTCCGAAATAAACAAGTGTAATATCTGAGAAACGGAACAAAACATAACGAAATTAACAACACTTGGTAACGAGTGCATTCAAGAAAATTGATGAATTCTAGATTCGACTATATCGTGGTTGGCGCAGGGTCTGCAGGCGCAGTGATGGCCAGTCGCTTAAGCGAAGACAACAAGACCCGCGTGCTGTTGTTAGAAGCCGGCCCAAAAGACAATTCATTTTGGATTCACTTACCCATTGGATATGGCAAAACCATGTGGAGCACTAAGTACAACTGGTGCTACTACACCGACCCAGACCCCAATATGAATGGCCGTCGTATTTATTGGCCGCGGGGTAAAACCTTGGGTGGTTCAAGCTCTATCAACGGACTTATATACATTCGTGGGCAGCATCAAGATTACGATAACTGGGCCCATGCAGGTAACAAGGGATGGTCAGCGAAAGAGGTGCTGCCATATTTTATTAAGTCAGAAAAAAACCAGCGTGGTGCAAGTGAGTTTCACGGCGGTGATGGCCCACTTTGTGTGTCTGATATTGCGCACAAGCATCCATTAATTGAGGCCTTTATTACTGGTGCGGCAGAGCATGGTGTGCCACGTACAAATGACTTTAACGGTGCACAGCAGTATGGCGCAGGTTATTACCAACTGACAACTTGGAAAGGCTGGCGTTGGAGCACTGCAAAAGGTTATCTAAAGCCTGCTCGAGGACGCGCCAACCTTACAGTTGTTACGCAGGCTCACGCTACACAAGTCATCATGGATGGCACACGTGCTGTTGGCGTGCGCTATAGACAAGGCGGTGTGGAGGGTCAAAATATTGAGTCTTACGCTGTCAAAGAAGTGCTGTTGTGTGCAGGTGCCATTCAGTCGCCACAGTTGTTGCAGTTGTCTGGCATTGGCCCTGCCGCTTTGTTGGAAAAAAACGGTATTCCCACTGTAGTGGATCTACCGGGTGTGGGGGAAAATTTGCAAGATCATTTGCAGATCCGCCTGACATTTGAGGCCAGTCAACCCACCACCAACGACGAGCTCAACTCTCTTTTTGGACAAGCAAAATTAGGCTTGCAATGGTTCTTTAAACGCTCTGGCCCGCTGGCAGTTGGCATCAACCAAGGCGGCTGCTTTATGTACGCGTTGCCCGAAGAGTCAAAAACTCCAGATATTCAGTTCCACGTTGCGACGCTGTCGGCTGATATGGCGGGTGGTAAGGTGCACCCCTTTTCTGGATTTACCTTGTCTGTTTGTCAGCTTAGACCAGTTTCTAGAGGCCACATACGCATACGCAGCTCAGACCCGTTTGAGCCGCCAGAGATGCAGCCCAATTACTTGAGTTCAGATTTAGACCAGCGAACCTGTGTTGCGGCTGTGCGTGCAGCACGTTTTATTGCTGCGTCAAATGCGATGAAACCATTCGTAGTCCGTGAAATAAAGCCAGGCCCGCAAGCCGAGTCTGATGCGGATATTTTGCAGTTTTGCCGTGAGCATGGCGCAACTATTTTCCATCCAAGTGGCACTTGTGCCATGGGGCTTGACCCGAGAAAAGGTGCTGTTGTTGATGCCCGCCTGCGTGTGCACGGTGCTCAAGGACTGCGAGTTATAGATTGTTCAGTTATGCCCACGCTGGTGTCTGGAAATACCAATGCACCGGCCGTGATGATGGCTGAAAAAGCCGTAGACATGATTCTCGAGGACTATAGCGATTCACTTTGAGCGGTTGCTATTTAAAACGGCAAGTATGGTCAGCTTGGTGTTTTGGTGAGGCAGTAAATGACTATTGTGATTTTATTGATATTTAAAACAGGAGACAGTTATGAAAAAAGGTACACCTTTAGACCGGCGCGGGTTTATGAACATTGTTGGTCGTTACGGTTTTACATCAACGGCATTGGCTATCACTGGCATCGTGGGTCCTCTTACCTTGGAAGGTGTAGGGCGAGCGGCGGCCGCAACCAGTGATGCACGCAGCGCAACACCTCTAATGACTCTTAAGTTTGGTGCTTCTGGCTTCAATGACAGCAACTTAAAAATTCAAGAGTCAGGCCAGTTGTGGTTTGCACAAGAACTAGAAAAACGGACTAACGGTGCCTTAAAAATAGAATTTATTGGCTCTAACGCTATTTGTAACCAGCTCGATTGTGTGAAAAAAACACAACAGGGTATTGTTGACTTATTTACCGCGAGCACTCAAAACTCAGCTGGTTCAGCGCCTTATTACAACGTGCTGGATTTCGCCTACATGTTTCCGTCACGTGCCGCTCAGCACCACTTTTTATACAGCAAGAAGAGCGAGGCCTTGCTGCGAGAGCCTATGCGCAGATTGCACAACATTCAATTCCTGTACAGTCACTGCGAGTTGCGTGGTTTGATGATGGGTAAGAAGTTTGAGGACAAGCCACTCGTTACAAGTATTGACGACTTGGCCGGCACTAAAAACCGTGTCACTGGCACGCAATTAGGTCGTATTGCTATGCAGTTGATGAATCTGAACCCTGTACCAATTGCATGGGAAGAGACACTCGACGGTTTGAAGCAAGGCTTGATTGATGGTGCAGAAACTTGGATGGGTGCGGCCGCTTATGCCAACATGGCGCCAGTTTTGTCGCAAGCAGTTGATTTGAAATTCTTCTGTGGCACAGAGCACACAGCTATGAATTTCAAGACCTTTCAAAAGTTACCACCAAAAATTCAAGACATCGTCATGGAAACGTCTTTTGATGCGCAGCAGTACACGCAGCAGCGTCAGGAAAAGGCCTTGATTGATGTGGTTGGTGCCGTTGCAAATCCCGGTAAAGACACCGTATTCGGTAAAGCCGGTGTGCGTGTTGCAACTCTGTCAGATGCTGAGATCTTAAAAGCGGAAAAAATGTGCTCACCTGAGTTCAACCCCAAGCCATGGGAAGAGTGGCGTGAGCGTTTGAACAAGATGTCAGGTGGGCGTGACGTCTACAAAGAAATATATGACATTGCGCGTGAGATTCCAAAGAATATGAACGCTGTTGACGTGACTCCTAATCGTTGGTGGGTCTGATTCTCTAACTGGTTGACTTTGCTGGGCACGTGCTGCTGGTTGCACGTGCCCACATCGAAATTCTAATAATGACTGAAACACATTTATGACAAACGTGTTGTGCGCTCTTGTGCGCTGGCTAGATAGGAACGCTGAGCGATCACTGATATTGGTGGCTTATTCATCCATGGCACTCATTATTGTTTACGCCGTGTTTGAACGGTTTGTTCTCAAGACGCAAATTCCATGGAGCTCATCCATACCGATTTATTTGTTTTTGTGGGTTACTTGGATAGGTTGCTCACAAAATGTCCGCAAGCGAACTCATTTGGTCTTTAACGACATTCGTCTGAACATGTCCTACACCAAGCAATTTGCCTGTTTGATGCTTGACGCTGTATTGTGGATTGTGTTTGGCATTGTGGTGCTGTACTTCACTATTGAGCAAACAATGTTGGTGGAAATGAACTTTGCAATTGTTCAAGGCACAGATAACGTCATGCAGTGGTGGTTTTATTTAGCGACACCGGTCGCCTGGTCACTGCTACTTATTCGCGTGTTACAAAATACATGGGATGACTTTGTTCGCTTCAAGACCAAGCAGCCTTTTGTGATTGACATTCAGGCCATTGGTCAAAATTAAAGGAATTGTCATCATGGATCAAAGTGTCTTGATTACGCTTATTTCAGCTGGTGTTATTGGTTTGTTTTTAATCGGTGTGCCCATTTTTTTAGTGATAGGTTATTGGGTGCTGGGTGTGTCATTGGTGATTGATTTCACGTTGGCCAATATAGGTGTCACTTTGTTTGAAGGTTTGAATTTCTTTGGCTTGCTCTCGTTGCCATTGTTTATATTGACCGGTGATTTGATCGCAGCAGCAGGCATAGCTAGGCGGCTAGCTGATTTTGCCCACGCATGCCTGTGTTGGATGCGCGGCGGCCTGGGTTTGGCAACCATTGCCTCTTGCGGTTTGTTTGCAGCGATTTCAGGGTCCAATTCGGCAACTACAGCCACCATTGGTGGCATCATGCATCCCTTGTTGGTTAAAGACGGTTATGACTCTCGCTTTGCTGCAGCCACTGCCGCGGCTGGTGGTACGGTTGGCATCATTGTTCCACCATCTATTATTTTCATTGTGTATGGGTTTCTGATGAACCTGTCTATATCAGACTTGTTTGTAGCAGGCATTTTGCCAGGCGCACTGATGATTATTGCCATGCAGTCTGTGTGTTGGTGGCTGAGTAAGCGCAACAACTGGGGCTCAGTCACGCCGTTGAAGTGGGGTCATATTGGGCTCACTGCAAAGAGGGCTTATCTTGGATTTTTTGCAATTTTCATTGTTATCTACGGTATTTATTCAGGTATTTTTTCGCCTACCGAGGCAGCAGCAATAACCGTCGGCTTTTGTCTGTTGGCAGGTTTGTTTTTGACCAGAGAAATCAGTTGGCGCGGTTTGCCCGATATTTTGTTGCGCTCAGGACAACTCACTGGCATGTTGGCGCCAATGATCGCTATTTCTATTGTGATGCAGCAAGTCTTTGGTTTGTTGGGCGTTAGTGAGGCAGTAGCTGATTTTGTTGGGTGGTTTGGCGATAGTGAGACGGTTGTCTTGTTGGTGTGTATGGGAATTGTGATGGCTGCTGGTTGCATACTAGAAAGCCTTCCTGTTACCGTTATTTTCGCTCCTATACTGGCTCCAATTGCTATTGCGCACGGTGTTGATCCAGTGCACTTTTCCGTGATTTTCTTGGTGGGTGCTGCGATTGGCTTTATCACACCGCCATTTGGCTTGAACCTTTTTGTCGCCAGTGGGGTAACAGGTATTCCTTATGCCAAGCTTGTGAGGTTTGCGACGATGTACATGAGTGGCTTGGTTGTTGCCTGGCTGCTGATTGCTTTCATTCCGGCTTTGTCTCTGTCGTTGCTCCCTAAATTAGGCGGTTAATAGTGTGATGCGTCGCCCTTCATGAGCCCTTACGTTTGGGCATGGATAGCGTTTGTGGGCTTTGGCGCAGGTTGGGTGCGAGGCTTTGCTGGCTTTGGTTTTTCTGTGCTGTGCATGGCAGGTCTGGCTTGGTATGTCAGTCCAGCTTTGGTTGTGCCTGTGGTCGTCATGTTGGAGATGTTTGCCAGCATTCAGTTGTGGCGTGGCGCATTGCATTGTGCAGATAAGCGTTGGTTGAAGAGCTTGGTTGCTTTGAATGTGGTTGCAGTGCCGGTCGGTGTTGGGTTGTTGGTTTGGGTGCCGGTTGAGCCCTTGCGTGCAGTGGTAGCTGTGTTGTTGTTTGTGGCTGCTTTTACAATGCGATTTGTGTTGCGAACACAGTTAACTGATAGCACATGGTTGCGTCGAAGTTGTGGTGCTGCTGCAGGTTTACTCAACGGCTTAGCTGCCAGTGGCGGTATTGTGGTTGGTTTAACTATGGCTGCAGCAGGCGTTCAAGCGAGCGCTCTCAGAGCAACCATGATTGTCTATTTATTGTGTGCTGATGCCTACGCAATGCTGCTTATGCTGCTGGCTTATTGGCTAGCTCCAAAAGCAGAAAATGTATTTTTCACAGATCAAACTCCCCTTTTGTTGATGGCATTGGGTGTCCCCATGCTTGTAGGTGTTTATTTGGGTAAGCGTGTTTTTCAACAGACCAGCGGTAAAGATTACCGAGCTTTCGTTTTAAATTTATTGGTGTTTCTGACCTCAGTTGGCTTGTTAAGGCTCTGGTTCATTTAGCGTAGAGCTTTGGCAATCAGTTGCACTCCAGCATCTATTTTGTCTGCGGGAATCGACGAATATCCGACACGCATGCTGGCACACGCGTGACCTGTGTGGGGGTAAAAGACTGCGCCTGGTTCAATAACCACGCCTCGTTGATGTAAGTCCAGGGACAGGTGTGTGGTGTCTAAACCCTTAGGCCCTGTTACCCAAAGGGCTGATCCGCCTTGTGCTGGGTTGAAGTGCAATTGAGGCGCGTATTTGCTCAGCGCAATTTTTAAGGTATTCGCACGCTCTTTATAGCTCTTAATTAGGTTTCGCATGTGTGCTTCATGAAATCCATGGGCTATAAAACCAGCGGCTACTTGTTGGTTGTTAGACGGTATGTGGCGCACCATTAATCGTCGCAATGCGCGCAGCTCTTTAATCAGTTCACTGGAGGCGACTACAAAACCCAATCGCAAGCCGTGTGCGAGTGTTTTCGAAAGGCTGCCAATGTAAACAACACGTTGTTCAGTGTCCAAGCTTTTAAGTGCCGGCATAGGCTGGGCTGAAAAATTGAGCTCGCTTTCATGATCGTCTTCAATCACCACACAGTTATTTTTCTTTGCCTGCTCTAGCAGTTGGTGGCGTCTGTGCATAGACATGGTGACAGTGGTAGGGCACTGGTGGCTTGGGGTGACGAATACATAATCGCAGCAGTTGAGTTTTGCATCGATTACCAAGCCTTGGTCGTCTACGTCAAGGTTGTGTACTTTCTGGGTCCGAAGCTCAAAGTTGTTGCGCGCATCTGGGTAGCCCGGTGATTCAATGCCCACGCTGGTGTCTTTCCCCATCAGCAATTGCGCAAGTAAAAACAAACCTTGCTGGGCACCGCTGGTAACCAGTATGTTGTCGCGCTCTACCCAGATGCCCCGCGCAGGTAATAAGCGACTGTGAATTTGCTCTATCAGTGCACGGTCGTCTTGGTCTATGTGGTCTGGCGCCCACACGCGAACCGAGCGTGCTTCTATGCTTTCTAAAATGCAGCGACGCCAATTGCGAAATGGAAATTGTGTTGCATCAAATTGTCCGTATACAAAAGGGTAGGGCTGTTGCTGCCAATCCTTTGGCTTTTCAATGTTGCGTTGTGTAGATGGCTGAAACTGCAGCCGGTGTTGCCACATATTCGCATGGGTCTGTGCGGTTTTGTCCTGTTTTGTATCGACCGAGCGAGCCACACTGGTTGATGCAGCGTCACTTACAAAATAGCCACTGCGTGGCTTCGCTGTTAAAAAACCTTGATCGGATAAGGCTTGTAAAGCCAAACTGACAGTGGTGCGCGACAGCCTCAACGATTCTGCTAAGACGCGGCTAGAGGGTAGGGCTTCACCTGGTTGTAAGAGCCCGTCGATTACCCCTTGCACCACCATGTCGCGCAGTTGGCCTTGTCGTGTTGGCGAGATACCTTCTAAGTGGCGAAACAAGCGTTGCCACATGAGGTTGCTGGGTTTGCGTGGGCGGGTCATCAGCGCTGCTTTATGTTGGGGGCCCTCGCGCAGATCTGCTCAGCTGTGTAGCTGCAGGCGCGAATGCAGATGTATCGTCTATCTTTATTCTGGCTTTAATCATAAGCTTAAATTGGCTTTATGACAGTGAATCTGTCTGCCTAGAATCTACAGATTGAAAGGCTGCACATCTGCATATCTTTCTAAACTCTTACCAAGCGAGAATGACATGGCTGAATACTTAAAGAAGTCTCACCCTCCTGTTGAAGCAATAGATACAGAAACGGGTACTACCGTTCAACGCATGTTGCTCGAGATTCAAACTGGTGGTGAAGAAGCCGTGCGTCGCTATGCCCACGACTTTGATGGCTGGCGCGGTGACATCGTATTGGGCGACGATGTTTTTTTTAAGGCTGAAAAAAGCTTGAGTGACGGTGTCAAGCAAGATATTCAATATGCCCGTGACCGCGTGTGCGCGTTTGCGCAGTTGCAGCGTGACTCTTTGCATGAGTTTCGCAGCGAGTTGCGTCCTGGTTTGGTGGCAGGGCAAAAACTCATACCCGTCAACACGGCTGGTTGCTATGTGCCTGGCGGTCGATACGCGCACGCTGCCAGTGCAGTTATGAGTGTGGGCACTGCAAAAATTGCAGGGGTAATGAATGTAGTGGCTACCTCACCGGCACACAAAGACGTCGGTGTGAACCCTGCTATTTTGTATGCCATGAAGTTGTGTGGCGCCAATCAAGTGCTGGCTCTAGGTGGGGTGCAAGCTATTGCATCATTGGCCTATGGCTTGTTCACGGGCAACAGTGCTGACGTGATCGTGGGCCCTGGCAATCGATTTGTCGCAGAAGCCAAAAGAACTTTGTTCGGTCGCGTTGGGATCGACGTTGTGGCTGGACCAACAGAGTCGGCTGTTATAGCTGACGAAACGGCAGACCCTGACGTGGTGGCTGCCGATCTTGTTGGTCAAGCAGAACATGGCGCCGATTCACCCGTATGGTTAATTACCACTTCGCGAGCATTGGGCCAAGCTGTGATGGCGCGTGTGCCTTCCTTGATAGACGCACTTCCAGCCTTGGCGCGTGCTGCCGCCAGCAGCGCGTGGCGCGATTACGCAGAAGTGGTGTACTGCGAAACACGCGAAGAGGCAGTGAGCGTGAGCGACGCGTACGCTTGTGAGCACTTGCAGGTTATAGCTGAAGATCTCGATTGGTGGCTGAACAACCTCACCAACTATGGCTCGCTCTTTTTGGGTGAAGAAACCACTGTTGCCTACGGCGACAAGTGCAGTGGGCCCAATCACATTTTGCCAACCAAAGGCGCGTCGCGATACTCTGGCGGCTTGTCGGTTGGTAAGTTTATTAAAACGGTGACTTGGCAGCGTCTTGACAGAGCCGCTTCGCGCGAAGTCGGACAAGTGGCAGCGCGGATTTCTCGCTTAGAAGGTATGGAGGGTCACGCACGTACAGGCGATATTCGTTTGAAAAAATACTTTCCTAATGAAATTTTTGAGCTGGGTACCTTAGGCGGCCATTCACACAACGACTAACACTACAAGATCTCACTCTTCAACATGGGGTACTTATTATGCAAGCATCATTGAAAGCATCGGCAGACGGCCTGTGGTTTGGCAAAGACTTAAGCCAGCCTGAGCCTATTCCACAAGTTGGCATTGACCGGGCTGTTGAGCTCATGCGTATAGGTCGCCTACACCGCTACGGCGAAACGGGTGGAGGTGCTCCAGAGCCTTCTTTGTTAGAGCAAGAATACGCAGCCTACATAGGTGCCAAGTACTGTGTGGCCATGAGCTCATGTGGAGCCACCATGTTTGTAGCGCTCAAAACCTTGGGCGTGAAATCCGGCGATAAAGTGCTAACCAGCACCTTCACGTTGGCGCCCGTGCCTGGCGCTATTGCACATGCTGGAGCTGACCCTATTCTGGTCGAGACCACTGCCGATTTCACTACAGACCTTGATGATTTGGCGCATAAAGTAGCTACCAGTGGTGCAAAGGTGTTTTTAATCTCTCACATGCGAGGCCATATTACCGATATGCAGGCTGTTCGCACGCTCTGCGATGCCCATGGTGTAGCGGTGGTGGAAGACTGTGCACACACCATGGGGGCCAAGTGGAATGGCCGCTTCAGCGGTACATGGGGGAAGATTGGCTGCTTCAGTACGCAAACTTACAAGCACATTAACTCGGGTGAGGGTGGTTTGTTGGTGACTGACGACGAGGACGTGTGCGCGCAAGCCATTCTGTTTTCGGGTAGCTACATGCTGTATGGCCAGCACACCAGTGCGCCTTCACATGATGTGTTTGAACGCTGGCGTTATCAAACCCCCAATTTCAGCATGCGTATGTCCAACCACGCTGCCGCTATTCTGCGGCCACAGTTGCTTGACATGCCTAGGCGTGCAGCTATTTGGAACGCTCTCTACGCCACGCTCGCATCACAGCTTCAAGGTCTGCCCAATTTGGTAGTGCCTGCGCGAGACCTGCGCGAGGAGTTTGTGGCCAGCTCGATTCAGTTTACGTTACATCTAAGCGAGTCAGAGATTTTGAGCTTCTTGGCTGGTTGCGACGCACGAGGCTTGCATATTAAGTGGTTTGGTCGTGACGAGCCACAAGGCTTTACCAGCAACTACACGCACTGGCACTACCTTCGCCATACACAAAATCTCCCAAACTCGTTGAGCTTAATGGCGGGTTTGTGCGATATGCGTATTGCGCTGTCTATGACTGAAGAAGACTGCGCCTTAGTTGGGCGTATTGTTAGCGCAGCTTTGGCTGGTATTTAGCCCGTCTTACGGGACTGTATTTTTGAGGAATACCATGACTGAACACGTTAGCCCTGCGTCTATTGCCTACGTGCTGTCTGAGCCGGATGGGCTTAGCCGAGATACCTTAGACCCAAACGATTGGACAGCTTTTCGCTTCTTAGCACGTCAGATGCTGGAGGCATCAATAGACAAGATGCAATCGGCAAGCCAAGGCCGCGTTTGGACAGAGCCAACGCCTGCCCTGAAGCAATCGTTTGAGTTTGCGATACCCAAACAGGGACGGGGTGGGGCTGCAACGCAAGCTCAGATTGAGTCGCTGCTGCCGTATGGCGTGGGCAATGCACACCCGCGATTTTTTGGCTGGGTGCACGGCAGCGGTACCCCTAGTAACCTGATCGCTGACATAGCCGCTGCGGCTATAAATGCCAACTTGGGTGGGCGGGACCACGGTGCTATGTATGTTGAGAAGCAAGTAGTGAGGTGGTGTCGTGAGTTATTCGAATTTCCAGAAACAGCCAGCGGTCTGGTGGTCTCAGGCACCTCTATAGCAACCTTGATTGCGCTTAAAGCCGCGCGGGATAGACAGCTTCAGTTTGCCAGCCGTAAGGCTGGAATCAACGGCGCACGATTGGTGGGTTACACCTCTACCCAGACCCACTCTTGTGTAGCACGTGCGTTTGACATACTTGGTTTGGGCTCGGACTCATTACGCAGCATTGCGGTCAATGAGCGATTTGAAATTGATACGGACGCGCTTAGGGTGGCAATTGCTGCGGATCAAGCAGCAGGGTTGCAGCCATTTGTAATTGTAGGTACCACGGGGACGGTCAATGTAGGTTCAATTGACGACATAAGCACGTTGGCAGATATAGCCGCCAAAGAGAATTTGTGGCTTCACGTTGACGGCGCGTTCGGAGCCGTTGGTGTGCTGAGCGAACGATTGAAACCGCGCCTTACAGGATTAAAACGAGCTGACTCATTGGCCTTTGATTTTCACAAATGGTTGCATGTGAATTACGACGCTGGATTTGTACTGATTCGATCAGAAGAGGCACACCGCAAAGCCTTTTCAGAACGGCCCGATTATTTAAAAGGAGCACAGCGCGGCTTGGCTGCAGGAAATCCATGGCCTGTCGAGTATGGTCCTGAGCTTTCGCGCGGCTTTAGATCGCTCAAAATTTGGGCTCAGTTGAGCGAGCATGGCACTGATAAGTTGGGCGCAATGATGACGCAAAATTGTGAGCAGGCAGCCTACTTAGCAGGCTTGGTGCAAGCCCAAGACACCCTGCAATTGTTAGCCCCTGTAGCTACCAACATCTGCTGTTTTAGATATGTTGCCCCTGACCAGTCTGAGCAGGAGCTAGATGCCTTCAACAATGAAATCGTGATTCAGTTGCAGTTGAGCGGAATTGCCGCCCCTTCAACCACGGTGCTGCTCGGTGTGACGGCGATTCGTGTGAATATCACCAACCACCGCACACACAAATCTGATTTGGATATTTTAATAAATGCCATCAATGAAATTGCGTCTGATTTGCTTAGAAATTGCTAAGCCTCTGTCGCAAGTTGCTGTTTTAACGGCACAATAGCTGAAAATCTCCCGCATTTGGGCGACAGACATCTAAACCAGCCGATGGCAAAAAACCAACAAGGTGCAATGTGGAAGCAGCTGTTATTTAGAAGTGCACGCGACAATTTGTCCCTGCAGGCCCAAATACGCGAGATGCTTGTTGGTGCCATTTTAGACGGTCACTTAAGGCCAAATGAGGCTGTACCGTCTAGCCGTTTGTTGGCTGAACACTTGAGTGTCGGGCGCATCACAGTGGTGTTGGCTTATCAGCAACTGGCTGACGAAGGTTACTTGTTTTCAAAAGAGCGCAAGGGCCACTTTGTGAGTGCCGACATCGTGGGCGGCAGGTTCAAGAAAATGACTGAATTTGGTTCGGTTGATCCCAATGGCGTGGTTGTAAATTGGGGGGCAAGATTCTGTCAGCATCCAAGTTTACAGCGTAGTATCAGCAAGCCTGCTAATTGGCAAAGCTACGCTTACCCTTTTTTGTACGGCCAGTTTGACGAGTCACTATTTCCAACGTCGGCTTGGCGCGAGTGTTGTCTCAAGGCTTTAAGTGTGATCGACATTCGAGCTTGGGCGCCAGATCAAATTAGCCGTGATGATGATTCGCTGGTTCACCAAATTTGCACACGTGTGTTGCCCAGACGCGGTGTATGGGCCACACCCGACGAGCTCATTGTCACTGTTGGTGCACAGCATGCCTTGTACATGATCGCTGATCTACTTATAAGCTCGGGTACGCGTGTGGCCATTGAAGACCCTGGCTATCCTGATGCACGTAATATTTTTAGCAGTCGCACCGATGCTTTGACGCCAGTGGCAATTGACAGTCATGGTTTGGTCGTCGGCGAGCACTTGCGCAACTTTGACTATATCTACACAACACCTAGCCATCAGTGCCCTACGGGTGTGACCATGCCGTTGAGCCGGCGCGAGCAGCTGTTGCGGTTGGCCAACGAATCAAATGTGGTGATTATCGAGGATGATTTTGAGAGCGAGAATAATTTTGAAGGTCATCCTATTCCAGCCCTTAAAAGCCTAGATCGTAACAACCGTGTTATTTATGTCGGCAGCTTGTCTAAGAGCATGGCGCCAGGTTTGCGTATTGGCTATATTGTTGCTGCACCTGAGTTGATAGCCGAGTTGCGCGCCTTGCGCCGCTTGATGATCAGACACCCATCAACGTTCATTCAGCGTAGTTTGTCGCTTTTCATTTCACTGGGACATAACGATGCGCAGCTTAAACGACTGGGCGAGGCTCAAAAAGAACGCAGCGCGTTGGTGCTGCAGGCGATGGCCGAGTTTGCACCACAGTGCAGCATCGCACCGCTTACAGGTGGCGGCTCTTGCTGGGTCAAGCTGCCCGCTGGCGTACTTGCGCAAGACCTTGCAGAGGTGGCTTTGGATAAAGGGGTTTTGATTGAAACTGGTGAGGTTTTTTTTCACAAACTCAATGCGAGCGACAACTATATCCGCTTGGGCTTTCAGTCGATACAAGTAGGTGTGATTCAAGCAGGAATCAAGGCCTTGGCCAGCGCTATTGATGAGGTGCAGTTCGGCTTAAGTAAGCAGCATAACAATTGAACTTGCGTAGGATGATCGACGTCAACAATGGTGAAAAAAGCTGGATCTGCGCATCACATTACAGACCCAGCAAATGGCGGTCACTCTTCGACTGCTGGTATGTTCGTCGCTCAGCCTTTTCCCTTCCAAGGCACCAATACGGTCTCTATCCTGCGCATCAGGATGTCAATTGAATAGCCAATGGCTCCGATCAGGATGATGCCCATTATCACAATGTCGGTCAGTTGGAAGCGTGACGCCACCATGATCATCATGCCAGCGCCCTTTTCAGCAGCCACCAATTCAGCCGCGACTACCGTGCCCCAGCAAACACCCATGGCTACCCGTGCACCCGTGAAGATCTCCGGTAATGAATTTGGCACGATGATGCGGGTCAATATGCGCCACTTCGAAGCACCTAGC
>Ga0222648_1000418_pt1 | contig 18274 bp, 24 predicted proteins | sample AntAcemetagen335_FD_181021 | JGI IMG/M metagenome (GOLD analysis project Ga0222648, IMG submission 181021) | Saline water microbial communities from Ace Lake, Antarctica - #335 | ecosystem: Environmental > Aquatic > Non-marine Saline and Alkaline > Saline | place: Antarctica: Ace Lake... | reverse complement strand
AAGGCCCGCCTGATCCGCATCCCGCGCGATGGCAAACGCTATCCTGCGGCTGTGTTCAAAGGCGATGTGCCGTCCAAGGGCAAGAGCCTGCAAATCAACGTGGGCGGCACTGTCTACCAAGGCATCGTGCATGACGCGACAGAAGTTGACGGCGAAGTCATCGCGGAGTTCCGCAACGGCCTTTCCCCCGCCAAGTAATCCGGCCTGCCCGGACACCCGCGCCCGCGTGGCGCATCCAATTCCTGAAAGGAAATCACTATGGCTTACCAAACAGCGGCAGGCGCATCCCTGTCCATCGTAGCTGGAGCTCCCGCGACATTCGACGCAGCGGGCTACGGCGCACTCACCGGCATCATCGTCGGCGAAGTGACCAACATCGGCGACTTCTTTGGCCGCGAGTATGCCGAGGTCACACACAACCCGCTGGCAGATCGTATGACCAAGTACGGCAAGGGCAGCTACAACAACGGGACCATTTCGCCAGCTATGGCTCTGGACCCCGACGATGCAGGCCAGATCCTGATGCAGGCCGCGCTGATCAGCGACGAATCCTATTCGATCTGCATCACATTGCAGGACGGAACCGAATACTGGGCGCGCGCACTGGTCATGATGTTCATGCCCAACGTCAGCGGCGTTGATGACGTTGTGACCGCATCCTCCACAATGCGCGTCACAACTGATTGGGTGGTTATCCCCAACCCGTAATCCGCTTCGGCGGCTAGGGGTGTGGCGCGGATGGTTCTACCGTCGCACCCCGCAATGAACCAGAACCCCAAGGACAAACACAATGGATTTTGCACGTATCAACCCCGCCCGTGACGCTCAGAACGCCGCAACCTACCACGTCGAATATGACGGCGAACAGCTATACCACGAAGGCCAGCCAATCGAGATGGATTTCATCGGCACCGAAAGCCCCGCAGGCAAGCGCGCAGGCATCCGGCACGCAAAGCGGATCGCGGCGCTACAGCCGAAGGGCAAGAAAGAACGGCGCATCGAAGACTATTCCGAGGATGAGATTGCAGACCGCGCCGCGAAGGTGACGGCATCCAACGCCAAGTTTTACGCGGAAATGCTGACAGGCTGGCGCAACGTGACGCACATCCCAAGCGGCAAGCCTGACGGCAAGGTTGAATTGCTGGAATACACGCCGGACGCCGCGCTTGAACTGCTGGCAAAGGCCGAGTGGCTTCATGAGGGCATTGATGCTTTTTTGGCGAACAAGGCCAACTGGCGCAAGAGTGGCGAAGCCGCCTAACCCTCTACGCGCGGCAAATGGGTTTCCTTCATTCAAAGCCGGATGACTGGAAAACCAGCCGCGCGGCACTCTACGCCAAAGAGGGCATCCCCAACGGACTGCCGGATATCGACGCGGGCGAGCATTTCATTGAATGGCTGTCCCACGATCTGGGCTGGTGTGATGCGGACAGCATGGGCAACCTGCGCGTCCATTCATGGCTAGAGATTGACGCCATGGACCGGCAGCTAGGCTTGAAACTAGAGCCTGACGAAGCCCGCCAGATCCGCACCATGTCCAACGCCTACATCGACGGGCGGCACCACGGCAGCGAGGCGATGGTTGTCGCGCCCGCCTACGATGATCGGGACGAAGACCCCGGCATCGCGCTGGAGCGGCGGCTTGTCTCCGAAAAGATCAAGGCGGGCATGGGCGGTAAAAAGAAGCCGCCCGTTTAGCGCGAAAACGGCACTAACGCGCTGGCAATCGCGCCAGTGGATAGGCCAAAGGCATCCCGTTAGCGGGGTGTCTATTTCGGCGAAGGCATTTTGTCGCGTATCTCCTTTAGCGTTTTGATGACTTCAGAAAACGCCAGCATACCAATGCCAGACCCTATCAATGCAAACCCTTGGTAGACGTTAAACGCCCCAAGCCCAGCAACCCCAGCTATTGCTAGAGCGGCCCCCGCGATCAAGGCGATTACGCCTAAAATTCCCAAAACACCGTCCATAATTATCTCCGTTGGTTCGCGCTCAAAATAGGGCGGGTTCTGCGATGGTACAAGGTATCTCAAAATGCAGTCATTTGCGGAACTCCTGCTCACAGCCCGAACAGAAGGTCTTTTGAAGGGGAAAAAGGCTCTTGAGGATACCACAAAGGCTGGCGGAGATACTGAAAAAGCGGTCAAGGGGACGGCCAAAGGTTTTGAGGGTGCGGGCAAATCCGCGAGCACTGCTACACCGCAGGTCCGTGGTTTCGGAGACGCAACGGGTGCAGCGTCCGGCGCAGCGTTAAAAATGACAAAAGCCCTTGGCGGTCTGGCCGCTGGTTTGTTTTCGGTTCAGACCGCAACGGCAGCGATCACAGCGGCCAAGTCGCTTGATATGGCGCTATCCGAGACGGCTACATTGCTTACTGGTATTCCCGGCGAAATCGACAAGGTGGCGGCATCTGCGCGGGGCCTTGCGGACGCATACGGAACCTCGGACGAACAGCAGGTGCGCGCGTTCTATCAGGCAATCTCCGGAGGCGCAGGTAGTGCATCTGAGGCTACCGAATTGCTGGACGCCGCAAACAAACTGGCAATCGGCGGTATTACGGATGTTGCATCTGCGACAGGTATTCTCACGACAGCGGTGAACGTCTACAAGGCCGAGGGTCAGAGTGCGGCAGATGCGTCCGATGCGCTCTTTGTGGCGATGAAGGCGGGTGTGACTACCATTCCCGAATTGGCGTCTGCCCTTGGCGCTGTACTGCCTTACTCGCAATCGCTTGGCGTTTCGTTTGATGAGACGGCGGCGGCGGTTTCCGCACTTACAAAGGGCGGTCTCACGACTGCGGTTGCCACTACCGGATTGCGAGCAGCCCTCAACTCAATTTTGGCACCCACTGAACAAGCTAAGGATCTGGCAAATGATCTGAGCCTTGAGTTCAACGCCGCTGGTCTTGAAGCGATGGGCCTTGCAGGTTTCTTGCAGGCCGTGAACGAGGCAACAGGCGGCAGCAACGTGCTTTTGCAGCAGCTTTTCGGATCAACCGAGGCCACAGCCGTTGCGCTGGGTTTTGCTGGGGCGGCAGGTCAGTCGTTCACCGAAATCCTAGCACAGATGAATGCGAAGCTGGGAGCTACCGAAGAGGCTATGTCGGCTGTTGACGCGTCGGCTAGCGACCGGATGGACGACGCTCTACAGGCAATGGGTAACACGCTGACTCGGATGGGGTCTATGGTCCTGCCCGCACTCGCCACAGCATTGGAGGGCGCGGCGTCACTGATGGCGCTTGTGGCGGATAATTCAGACGCTCTCGCCATCGCGTTGGGTATTTTGGCTGTGCGTCAAATTCCTGCCGTCATCGGTGGGCTGGTCACATTGAGCGCATGGCTGGCAACGTCAGAGGGTCTTTTCATCGCGGGTGCCATCGCGGCGAAGGGTATGGCGCTAGCTATGAACCTGATCCCGTTTGTTGCGGTAGTAGCTGGGGCGACCGCGACTTACCGCGCATTCAGCAACAACCAACAGGCTGCGGAAACGCTAAAGACAGCATTGCAAGGCGTGGTTGATACACAGGTCGGCCTGAATACTGCGACTGAAAACTACTATACAAACGTCACTCGCGGCAACCTTGAGGCCATGACATCACAGGCCAAGGCGGCGCAAGATGCGCTGTCTATGGCAGTTGATGCAGCGCAGGCGCGCGTTGCAGCAGCAGAGACAGCGGCAAAGTTCGGAGTTGGCGGGTACAATCTGCCCGTCTTGATAGCGGAACTTGAGGGCTTGCAGGTTCAGCTTTTCAATGCAGAAACGCGCCTTTCTGCTGCCGATCATGCGGTTGAAAATTTCGGTTCTACGGCAGCAGGCACTGCGGAGGCTGTCGAAGTTCTCACAGCGTCCAGCGGCAAATACACTGCGTCCACATTCGCGGCGATCCCCGCCATGTCTGACCTGATCGCAAAATACGGGACCATGGCAATATCTGTGCGTGACTTGATGCAGGCCCAGAACGACCTTGCGACTGCGGACGCTATGGCGGGTCTAACCGGCCTTGTGGATGGTGCTGTAAAGGTTGCTGCTGGCCTCGATATGTCCGCAGAGAGCGCCACCACGCTATATCTCGCGCTGTATGACATCACGGCTGCGGACGGGCTGAATGAACAGGCCAAAGCTGCGGCACAGGTTGCAAGAGAGATATACAATGCGTCCGGCGGGCTGGAGGGCATGGATGCACCTACCCGCGCCGTTTACCAGTCTTTGCTCAATGCGGCCCGTAGCGCGGCAGATGTAGCTGCAAACGCATCGGCGGCTTCGTCTAACATTGGCGGGGCAGCGGGTGAGGCGGCACGTCTTGCGCAGAACCTGAGCGCGGCGGCGTCTGCGTTGGCTGGCGTTATCAGTGCCACGGCTAATTTGAATGTAGGGGCAATCGGGCTTGAGGCGCAGAACCGCGCGCTCGAATCTGGCAACACGCTGATTCAGGCAAGAACTGCGGGCATGGTTGCGGCCAAGAAGGCAGAACTGGCATCGGCCCTTGGTTCTGGCGATGGAGTTATCCGCGCCGCTGCAACGGTTGAACTTAACAACTACACCGCAGCAGTTGAGCGCAGCAGTTCCGCGCAGGAGGTTAATGAGCAACTGACAAAGGCAATGACGGCATCGCTTGGCAGCGGTGGAGGCGGTGGAGGCGGTGGCCTGTCTAAAGCAACCAAAGACGCGTCTAAAGAAATCGACAAGATGGCCGACGAAATCGAGCGGCTAGAGTTCGACGCTGACCCGCTCAAGAAGTACAACGCTGAGATCGAAAAGCTGGACCGCCTCGTTGGCGCTGGCCTATCAGATGGCGCGTATCAAAAAGCTGTTGCAGACATCAACGAAGAATTTGCCAACAGCAACCCGACGATTGCCAGCATGGGCGATGCTATCGGAGACTTCGTGGCGAGCGGCCTACGCGATTTCGGCAGCTTGCTAGACAGCTTCAAAAACATGATTAAGCAGATGATCGCCACGGCGATTGCGAACCCGATCAAGCTGGCACTCACAACGGCGTTTTCGGGCGGTGGCACAGCAGCGGCGGCAGGCGTTCCCGGCGGCGGAATACTTGGCGCAGGCGGCGCTCTGGGCGGGCTTGGCGGTATCGGCAGCGCCCTCGCCGGGGGCTTTATGAACTCGGTCGGCGGGTTTTTGGGCGGTGGCTTGTCTGGCGGGTTTGGTGCGATTGGCGCGCAGGTTGGTACAGCTTTCGCAACGGGAACAGGAACGGCCATCGCGGGCGCAATAGGCGCAATTGCGGCGCCACTGCTGGCTGTGGCGGCGGTATTCTCGTTCTTCAAGTCCAAAACCAAAGAGCTGGACGCAGGACTGCGCGTCACTATCGACGGTATGGACACGCTAGTTGAGACATTCAGCACCATCGAAAAGAAGAAGTTTTGGGGTCTGTCCAAGAAGGTCAGCACATCGTTTCAAGCGGCGGAGGATAGCGTTGCAGATCCGTTCGAGGCCATCGTTGCGCAGATGCAGGGCAATGTGTTGGCGGCAGCAGGTTCGCTTGGCGTGGGGTCCGATGCGTTCGCCAGCTTCGCCCATGAAGTCCAATTGTCCACCAAGGGCATGAGCGAAGAGGATGCACAGCGGGCTGTTTCTGAGGCGCTGCAAGGCATCGGCGATGCGTTCGCTGCACTGACCCCCGGCCTCGAGGCGTTTGCGCGCGATGGTGAGGAGGCAGGCGCTACGCTGTCACGGCTGGCCGGTGATCTGTCAGCGGTCAATCTGATCATGGACACCCTTGGCCACACATTGCAGGAGGTTTCCGTGATCGGTGCGGGCACGGCGTCCGACTTTGCCGCGCTATTCGGTGGTATCGAGGCCATGAACGCGGCAACCACGGCGTTCTTCACCGCCTTTTACACCGACGCAGAACGGTTCGCGACTGCACAGCGCCAGATTGGCGCGCAGTTCGGCGCGCTCAATATCGCAATGCCGCAGAGCCGAGCAGAGTTTCGCCGGATGGTGGATGCGCTCGATCTTACAACCGTTGGCGGGCGCGAGACATATGCGGCTCTGGTCTCTCTCTCCGGTGCTCTCGACGCCGTGCTGCCGTCTGTCGCCAATTTCACGGCACAGATCGCCGAGATGGCAGGCAGCATTACGACGCAGATTGACCAGATCATCGGCGACACCAGCAACGCCATGCGGGCAAATGAGCAGGCGGCTGCATTGTGGTATCGCACGGCTTCCACCTTGCGCGCGTTCATTGCGGACATGCGCGGCACTGCCGGGGCGCTCATCTCGGCCCAGCAGGCGCGGGCGTTCTCCGAGATGCGGTTCCAGACCCTGCTGGCATCGGCCATCGGCGGCGACAACGAGGCGGCGGGCGATCTTACGGCTGCCGCGCGCACGCTGCTAGACAACACAAAGGCTACTGCGACCAGTGCGCTTGAGGTCGCGCGGGCTGAATCGCGGGTTTTGTCCGATTTACAGCTTGTCTCCGGCGTATCTGATGTCGAGGGCGCGCGGCATGATGTGATTGCTGGTCTGCTGGGGCAACAGGTGGACTTGCTGGGCGTGGTTCGCGACGCGATCAATAACGGTGATCCGCTTTCGCCTTCCGACATCGACGGACTGAACGGTCAGCTTGGCGCGCTCGAAGGTGCGATCAAGGCTGCCGAGATGATCAATTACGCCTTCCTCAAAGAGCGATTGTCCGTCACGGTGGACCTGCTCGCGACCGCAGATCTGCCCGCCGATGTGCGCAGGCTGATTGCGAACGCGCAAGACGGCATCACAGGCCAGATCGACTTTCTTGTGCGCGCCGACCTGACGCCCGATCAGAAGTGGCTCGCGCTGACCGGCGTTTCCGAGCACATCAAGACGGTCAAGTTCTTGGCGCAGAACACGCTTGCGCCCGATCTGGTGGCAATGGCGCTGGCATCATCGTCTGCGATCAGCCGAACGATTAATCTGGTGGCTGGTTCGGCACTGGCACCTGACGTCATGCGGGTGGCGCTGGCAGGATCGTCGGAGCTGGCACGGGTGGTCAACGTCACCCTTGCATCGAGTGCAGACGCGCAGGCTATGAAGCTGGCTCTTGCCAACTTGGGGGCCTATGCCGTCGCGGTGTCGGCGGCTATGGCCCCGTCTGTGTCAAGCGATGTGCGCCAGATTGTATTCGGAGACGCCGGCTCATTCGCCGTTCAGGTCACTGCGGCTCTTAGCATCAACGGCACGCACCGCAGAATCCTGCTGGAGCAACAGGGCGACTATGCCGTGAACGTGACTGCGGCTCTCGCTGCCGACATTCCTCCTACGGTGCAGCGCCTCCTGCTAAACGCCAACACGCAGGCCGTGCGCGCCCTGACGATTGCTGCGGTTTACGCCAGCGATCTGACCCCTGCCGAAATCGAGATACTGAACACAGAAGGCACCACCGCGCTGCGCACCATCCAAGCGATGGTGAACCCTGCTGGTATCGACGCAACGGGCATGATGCTTCTTCGCCAGCTTTCCCTTGGCAAATCTTCGGTGCAGCGCGACATCGCTTCGATTTTCAGCGGCACGACCTTGAGCGCAATGGGCACCGCCCTGCTGGCTCAACTTAGCGAAGGCACGGGCCGTATTACCCGTACAATCGACGGTGTGGTCAACACGTCCTCCCTGACGGCGCCCCAGCTGGCGCTTCTCAATGCGATCTCGGGCGCATCGTCGGGCACTATCAATCTCGGTGGATCCTACACCTTCGACCCGTCAACTGGCTTTGCAACGCTTATGGCTGAGCAGACTGCTTCGCAGGCATCCTTGGTCGCGCCTATGGATGGCCTCCGGTCATCTTTGGACGGCCTGCGGTTAGCAATCGTTGCAGATCAGGCGAGCGCGGTTTTGTCTGCGGGCACGTTCAAAGATCACAAGTGGCTGGAGTTCGGGGTAGAATACCAAGGCATCTTTGACGTGTCTGCCAGCCAACTTGCCCAGCTTGCGCAGATGTCGGGTGTCGCACTGCGCTCAACCTCTGGGGCGATTAAAACCTCGGACATAGTTCGCCGGGAGACGGAGGCCGCATTGCGTGCCATTGGATCTCTTGGCGCGCTTGAGCGCATCGGTCGCAACTTTGACCTGTCGTCGGAATACTGGTCTGGCGCAGTTTCCGTGCCCGGGTTTGCATCCGGTGGGATGCACATGGGCGGGTTGCGCATGGTTGGCGAGAACGGGCCGGAACTTGAAGCCACCGGCGCGGCGCGGATCTACAGCGCGACACAGACCCGCGCGATGATGGGCGGCAATACCGAAAAGCTGGAGGAACTAGTTGTGAAGCTGACGGAGGAAGTCGCGCGCATGCGTGACGAAAACACCCAGCTCGTGAAGAACGGCAACGCTGACCTTCGCAGGGTGCGCTTGATCGAAGAACGTAGGGAAGCGGAGGCTCAAGCATGACGGCTTTGATGGTGGTGCCTTTCGAGGTCAATAACGGCAATTTCATCTCATCTAACGTGCCCGAAGACGACTATGCCGGATACTCGGAGGCGACGACCTATGCCCGAGGCGACAGGGTTATTACAACTCTGCGCCATCTGGTTCTGGAGAGCGTCACCGATGGGAACGTAGGCAATAATCCCTTCGCCCCCAACACTGGCAACATTCCAACGCACTGGTTGATTGTCGGCTCCACAAACCGTTGGCGCGTGTTCGACAAATCCCTTGGCCAGTCCACGACCAACCCCGACAGCATCAACTTTCTGATCGGTGTGCCATCGCGGCTGGACGCGGTGGCGCTGGTCGGTCTGGTCGCGGTGACAGCGCGTGTGCAGGTGACAAACTCGCTGGGTGCAGAAACCTACAACCAGACCCGAGAACTTCTCGACGTGAGTGCAATCGCGGATTGGCTCGGCTTCTTTACCTACTCTGACACGTTCGACCCTGAAGTTGTTTTCGACGGCATTAACGCAGTGGCCGGCTCCACGCTTGAGATCACTCTGACAACGACTGGCGGCATTGCTGAGGTGGCAGAGATCATCGCGGGCAAGGCCGAGGTGCTTGGCACCATTCTGGAAGGTACGCGCAGCGGTTTTACAGATTACAGCCGGAAGGAAGTGGACGACTTTGGCAATATCACTATTGTGAAACGCCCCACTGCGCGCCGTGCGGAGTGGGAGTTGTCCTTCCCGACGCGCGCAAACAGGCGCATCCAACGGGCACTGGAGGAAGCGCGGGGTGCACCAGCGTTCTTCTACCCCGGCCCCGACATGGTGGACTTTTACGTCAGCGTCTACGGCGTGGCCGATGACTTCTTTCCTTCCCTTCAATCAGGCGGGCAAACGCAAGCCACGCTCTCACTGACAGGAGCCGCATAATGGCGCGACCAGCACTCTTCACATTTCCCAATCCGCCTCCCGTTCTGGGCGACCCCGATTTTGCTTCTGAGGCGCAGGGGTTTCTAGGGTCTTTCCCATCTTTGGTTGCCTACGTCGAGGACATGGCAGACTGGTTCGAGACCGACTTCGCCAAGGTCTTGGGCTTGGGAACCGCTGCCCTGCCTTCCCTTGCCTTCGACGGGGATAGCAATACCGGGATATACTCCCCTGCGCCGAACCAGCTAGCTATCTCGACGGGGGGCATTCGCCGTTTGCTTGTTAGCGACACCGCGTTCCAAATCGACGTTCCTGCGACAGGTTCGGGCGTCCAGTCTGCACTGGACGACGCCACGCCGGGGAGGCTTTTGAAAGTTGGAGCGTTCGGCCTTGGGCTTGGTGTCGCAGAACCCCTTCCCATCGCGGCCCTTAACTCTGCGCTCAAAGTTGGATCTTACACCTACCAGTCTTCTGACCCAAACTCCCCGACTGCAAGTTCGGGTACGGTGGTGGTCACGAAAACATTCACGACCAACATCAGGCAGGATGCGCTGATTCTCGGGAGCCAGCTCCGGTTCTCCCGGCACTCTTTGAACAGCGGCACGACCTGGACCGCTTGGGCGCCGGTTTACACTGCCGGAAACATTCTCGGCACGGTCAGTCAGTTAGCGGGCGTCCCGACGGGGGCAATCCTGGAGGAAGGCGACAACGCCAACGGTAATTACATACGGTTTGCCGATGGCACGCAGATCTGTTGGTTCAACCTGACCACAACCATCGCCATCACGACCGCGTATCTTGGCGGCTTTCGATCTGGGGGCATTATCTGGACGTTGCCAGTGGCATTTTCTACTACGCCAGCGTCGATGGTCACTCCCATCAACTTTAGTGCGTATGGTGCGGTTGGCACAAACACCGGAAACGTGGGTTCCTTCCAATTTTCCGCCCTGTCGGTCGCTTCGGATGGTTCTAAAAGCCGAGCATTTTCACTGGTCGCAACAGGCCGTTGGTTCTGATGGAGGACAATATGCAACTGACTTTCTCTCCCGTTCGGGGCGATACACCGCTCGCCCTGTCACGCAAGGGTGACACGCTGACAGGCAACGGCGTCACGCTTGATTTCTCCAGCTTGCCGAGCGGCGCGACACTGCCCGCCACGGCTATAGATTGCGAGTGGATCGCAGGTGATGTGACGCGCCCGGACGGGCTGCTGACCGTGCCTGTGACGCTCCCTCATGGCGCTGACGCACCGCGTGAAACCCGCTTCCCAGAGCCAGTCACACTGACCGGCGACGGGCCGGTTGATCTGCCGCCCTACGAAAACCCGCAACCTGTTCTGGAGGAAGAAGAATGACCATAGACTGGGCACAAGTTGTCACCGCCGAGGATCGCGCCGCACAAGAGCGGGCGGCCACGTTGCAAGGCATGGTGGTCAGCCCCGCGCAGATCCGCCTGACGCTCTTGCAGTTGGGACTGCTGGACACGGTGCAGGCCATAGCGGACAGCGACCCACAGGCTGCGGTCGTCTGGGAATACGCCAGCGAGATCCGCCGCACAAATGCGCTGATCGACGCGCTTGCGGGAGATGGGTTCACGTCCGCGCAGATTGATGACATTTTCACCTACGCGATAGCGCTCGTAATATGAGACAGATGCCTCGTCCGATTTACATCGTTGCGCGCACATTCGTGGCAATCGGTCAGGTCGGGAGCCGTTTCGTGAACGCTGCCGTCTTTGGCGGATCAACCCGACAATCCATCAGCGCGCGGGCGCATAGCGAGCCTTGGCCGCGCGGGCGCATTTGGATCAACAGGTTCTTTCGGCTGTTCGGGCAGGTGGATCACTGCGCGGAAAGCTGGACGGCTGAAGTGACAGACGCGCTCAAGACACTGGACCGAAACAACGCGTTGCAATCTCTGCAAGGCGATAGGCAGTAAGCCACCCTGACAATTTAACCGACAGAACCCGCCCAGGCGGGGCAAGGAGTATGTGCATGGATAAGGCAGCATTTTACAAATCACTGCGGCAACGCAATAGCGGTGTATTCGGCACCAGCCTGTCACAGTCGCAGGTGGACGGGGTGGAAGGCATCCTGACGGCGTTCGGGCAGGTGGGCGACGGGCGCGCCAATACGCTCGCCTATGCGCTTGCTACGGCCTACCACGAAGTAGGCGGACGCATGGTGCCAGTGCGCGAGGGGTTCGCCAGTACGGACGCAGGGGCGCGGCGGGCTGTGAACGCTCTGGCGATCAAGCGTGGGCCAGCGAGTGCTGTTGCGAAGTACGCAAAGCCCATCGGCATTTACGGACACGTCTACTACGGGCGCGGACTTGTGCAGCTTACGTGGGCGGAAAACTACTCCAAATCGTCAGCCGATGCTGGCGTAGATCTGTTTCGCTATCCCGATATGATGCTTGATCCAGCCATCAGCGCCCGCGTGATGATCAAAGGATTGCTGGACGGCCGCTGGAATGGTCACGGCTATGGCCTGCGATATTATCTCGACAAGGGCGATCTGCGCGGCGCGCGGCGCACGGTCAACATCACAGACAAGTGGGAACTGATTGCGGGATACCATCGCGCGTTCTTGGCGGCGATAGATGCGGGCGGCGGTGTTGCTGTCAAGCGGCCTGATCCGGTCGCGCCGATCATGCCCGCTCCCGTCGATATACCTGAACCCGCTATCGACACTCGCCCCGCGACAGCCCCCACATCCAGTTTCTGGGCGCGCATCATTGCATTTTTCATCAACAGAAAAGGAGCCTGATATGGGCACTTCAATCTTCATCGGCTACACTCGGTCTTTTCTGCTGGGCATAATGCCTGTGCTGTTGTCAGGCTTGGACGCCATTCTGGCAATCGTTGAGAGCGGCGAGACGGGGCCGATCACGGCTCTGCTGGTATCTGTGCTGGGCATGGACGCGGAATCTGCGGAAGGCGCTGTGCGGCTGGTCGGTGTCGTCGCAGGCCTGATTATCGCATGGGAGCGCAGCGGACGGGCGCGGCCTTACAGCCTCAACCCAAAAGACACATGAGGATCGGGCCGACCGGTGCGGGCGTCATCGTGACGGTGTTCTGGGGGCTGGTACTGCTCGCCATCGTCGCAGGCATCGTGTGGTGGTGGACATGATGCGCCTTGCCATTATCGCCGCCTTGGCCGCTGGCATCGCTGCCGCTGGCCTGTGGATGTACTCACGAGGCGCGGATAACGCCCGCACAGATCAACTCGAAAGGACGCTGGACGATGCACAGATATTCAATGAAGGCGCTGGCGCTGATGCTGGCTGCGGCTGGCTTGAGCGGCTGTCTGCGCAGTGTCTCGCCGTCGAGTGATGGCGTGCCGTGCGTTGCCCTCAAGCCGCGCACGGACGCCCTGCGCGGCGCTCTGATGGCGCACCCTGAGACGCCAGAGGCGGTGGGTCAGGTGGCTACTGACATCGTGCTGGGGACAGATGCGGTGTGTGGCTGATGGACGCCATCAACCTCCCTCAGTTCATTGAGGCATACGGGCTTCCCGGCTTGATCATTCTCGGGATGGGCTGGGTAATCCGTGCGCTCTGGGCGCGCCTCAATGAGCAGATCGACAACAGGTTTTCCGACCACAAGACGCACTCCAGCCAAATGTCCGACAACACCAAAACACTGGAGCAGGCGCTCAAGATATTTGAGAGGGGTGGACGTGGTTGAATTCTGGTCAAAGCTGGTAGGAAAAAGGACGCGCCCCACTCGCGAAGAAGTAGAGGCGGTGCTGACCCGTGAGCGCGCCGAGGCTGTGCGGCAACGGCTTGAGAGAGCGATGCAGGAACGCAGCGAACACATTGTAACGCTGGTAGGTGGCATCCTCCCAGAAAGGAAATCCGAATGATGATTATGTTTTGGGCCAACATCGTGACGGCATCTGTCGCGTTTCTTCTGATGGCCTTGGTTACGGTTGGTTTTGCACCTCATATGCGCATGAAGGGTGAAGATGCGAACAGCATGATGAGCCGGTTTGTTGCGCTCACTAGCAGCCTCGTCTGGACCCGGTTGCTCTGGTGGTCTCTGCTGCGCCCGATTGCGGGTGAGTTTGGGTGGATGGTTGAGATCACCTATTCCATGTCGGCAAATGTCGTGAACACGGGCTTCAATATCGGCGCTGTTGTAGCTTCGCTGTTCGCCCTAGCGGCGCTGCACCATAGCCTGCCACCGCATGAGCGGACCCGATACAACTGGTTCAGCGCCCCATTTTACCCGCGCCGGTTCACGCTCTGCTGGAGGGCCGAACGCTAATGTGGATGCTTATCGCCACGCTATGCCTGCAAACCAGCCTGACGGACGCGGAGTGCCGCCCTGAGCGCAAAGGGCCATTCCCGATTGAAAGCACATGCCGCGAGAAGATTGTACCCACACGGGCCGAATTGCTGCGGCTGGCAAGCGATCTGGGGGCCAAGGTGCTTTTTGCATCGGCGCGGTGCGAAAAAGGCAACGATATTTAATCTCAACACAAAAGGATCTACCCTATGGTTACTGCAAATACATCCGAGACGGTTCTCGGCACTGGGGACTGGACACTCATTTCATCCGGCGGTGATGTTACAGTCACAAGCGTCTATCGTTTTGCCTATGCGTTCACGGCCACCGCAACCGCCCCGCTGGAAGCGTTCAGTGGGCACCCTGCGGGCCATCATGGGTTTGGCGTGTTTCGGCATGATGCATCCCCGCCCGACGGCGTGCGGTTCTGGGTCCGGTCTGATCAGCCCATGAACATCACAGCTACGGCGCCAGTCTGATGAACGCGTTTGGCGCAAGCGCGCTTTCCCGATCACCGATGTCTGGGGGCCTGTTGAGCGGCAACGGTATGGGCGGAGTGAGGCCCCCTCCGGCTCCGCTACTTCCCGCCATCACCATGTCCGCCTATGACCCAGAGACGGGCACCGCATCGCTTACGGTCAATGAGGTCGGCACGATCTACTACCTCGTGGACAACAACGCATCGCGCTTGGCGGCGCAGGTCAAAGCGGGTGGTGGAGAGGCCAGCGGTTCGTTTACAGTCACGGCAGGCACCAGCGCGCGGGCGGTTGATTTTAGCATCGTTCCGGTGGGGGACCACTACATGCACTTAATGCTTGATGATGCGGACGAAAATGCGTCTGCCGTTGATAGTGCGCAGTATGCTTTCGCTGGATCGCCACCTGCGCAGATGGCAGCGCCAGCCGTTACGGTGACAGGCCCGACCAGCGTCAGCGTTGATCGCGCGGCGGCACCGGCGGCTGGCAGTGACCCGATCACGTCCTACGAGGTTGAGTACAGCACCAATCTTGAGGACTGGGTCATCGTTTTTGACATTGCGGACCCACAGGCGATCACGGGTCTGCTGCCAGACACGCTGCACTACTTCCGCACGCGGGCCGTAAGTGCCGCAGGTCGGGGCGCACCGTCCTTGCCTGTTGAGCGAACGACAGAGGCATCGCCAAGCGGTCCGACCTACACGCCTGTGATTACAGACGCGGGCGCAGGCTCGGGGCACATCGTCACCAGCGGTTTCTGGACCCTACGCGCATCAAACGGATCGCCAAACCATTTCAACTATGTCTCGGGGCAGTTGGTCAATACCGATACCGGGTCTAGTTCCTATGCTGACTACACTGGGACCGGAACCTATGCCGCAGACCAATACGTGCAGGCCGATATTGTGTCGGTGGGATTGGATACCGCGCGCCTGTTCTTGCGGTATGCGGACGCGAATAACTACTACCGCGCCACGGTAACAGGGACGGCAATCGCAATTTCTAAGCGGGTGGCTGGCGTGTCCACAACACTGGTGACGGGCACGTTCGCAGGCGGACTTCCAAAGCTGGCCCGTGTTGATGTGGTCGGTTCTGTGATCAAGCTGTACCTGAACGGCGTTCAGGTTCTTACGGCTACAGACACCGCATTGGCCGCCGCAGCGGCTCCCGGCATCGGACACTATCGCGCTGCCGTTCTGGACAACGTAATAGCGGGGAACATCACATGACCACCTACACAGTCGCAACCGCCGCCGATCTGACCGCCGCCCTATCGTCTGCGGTCGCGGGGGACATCATCGACGGCTCCGGCGGCAGCTTTGGCAGCTACACGTTTTCAAAAAGCATCCCATCCGGTTTCATCGAACTGGATTTCGACGGGGCAACCTTCACGCGGTTCACCTTGTCTGGTGCGCAGGGCCTGAACTTCAACCGCACGGTCGTGCCATCGGGTTCAGTGACGTGGAACCTCAATTCGCGCTGGGGGTTCTACAACTCCGACATTCGGTCATTCACGACACTCCGGCGCAGCAGCGACTTCACATTCCAGTATTGCCGATATTTGGGCAGCGGGAAACTGCACCTAGAAGCATCGGCAAGCATCACGCCAGCTTGTAGCGACATCATGATCGACTGCTGCTATTTCGACATGGATGGAGCACAGAGGTCGCACGACTGGTTCGAGGCGCAGGGCGTTCAGAACCTCACGATCCAGAACTGCCGTTTTGGTCCGCTGTGGATCAAGTACGACGTGGGCACTTCTGGCACTTACGCGCACGTTGACGCGATCCAGATCTACAACACCCCCGGCCACACCCCCGATGGCATCACCATCAAGGACAACTATTTCTGGGATGATGTGAACCTTCAGCAGCAAGTCGGTCTCTGGGTGATACCGATCAACGTGCAAGGCCGGAACGTGACCATCACCGGAAACACCATATCCGGCCTGTCCTCCAACGGCATCATGGTCAACCCGGTGGATAACTTGGCGGTAGTCAGCGGGAACCTTTCAGTCAACGCGCAGACGAATGGCGCGGTTGGTGGATCTGGCGGGGCTTTGCGGTTGCTGGACAACTCGGGCGCGACCACAATCGTGGCAGAAGACAACAGCTACATCTTCATCACCGGCGGATTGGTTGGGGGATCACGCGCAGGCAACCGGGTGATTTCCCGCAACGATCTGGCATGGGTGGCAGGTGGATCGCTCATATCTGACTTTGTGCCAGACGCGGGCGGAAACGCGGATCAGGGCCAAGCATGGCAACAACGCATTTCGGGGATGCTCGACGGATCGCAGGATGCGTGGCTGGACAATGGTACTCTGCGCCTTGCCGGTGGCACGGTCGTGGAGCCGCCTGCTGGATTGCCCGCCATGCCGCCGAACGGCCTGCTCAATATCGTGGTGACCGTGGGGTAGAGATCACCTGACGGCGAAGTAAACGACCCGGCGGCGGGGACCAGCCGCATATTCCTAAACGATGAAAGGTCCATTACTCTACGTTACATACCTTTGCTGACGTTTGCCTGTACGCAAAGCATTGCCCGCTCCGGTTCGCGCCGGGGCGGGCTTTTTGCGTCCGTGCGGGACAAACGGCTTGTAACCTATTGATATGATTTAGGGCTTATTCATGCACTTCGGGACACTGTGCCATTGAAAACGCTGGATAATTTGTGCATTTGGCGGGCGACCATGTCGCAATCGCCGTAGCGCGTGCCGTCCGGATCGGTGAAGTCGCACAGCCGCGAAAGGATGCTGTTGCGCTGCTTCAGTGTCGCTGCTGACATCTGGCTAGCGTCTACCATCTTCTTCTGGAATCCGAGATATCGCTGGATCAGCCAGTCGATTGACCGTTCGGGTGCGGGTGGCCTGCGCCCTTCACAATCGCGGCCACTGCGGCGTGATCGGCGGCGATGGCGCGGATGGTAGTGTAGCACGCCGCAGGGCTGCCCACGTCACACCCGAAAACAGTTGAATCGCCCAACTGCGTCGATGTAATTCTGTATTCACTTTTCAGTGTATCCGCAGCCACTTCCAGCGCCGCCCGCACAGCCGCTTCGATGCGGGCGTCTGCGGCGGCAACGGTTACAAGACCCTTGGCCTGTAGGGCGGCATGCGCCACAGCGTCAGCGTCTGATATATCAACACAATCAGCTATTTCTGTTAATGCTTCCCGCAGCCGCGCGATCTCTGCCGCCTGTTCGGTGGCGATGCGGTGAAGTTCAGGGGCGGCGGCGATCAGTTGAGCATCGGCGTCCGCTTTTAGGTACGCCCCCGGCAAAACTGCAATGTCAAATCCTCCGCCGAGAATTACAGCCTCTACTTTGCCGCAAACACATTCATCATTAAAGGCGTCAAGTCTCCATCTTCCCGGCGTGAATCCGGTCAGCCGCGCCAGTAAGTCTTGCGTTGTTTCAGTCACGGTTTTTTCTCCTTCATTTCGAGGCACTCTTTGGCCAGCTTTTCCAGTCGGTCCTCGCGCAGCAGGGCGCTTATTTCCTCACCGTGGTCGCGGTAGGTGCCGGGTATGTACGGTGGCACGTCGCGCAGGTGGTCAAGGCAGTCGGGGGTCTTGTGGTGGGGCTTTGGGCGGCTGATGATGCGCCGCAGGGAGTTGATGATGCTCATGTACTTGTCTCCGGCGCGATCTCTGCGATCAGGTCTGCGGCTTCATCGACAGACAGGTGTTTCAGGCCTTCTATGACAGTTTCAATGGCGGCTTTCAGTGTGGTGCGGGGGGCTGTCTTTTCGGTCCATTCGATTTTGGTCACTTCTGCGCCTCCTTGGCTGTCTGCTCCAGCTCTGCGATGTCGCTGAGGGCAGATGCGAAATGACTGACGCGCACGCTTTTGTTTACGATTGTGGCAATCGGATCAGTCGGCAAATGATCCAGCAACACCCTCGCCGCCTGCGCCGGTGTGATCGGCGCGGGATGCATGGCGGCTAGGGCGGCGGTCGCACGGCTCCGGTAAATAGCGGCAATGTGGTCTGAGGCGTCCACCCATTCTGACTGCTTGTCAGATACGCCCCACATAGCCCGCGCCACGCGATCCACGTCTGTCTGTGCGGGGGTCATTGGCGACCATGCCTGGCAGCGGCAGCCTCAAACGCAGTGACAAATCGCTCAAGCAGACTGAACGCGTACTCTGTGCGCAACTGATCATCACGCTTGTGATCCGGTTCTTGCGCGTCACGCTTTAGTTTCATACGGGCGTCAT
>Ga0222648_1000417_pt1 | contig 18288 bp, 10 predicted proteins | sample AntAcemetagen335_FD_181021 | JGI IMG/M metagenome (GOLD analysis project Ga0222648, IMG submission 181021) | Saline water microbial communities from Ace Lake, Antarctica - #335 | ecosystem: Environmental > Aquatic > Non-marine Saline and Alkaline > Saline | place: Antarctica: Ace Lake... | reverse complement strand
GTACTATTGGAGACTACCAGACGTTAGGGCCTATTGTGAAAGAGAGTTTGCCAAGGTGGGCGAGACTGCTCGTAGGCTTGATGTACGTTTGTCTATGCATCCTGGCCAGTTTACTGTACTTGCTAGTGATGACGCTGGCATAGTAGAGCGGAGTATAGAGGAGTTTGAATATCATGCAGATATGGTACGCTGGATGGGCTACGGCAAGACCTTCCAAGATTTCAAATGCAACGTGCATATCTCCGGTCGAAAAGGCCCCGAGGGTATCCGACAAGCGTTACGCCGACTTTCACCTGAAGCAAGAAACTGCATCACAATCGAAAACGACGAAAACAAATGGGGCATTGATTCAAGCCTCGAACTTGTCAACGATTGTGCCCTTGTACTTGATTTACACCATACGTGGTGTCGTGAAGGAGAGTACCTTTCACCAACCGACGATAGATTTAAACGCATAGTAGATTCTTGGAGAGGTGTACGCCCTGCAATACATTATTCGTATAGTAGAGACACTGCACTACCTGAGGGATTTGCACACGATACTATGCCTAACTTTCCAGCACTATTAGAAGCAGGACATAAGAAGGCTAAATTGCGAGCGCATAGCGACAGATATCCTAATCCTCTTGTAAATGAGTATGCGTTATCGTTCCTTGAATACGCAGATATTATGGCGGAGAGTAAATTTAAGAATTTAGCATCAATAGAGTTATATAACTATGCCAATACCAGAAAAAATAAGCATGGGCTTGCCCGATCAATGGATGTTCAACAAGAGACGAATACATCAAGAGCAGAAGCTCTCGTTGTTACCTAGACAGTGTTATCTATCTGGGAAATATATTTGGTTCAAACGTTGTGAAGTTGTAACAAGTATGGTAACAGGGCCAGGAGAAGCCTGTTTTGAAACCTACTGGTGCGATCCCAAAGAATTCCTGTTACACGAATTAAAGAGGTAAATAAAATATGAGCTACTTAAATCAAATGTACGGGCGCAAGCCACAATCAGCGTTAACACAGTCACCTGATAAGAATCCTAATCGTGTTAGCGGCGGCTTGAAAGCACAAGGCGGTGATCACTTTACTATGATAGCTGAGAATGGTATGGAACAACAGATTCCTACACAACGCTATGTGCAGAGTTTGGAAGAGCAGTCAAGAAAACAGCGAGCAGCTATAACCGTCCTAGAACGTAAGCTAACTCGCTGTGAAACTGCAATTGAACAGTTAAAGGGTATGATTAGACCTTCTTAGGCTTACGTCTAGATTTTTTAGGCGCAGTTGGTTTAATTGCAGCAGGCTTTTTAGAAGCAGTCTTTGGTGCTGCTTTTTTTACGTCTGCTGTTTTTGGTTTAGCTACTTTAATTACGCCCATACCTTCTACTGCAATAAACCCTGAGTCAGTTGGAAACGGCCAAGCTGCTTGCGGGGTCAAGGGTGTCTCGGTAACTAGAGTTTCAACAACTGGTTCTTCAACAACTGGCTCTTCAACAACTGGGATTTCAAGTTTGTAGGGAGCCTCTGCAACCGGAGCAGGACTCGAAGTGAATAGATTTTTAATCCAATTTAACATAATGTTTCCTCCTTAAGGACAAGTATTTACAATGCAAAGATATATTATAATTGAGATCTGGATTACAAAGAATACTAAAGTTTCCCAATTGGTTTAGAACTACTAGCACTCATATTCCAAACTTGCTTGCGTTCTATACCCTTTCTTTGGGCAAATCTCTTACTATCGCAGTTCTTACATACATGAAAATAGTTATTACTTAATCGTTTAGGATCCATACTTCCCCTGGCTCGAGTAAATTCCACATCACAGCTATCACATCTAAACACGCAATAGGTAACTTCTCGTGTGTAGGTGTGTTCCTTGCCGGTTTTACTTGTTCTGCTGTGCCGTGTTTGTTTTTTAAATTGATTCAAGAACATAACTATATTTACATTAAGATTATAAAATTAATCGATAAATATTATCATAGAAGGATAAATCATGAGCATTTGTACACTAACAGAAACAGCAAAAGCACAAATCAACGCTATATGTGAAGAAAATAATTGCTTTGCAGTATCATTAAACCTTAAAGGTGGTGGCTGCGCTGGTTTTGAGTACGACTGGGATATGGTTAATACAGAGCAAGATGTAGACAGTAGAGACATTGTATTAGATGCAGGCACAGGTAAATTTATTATTGGTGCTACAAGTTTAATGTTTTTAGTAGGTACAGAAATAAACTACAAAAAAGATTTAATGGGTGCAATGTTTGAAGTTAATAACCCTAACGCTAAATCAGCATGTGGCTGTGGTGTAAGCGTAAATTTTGATATGGACAAGCTGGCCTTTCCAGCAATATAAAACGGAGTAATATAAATGGCAAAGCAAGGCATAGACATAGGTATTGAAGGTAATGACGGCACAGGCGATAGTATTCGCGAGTCATTTCGTAAAGTAAACGAAAACTTTCAAGAGCTGTATGCAGTATTTGGAATTGGTGGACAGATATCTTTTACAGACTTAAATGATACTCCAAATACCTACGAAGGTAACGAAAACAAAGTTCCGTTGGTTAAGTCAGACGGTAGCGGAATTAATTTACTTGCATTTGCTTCAGACAACAGTTTAGACGGCACACTAGATACGATTGGTTTTGACTTTACAGTCGACGGTAAATTAATTATTAAACAGCTTGTTAGTAAAGTTTCAAATGATCCTGAGCCTATTTTAGGCGGTCCTATGGATGCTGCTACACAACCAATTGCCAACGTAACCGTTACACAAGCAGCTATTGACACTTTTAACAGTGTGCATGGAACCAACCTAACAATTGGTGCTCTTGTTATTGACAAAGCCTATGCTGATAGAAACTATCAAGCAAAGGCAGTTGCAGGTGGCGGAATTCGCATAGGTGATGAGCCTATAGATGCTACCAGCTATGTACTTACTGCTTCGGGTATTAGTTTAGGAAATTTAACTGTTACTGCACACGGACTAACAGAAACATTTAATGGCGCAGGCTTTATTTTCCGTTCAACTGGTGCAGATCCATTTGGAGTTGTTACTGGCAACACATATTTTATTAGCATTGCTAATATAGATAGTATCTCGTTGTATAGTTCAGAAAGTGATGCTCTTGCTACAACCGGTCGTATATTACTTTCAGGCGGCACCGGAACGTTTACAATTACTGACGCTGCGTACGATTCTGCACTTGAAGGATTTTGGCTAGAAAATGTTGCTATACCGCGCAAGAGTATTGTAAGACGTCAGGGTGATACTATGACAGGCGCCCTTAACCTATTTGATCACCCAGGTGAACTACAAGGTACTGGCTTACCTAATGGCCCAGATGATTTGCAAGCTGCTACAAAACTTTATGTTGATAATGCTGCTTCATCTAGTCAAGTTAACTTGTATGTAAGTACATCAGGTAACGATCTGCAAACATTTACTCCAGCTGGTAAAGAAGGCCGTGCACCGGCATATGCATTCCGTACACTTAATGCGGCAGCACGTAAAGCAGAAGAATTAATTATTTCTGCACCGCCCGAGCCGGGTCCGTACATACAGACTATGACTTTTGGTTCCGGCAGCACAAATGCTACCACTAATACAGTAGGTATAACTTCACTTATTGCGCTTCGTGCAAATGCAAGAGCAATAATTGTTGCAAATAAAGAGTTTATTGTTAAAGAAGTTACAGGATATATCGATGCAACTTTTCCTACTTTTGCAGGAACATATAGTATAGAAATTTGTCAGCGTGATGTTGGATACATCTTAGATAGTGTTAGTTTAGACATACTGTTAGGCAATGCTGCTAACTTTCTATCACGCAATGCAGGCATACGATATTATTCAAGTGTTAGTGCGCAAAAAGCAATTGGTTCACAGCGTGTAGAAACTATTGCCGGTATCACATATGCAAAAACACTGGTAACCCAATATATTTTAGCAAATACAGCACCTCCAACATTATACCAATCTCGTGTGCTACAGGTAACTAATCTAGCACTACCTGATAGCAGTGCTGACGAAGCAATCAGTGCAAGAATGGACGATGTCTTAGCTGTTATTGCCGACGGTCCGCTAGATGCCCCAGCAATTGTTGACGGTACAACTACATACAAGATTAATGTAAACAATGGAAACCTTGGATTTATTGATCAAGCAAATCCTGAAAATACAGATATTATTCCAGGTAAAGTTGTACGTGGTAGAAATTCAGGCGCAATTGGTAGAATTATTGATTACCGAGCCGAAGAAGGCCCAAGAGCTGTAAGTGTTGCATCTACTGACCAAATTGAAGTACAATTACTAGAACCAGTAGAATTTGAAACTGGTGAAGAATTAGAGTACGGTAATTTTGTACGTGAAACACAAATTTCAATTAGAGTTGAATCAGGTATCTACTTAGAAGATTACCCAATTCGTGTTCCTGCTAACGTTTCAGTTAAAGGTGACGAATTTAGACGTTGCATTATACGTCCTAAGAAACGTATTTCGCAATCGCGTTGGGCAAATACCTTCTTCTATCGTGATTCAGAGTTTGACGGGATGATCTTAGGTAAGTCAAACATTACCAGTATTGCGTTTGACACACAATTAAGTGCTTTAAGAACACCAGGTACATACGCAGTAAGTTTGTTAACTAGTGATAAGCTAGGAACTGGTGCAGAGTTTAGTATTGTAATTGGTACAGATGGAGCAATTACAAGTATTACTATTACTGATGCCGGTGATCAATATCAAAAGAATGAACGTATTACTGTAGCTGATGCAGAGCTAGGCGCTGGCGGCGCACCTAGTATTACATTTACTATTGCAAGTGTTCCAAACGGTATCGAATATGCAAATCCATTAACTAGTGCAGTTGACGGATACTTTGGGTATCATTACTTGTCACAGCCTAACAGATTAAAAAATATTGGTTCAGGTTATGAAAACGTAGGTAAGTGGAACACTAATGCCCTTACACTTATTGACAACAAAGAATATATACAAGAACAAGTTGTAAACTATATTGAAACTACATACCCAGCATTAGTTGGATCTTATAGTAGGGTAAAATTTTTTAGAGATGTAGGGTTAATTGTTGATGCCCTTGTTAAAGACTTCCGAAACGGCGGAAATGAGTTTGCACTAGAAACACAGGGCACTTATTATGCTGGCGCAGTTGAAGCAGGTACTGAGGACGAAACAGTAGCAGGTATTCAACATATCTATACTATTGCTAGTAAACTAATAATTGGTCAGGCTCCGACCGTGACGTATAATCAAGCCGGCGGCGCTGAAGGTGACAGGCTATACACAGTTGACTTGTTTAATGCTTCGGGAGAGCCTAATGATTGGGCAACTGCTCAAACATATAGACTAGGTAATGTCATTAAGTTTACAACCGGTCTAGACGTTACAACATATTACATCCCAACTAAAGAGCATATTAGTGGCTCAATATTCAATGCAGCTGAAATTGCAGAATTTTGGAGAGCAATAGACGGACCTAGCACGGTATTACAAAACTTAATTGATACCGTTAAGTTTGCATTCAACGCAGAATACAATCCGCCGTTAAGTAACATTGACATGGATGTGTTCTTAATGAACGATGCAACAATGATACGAAATATAACCGTACAAGGGCATGGCGGATTCATGTGTGTACTTGATCCCGAAGGTCAAGTTCTAACTAAATCACCATACATACAAACTGGTTCAAGTTTTTCTCAGTCACTTAATAAGCAAGCATTTAGAGGTGGATTGTTTGTTGATGCGTTTGTTGGTAACAGCGCCGTACAAGTTATAGAAAAAGTAGACGGCAGTGCATTTAGATTAAAAATTCAAAGTCTTGGATCACCTACAGCTCCACAAGGTCTGTATGTAAGACGTCCAGAGACTCCGAGTGCATTTTACATTGACGGTAGACGTTTCCAAGTTAACGCGGTTACTGCATATGACAAAGCTAACGGTACTGCAGAACTAATATTATCTCCAAACTCAAACAGTGGCGTTGGCTTTACTGGTATAACGAGTACATTGGCTACAGGGGTTGACTTAGACTCAGTAGGCACATTTGAATTTGATACAGTAAAATGTGCTAGAGATTCTGGATACATTCTCGACGCAGTAACATTTGATGTTGCATTAGGTACTAACTTTAACAGTGTTTACAATGGTATTGCATACCAGCGAGCATCGGGCTCTTATGTGCAAGGTAATCAAAAGACACAAACTGTTGCTGCTATTACAAAAGGTAAAACAGAAGTAGCTGCACTACCAGAAGTTGCAGATGATTCAACGGCACTTTCAAGGGCAAATGCAGCGTTTGATGAAATTATTGATATTATTAATAACGGCACTCAAAGCGTTTCAGCACCAGGTGACGGTGTTGCAGATGCATTAGTATTCCCAGCGCCAGCAGCACTTCCTACTGCCGATGCGGACGATGCTGCTATTAGACTACAAAATAACAGAGCGTTCTTAGCAGCAGAAGTTGTAGCATATGTAAATGCAAACACTCCTCCAGCAGGATACGATCAAGTTAAATGTTTAAGAGATGTAGGTTATATTGTTGATGCATTAACATATGACGTGCTTTACGGCGGCAATAGTGCTACAGCAATCAACGCTCGCGCATACTTTGACGGCGCAGTGGTACAACTACCAGAAGCACAAAGACTTGCTACAGCAGCAGCATATGCACACTTAGCAACTGTTGTAGCAGCAGTTGTTACAGATGCAACCGGTGTTGCATCAACTACTCCTACAAGCGGAAACGGAGTAACACAAGATACTACAGGGGCCGCAGCCACAGCCACAGAAGGTACTGTACTTGACGGATTACTACAGATTATTGAAAACGTTGTTACAGCAGGAAACTTAAACAGCTTGCCTAACATAGTTGTTCCAGATCTAACAGCACTTAGTGTAGGTACAGCATTAGTTGATGCAGCTACCGATATTATTGTCAATAGACGTTTAATTATTAATCGTATTGTACAAAGTATTGACGCACCGTTACCGATTACACTGCAAACTGCTGGTAACAGAAGTATCTTAGGTAACGACTTTACTCAAGTCAACGATTTAGGTTACGGACTAGTTGCATGTAACGGTGCGCTATCTGAAATGGTTAGTATGTTCACATACTACTGTCATGCTAGTTACTATTCAAAGAACGGTGCCGAGATTAGATCGCTAACAGGCTCAAGTTGTTATGGTGAGTTTGGTCTAGTTGCCGAAGGCAGTGATCCAAATGAAATTCCGGATGCAATTTCATTATTCCAAGATATGACGCAACCTGCGAAAGCATTTGATGTTGATTCAATTCTATTTACTACAGGCCCACTAGTATTAACAGCAGGCGAGACAGTAACGCAAACAGGGTCAGGAGCAACAGGAGAAGTTGCAGTTGCCACTAGTACTACAAGTGGCTCAAAGGTAATATACCTAACAAACATATCTAGCGCATTTGACACAACAAACGAACTGTCTGGTAGTGTTTCGGGTGCGCTAGGAGCTAACAGTGTTCCAAATACTATTGACTCAAACGGTTATGATAACCCAGTTGAATCACTATCGTTCTATGTTTACGACATGAAGGATGCTCCGTCAAACAGATCAGAAGTCAACATTTGGCACCCAGCTCGTCCGGCGTTTGCACGTTATGAAATTGCTAACGTAGAAATTGTGCAACATACTATTGGTGAATATCCGTTATTAGCAGTAACAACAGATTATACAGCAACTATTACAAATCCTGCTGCTACAGGATTTATATTTAACTTGTTTAAAACAATAGATGCTGGATATACTGCAACATTTGCATCGGCACAAGGAGGCACTAATTATACTGTAGGCGATACACTTTTAGTAGACGGATCTAAGTTAGGCGGCGTTACAAGCACTAATGACTGTACAGTTACAGTTGCATCAATTGGGGCAGGCGGAGTAATTGCAACTGTAACCGTTGCTGGTACTATTGCAGTTGAAGGTAGTACTCCGATGTTTAGCGGTAAGGTATACAAGTTAAACTTCTCAACGGGCGATGTAGCATTTAGTGCAAACGGATTATTAGAAATTGTACCGTTTAATACAAGTATTGTTTTCTATAGAAATCAAACACACATTATTACCGACTTAGCTCGACCAGATGTATTAGTAATTCGTCCAAGTACAGCTTTAACGTTTGATGAAAATCCAGACTTTGTTTATAGAAGTATTAGTTTCTTAACTAGTGATAGTGTAGGTAACGAATTGCCTGCTAATACTTCGCAAGCAGGATTAGATACTACTTATGATTATATTAGACTAACTATAGATTCTGCTAAAGCACAAGAAACTGCACTAGCAGGCGCAGGAACAACCAAAGGTAATACTGCCGGCGATGTTATACTTGCTATAAAATTAGCAGATGCTAATGAAATCTTTAGACTTAATAACAACTTAAGAACACCTGCGGGCAATCGACCTGCAGGTTCAACTAACGATACATTAGCTGTAGAAGCTCCAATTGTTAGTTGGTATGGTAAAAAACATTATGTGTTTAACTATAGAGGTGTTGGGGTAAGTAACGTAGTTGAAGAACCTAGCGAAGATAACTTATATGCGATTGTTGACCTAGTAGACTACGAAACAATTAATCAATCTAACGCACCCGGCCTTGCAAGCACAACTGTACTAGGTACCGAATTGGTTACATTACGTGCAGGCTTGAAGGCTGGCGCAACTGGAAGTGTTACAGTTAACATTAGTACTTGTCGTGCTACTGGGCATGACTTCTTAGACATTGGTACAGGCGGATTTAACTCAAGTAACTATCCAAATGTTATCTTTGGTGAACCAGGTGAGAAGAAAGAAGCCAACGAAGTTATCGAAAAAGGCAAAGGTCGAGTATTTTATGTAAGTACAGATCAAAATGGTATCTTTAGAGTTGGTAGATTCTTTAGTGTAGACCAGGGCACAGGTACAGTTAGCTTTAGTGCAAGTCTTGCACTATCAGATGTTGATGGGTTAGGATTTAAGCGCGGTGTTGTTATTACTGAATTCTCAACAGACACAGCGATGGTTGATAACGCTTCTGATACTGTTCCGACAGAAAGTGCTGTACGCGGCTATGTAAACAGACGTCTAGGTTACGATGTAAACGGCGCTCCTGTTTCTAATAAATTAGGACCCGGTGTACTTGCACCCAACGGTGCAGTTCCGATGACAGACAACCTTAATGCTGCTGGCAACACTATTACTAATCTAGCTGTTCCAACTGCACTAACAGATGCTGCTACTAAGGCATATGTTGACGGAGGAAGAGGCAGCAATGATGAAATTAAAGATCTCCGTAGCGTTGAATATAATGATTCTGGTTCAAATCAACTGCTTGTTTCAACTGGATATAAAAAGCTTATATTAGAAGCTGGAAGTATAATTGGCGGTGGCTTTGCACTTGCTGATACTATTACAGGATCTATATCAGGTGCTTCGGGTACTGTTGTTGATGTTAAATCAGGGTTAACTGGAATCGAAGGTAACATTGTTGAAATAACATATACTCCCTTAACTGGTGTGTTTAGTGATGGCAAGCCAGCAGACGGTCTAGCAGCAGACGTACTTACCGCGTCAGGCGGAAAACAAGGCAATGTAATTGATGGTCCTATAGACGAATGGGCAAACGGTGTTGCAACAGCAGGCAGCGATGTTATTATTACTACAACAAGAGTAAATCCTGGACAAGAAACACGGTATACTACTATTGATATGCAGATTGCTGCAAATACTATTATTAATGCTGACATATCAGGTACTGCACAAATTGCACAAAGTAAACTAAATCTAAATGCTGCTACAGTTAGAGCAGATGCTGTAGCAATCAGTCAAAGTGATTTAGGTAGTGTAAGTTTTGATAGTGCTAAATTTAATGTTACTAACGGATGGGTCACTGTTGCATCGGGAAGTATTCCTGTAAGCGATATTGAATCTATTGCAACAGATACTGTACTGGGTAGAAGTGCAGCGTTAACTGGCGCAGTTAGTGCAATACCATTTAGCACAGTAGTTAATGAAGGATTAGGTTTAGCAGACGGCGACTTTGTTGCGTTAATATCATCAGCAAGTGACGCAGGCGAAGCACTAATTAAAACAGGTGTGGGCACGTATGCTATTACAAACGTAACAAAAACAGGTGAAGTTAATAGTATCGTTAAAACTGATGTAAATGGTAAAATACAAGCTAATTCACTAATACTAGGCGGTGATAGCAGTTATGAAGTACTTGCATTAAATAGTTTAACTCTTGTAGTTAAAACTCCATCACAAGGTGAAATATTTACAGCAGTAGGCGGAAGCGGCGGAGCTAGTCCAACATTCCCAGACATGCTAGTAAAAGGCAGCGTCGGAATTGGCGGCACTGGAATTGCTCAGAGTATTCTAAAAACAACTTCAAACTTTAACGGTGAGAAGGTACTAGGTGTAGATTGGATTTATTCAAGCTTTATTGAAGCACCGGGCGAAAAAGGTGCAGCAAGTACAGGTTTATCAATTGGTGCTAACACTGGTAAGACAACAGCTGGTCAAGTTGGTATTGTTACTGCTAACCTAGGTAATGCTTCAAGTGTTATGCCTGCTGTCTTTAGCTCAACAGGCATTGTTCCGGATATTGATAATACATACGACATTGGTAGTGCAACTAAAAAGTACAAAGATGTATATGCAACTCTGTTCCGCGGCACTGCAACTGAATCATACTACGCTGACTTGGCAGAAAACTATGTTGCTGATGCAGAGTATGCTCCGGGTACAGTTCTAATATTTGGCGGCACAAATGAAGTTACACAAAGTACAACACATGGCACACATCGTGTAGCAGGGGTGGTATCTACTAACCCAGCACACTTAATGAACTCACACTGCACCGGCGATAATGTTGTTGCACTAGCACTACAGGGGCGAGTTCCATGTAAGGTGATTGGTAAAGTTGCTAAAGGTGACATGTTAGTTGCAAGTAACATTCCGGGATATGCTATTGTTGATAACAATCCAAAAGTTGGTAGTGTAATTGGTAAAGCACTAGAAAACAAACTAGACGGCGAACGCGGTGTAGTTGAAGTTGTTGTAGGTAAACACTAATGAAACAAAGCAAAGTAAAAGAGCTATCAGCTAAAGGCGTTAAAGTTAGTGTTGATACTAAAAACCCCCAGCAGCGACAAGTAATTGCTGTTGCTGGGAAACTAAGAATACAAGTAAACAAAGGAGCCGATCGTGGCAAAGCAAGTAATTAATTTAGGCACTAGTGCAAACAAAGGCGACGGCGATCCGCTACGCACAGCATTTGATAAAGTAAATGACAATTTTGATGAGTTGTACACCGCAGATGGAACATTTATTAGTATAACAGATTTGAAAGTATTAGTTGCAGCAAGTACAGACTTTACCGACTATCAAACTAGAATAGCAGCGCTTTAATACTTTCCGAACATACGATAAATATATAAAATAACAGGAATTAGCAGATGGCAAATAGATTTCCCTTAGTATTAGATACAACGGACAATAATAAGATTAAAGAAATCCAATCCGGAGATAATTTAAACCTTACAGATAACAGCATTGTTGGCGTACAAAACATCACTGCAATAGGAACTATTGATGCTGCTGATATTAGAGTTGCCGGAAACAGACTAGTTGCACAAGCATTTGCCGACTTAACTGACACGCCTGCTTCGTTTATTGGATCTCCAAACTACTTTGTAAAAGTAAAATCTGATGGCACTGGACTAGAATACAGACCGCTAAGTGACTTAGGTAATATTGAGATAGATACTATCACTGTAGACACTGGTATAGTGCCAAGCGTAAACAATGTAGGGTATGTAGGCACAGAAGCTAACAAATTTAATGAAATAGTTGCTACTACACTAAAAGGTAACTTAGTTTCATACAACGAAGAAATTGTATTCAACGCAACTACAGGAAAAGTAAGTTATGCAGCACTACAAGGTGCACCAACTTTCCTTTCAGAATTTACAAACGATGTAGGCTATTTAAGAACAGTTGATCTAGACATACAGCTTGCAGGATTGTTTGACCAAGGACAGCAGTTTGTAACAGATATACAAGGTAGTGTATTTGGTGACGACAGTACCCTATTAGTTGACGGTGTAAATAGCATTATTACAGGTAATGTACTAAACTCTGAAATTACTACTACGGCATTAATTACTAACACTGCACAAATTACTACTGCAACTGTTACCGCTGTAACTGGACCAGCAACAGGTAATTTAGCAATTGACGCAGGTACAAGCGGGATTATTAATATTGGTGCAGGCGCAAGTACTACTACCGTTAATATTGAAAATGCTGTTATTGAGACATTCAGCCAAGGTTCCGGATTAGGCGTTGCACAACTTACAGCAGATACAAACTTATCTATTGTTGCAGGTAACAGAGTTAGAATCGACGGCGGCGTTCCGTTTAGTTTTGCAAGGGTAACCAGTACAGAACAACTAGCAATTGGTGCTCGTGAAGGCGATGTAATTTATAATACCTCAACAAGCCGCTTGCAAATGTATCAAGGCAGTGCATGGAAAGATATAAACGGCAATGTTGAAGCAACAGTAGGAACATCAAACTTTAATGATGTTGTAATTGCCGGTGACTTAACCATTACTGGTACAACTACAAGTATCGAAACAACGAACACAGATATTACTGACAATGTTATTACACTAAACAAAGGCGAAACTGGTGCAGGTGTTACACTAACTACTTCGGGTATTGAGATTGAACGTGGCAGTAGTGCTAATAGATCCTTAGTATGGACAGAAAACTTTGGTGGCAAATGGATAGTTACTGACGATGCTACATTCCTTGCTAATAGACTTGAAGCTAATTATGTTGTAGGAAGTTTATCAGTATCAACTGATGATCTTGTAATGACAGACGGTAATGTTACTGCAACTGGCACACTTACAATGGGCGGCAATGGAGTAGTGCAAATTGTTAGTGTCACAACCGATATCGAATTGTTGCCAGTTGGCAAGGTATTAGTTGATGGGAATTTAGAAGTCACAGGAAATACTACTGTTGCAGGTAGCGTTGAAGCAGCAGCATTTAAAGGTACATTTGTCAGCGATGACAGCACAATACTCGTAGACGGCGTGAGCGGAACTATTCCAGCAGAGAATTTATCAGGAACTGCAACTATTAGTGTTATAGGAAACGTAACAGGAGCATTAACAGGCAATTCCGACACGGTTACTAACGGTGTATATACCGCCGGTGATCAAACTATCGGTGGAGCAAAGACATTCACCAGTAATATACTTGCTAATTTAACTGGTAATGTTGCAGGTAACATTGACAATACAGCATTAACAATTGGTGCAACAACAGCAACCACTATTGGTATAGGTAACGCAGGTAGTACAACTACTATTAATGGCATAGTTAACTTGCCGGCCTTAATTGCAGGCGAGATTACAGCAGACAATAGTATTAGTATCACAACAGCAGTAGGCGACGGTAATGCAATCAGCATCGGACCAGGCGGAACAAACAGATATGTTAACATAACCGCAGACTTTATTAGATTCTTTGGACCAATAACAGAAACTATAAATGCAACTGCTGGCATTGTTGGAGATATCAAAGGTAGCGTTGTAGCAGATGATTCAACTGTGATGATCGACGGAGTGTCAGGAACAATTGTCGGTCCTATTGTTTCAGCTAGCATTACAGGTACATTAGTTAAAGCAACAACTATTGAAAATAATACTACAGATGATTTAGCAATTACAGTTGACGGTTTTATTAATATTAATGCTGGTACAGATGATTCAGGGTTAAGTAAGATCCAAATGGATCAAACCGGTATTAATTATATTGAATTGACAACTCAACCTATTGCTCCGGGTAATCCCGCTGATGTAGCTAATATTGCAATCAATGCAACAGCATCATCGGGTAATGTTGTAATTGGTACTACCGGAAGTACACGTAGTCAATTAGTAACAATTCATAATGCTACTGTTAACGGAACATTAATAGGTAGCGCACAAGGTAACCATACTGGTACGCTAACAGGCGATGTAACAGGTAGCGTGTTTGCAGACGATAGTGCCCCAATGGTAGATGCAATAAACTACGCAATGTTTAGTGATACATTAACATTAACTCCATTAGATGCAGAACCTAGTAATCCAGCAAACGGAATGATAGCAGTTGCAGACGGCACAGGTTGGAATCCTGCAGCTAATGCAAAAAATACATTAGTAGTATACTTGGGCGGCGCCTGGGTAACTGTTGCAGCAGCAGCATAATAACATAGGAAATTGAAATGAGCGAAAAAGAATATATTGTAAGTTTAAATAAAGACGTAGACTACGCAGCATTTAATGAAGAAATGATAGCAGCAACTGGTGCTGGAGACATTCCGAGCCGTTCAGTTGAAGTTGCAAATGCTAGACCCGGTAGTGAACGCAATACGCATTATAATTTAACTGATGCCGAAGCTGAAGCACTGCGCAATGACGGACGAGTATATGCTGTAACATTATTACCTGAATTAGATCCAAACATAGGTATAGGAACTCGTGCTACACAGACTGGTGATTTTACTAAAACTACACTAGACCGTGGTGACTTCCTAAACTGGGGCATGAAACGTATAAACGAAGCAACAAATGGGTACACTAGTGTAAATGCAGCTGAAGGCGGCTACAACTACACATTAGACGGCACAGGGGTTGATGTTGTTATTATGGACAGTGGCATACAAGCAGACCATCCTGAGTTTCAAGATGCAAACGGAGTTAGTCGTGTACAACAAATTAACTGGACTACCGAGAGCGGCATTGTAGGAATGCCTGCACAAAATGCAAACTATTATAGAGACTTTGACGGGCACGGCACACACGTAGCCGGTACAGCCGCAGGCAAAACATACGGGTGGGCTAAAAATGCTAAAATTTATAGTTTAAAATTAGCTGGACTAGAAGGTGCAGGCGACAGTGGCACAGGCACAAGCACAACATACGCTTTTGATTGCATCAAAGAATGGCATCTTGCAAAACCAGTAGATCCTACAACCGGCGTAAAACGTCCTACAGTAGTAAATATGAGTTGGGGATATTTAAGATACTACAATACTGTTATCAATCTTACATATCGCGGAGTGTTAAAGACAGGCACAGATATTGATTCAACAGCAAAACGCTGGGCATTTGGCCTACCTCCTATAAGTGGAGGCCTCGGTGGCACATATGCTACTAATGTACGAATCGGATCTGTTGATACTGACTTACAAGAATTAATCGATGCTGGTGTACACGTTACAATTGCAGCAGGCAACAGAAGTCATAAGATTGACGTTGTAGGCGGCGATGACTACAGTAACTTTATTGCAGCAGACACAGGATCAGTAGAGTACCAAAAAGGATCAAGTCCGTATGACGACGAAGCACATATTGTAGGCAATGTTGATAGCACAGAACACTCAGGCAGCTTAGAACAAAAAGCAGTTAGTTCAGAAGCAGGTCCGGGTGTGAGTATTTTTGCACCAGGTACTGATATTATGAGTGCAATGAGTACTACTAATGCTTTTGGAGCAACAACTGTAAACAACCCTTATCCTGCAGACGCTACTTTTTTGATTAATAATATAAGCGGAACTAGTATGGCCGGGCCACAAATTGCAGGAGTGCTGACATTATGGTTGCAAATCAATCCAAGTGCAACACCTGCACAAGGATTGGCATTTGTTAATGCTACAGCTAAGACTGCACAAATATATGATACAGTTAGCAGTGTAGATTATACTAACACACGAAGTTTATTAGGCAGTACTAATAGATTTGCATTTAATAAATTTAACAGCAATGTTCAAATGAGAATAGGATCTAGTTCTACCGTAGTAGCAGCAGCGGAACCCGCTGCTACATATGTATTGTCTACTTCTAGTGCATCAGTTAACGAAGGTAGTTCGTTTACAATTACATTAACAACAACAAATGTAACAAATGGAACAGTATTTCCGTATACCATTACTGGAATATCTAACGCAGATATAGCAGGCGCTAGTTTAACTGGTAACTTTACCGTAAATAGTAACAGTGCAGCAGTTATATTTACTGTAACAGCAGATGCAGCAACTGAAGGTGTAGAAACATTCTTAATGTCACTGAATTCGTTGAGTGTAACACAGAGTGTTACAATTAATGACACAAGTACAACAATAGTAGTGCCAACATACACAGTAACACCTGCTGCAAATAACGTAAATGAAGGTAGTGCATTAGTATTCAACGTTACTACAGCAAACGTAGCAGATGCAACTACACTATACTGGACTGTTACAAGTGCAGCAGACTTTAGTACAACAACAGGTAGCTTTGCAATTTCAAGCAACGCAGGATCGTTTAGTGTTACTCCAACTGCTGATACAACAACAGAAGGCGCAGAGACATTTACTGCTAGTATAAGAACAAGCAGTATAAGTGGATCAATAGTTGCAACGTCAAGTACAGTTACAATTAATGACACAAGTTTAGCACCAACTTTTACAGCTCGTACAGTTACAGTTGCATCTGGTACAAATATTTACGGTACAAGCAACAGGTATTATATTGCTGAAGTAGCAGGAGTTAGTCCTGCATTGTCATTAAGTGAAGGAACAACATACAGATTTGATCAGTCAGATTCTAGTAATGCTACTCACCAATTGTTGTTTTCAACAACACCAAACGGAACACATGGTAGCGGCGTTGAATATACAAATGGCGTAACTAAAGTTGGTACGGCAGGGCAAGCTGGCGCATACACTCAGATAACAGTAGCAGCAGGCGCACCAGCGTTGCATTATTACTGTATTAATCATTCAGGTATGGGAGGTACTGCAAACACAGCCGCTGCATACACGTTTGATGCAACTCCAGCTGCTAACAATGTTAACGAAGGCAGTGCTTTAACTGTAAATGTTGCAACAACTAATGTTGCAGATACAACTACATTATATTGGACTGCAACTAATAGTGGTGACTTTAGTACTTCAACTGGTAGCTTTACAGTTACAAGTGGTGCAGGGTCATTTACAGTAACACCTACAGCTGATACTACAACAGAAGGTTCAGAAACATTCCAAGTACAAATTAGAATAGGTAGTACAAGCGGAACTGTTGTAAATACAAGTGATGCAATTACAATTAATGACACTAGTACAGCTCCAACATTTGTTCCTGACTACACTATTACTGTGACAAACAGCGGAAATAATTACCTGCTGTCAGGTAGTGATAGAAACGGTTCATTTAGTAGTAGTTCGCAGCCTACCCTAGCATTTAATAATGGTGACAAGGTTAGATTTAGTGTAAATTCTGGTACATCAAGTGCGCATCCGTTCTATATCAAGACAACACAGAGCACCGGAACTGGCAATCAAGTAAACGGAGTTGAGGGACAGGGCACAACACAGTTAGACTGGACTACAACAACAGCAGGAGCAGGTACATATGGCTATCAATGTAGTATACACTTCGGTATGTGGAATACTATAACTATATCATAAGGAAACTAAAATGACAGTACAATTAATAAACATAGGTAACGTTGCTAATGATGGCACAGGTGATGATCTTCGCGAAGCATTTATTAAAGTAAATCAAAATTTTGAAGAATTAGATTTACGTGATGATGAACAAACTACTGCTAGTAACCTAGGACTTATAGGTGAAGGACTATTTGTTCGTAGAAGTTCCTATGACCTAGAGTTTAAAAAGATTAGTGCAGGAGCTAACGTAACATTAACTGCTGATGATAATAAAATTGTAATTGCAGCGGCTGGCTTAGTTAGCGACTTAACAATCACTGCTGATACTGGTAGTGTTGTACTAGCTAGTAGTGCAGCATTAAGTGTTTTAGGCAGCGGTAGTATCAGCACAACTATTGTAGGCGGTGTACTTACGGTTGCATATACAGGTGTTACTGATTTAGCATCAGATGCATCGCCAAAACTTAGTGCAGATTTAGATGCACAGACAAATAATTTATTAAATGTAGGAACTATTACTAGTTCGGGAATTACTGGACCACTAACAGGCAATGTAACTGGACTAGTACACGGTATTGATATACGTAATTTTTTTGCAGAAAACACAGCAGACTTTGGAAGTATAATTCCGTCTGTATCTAATATATTTGAATATTTTATATACAATACTGATGTAGATTTGGGATCAATTGTTACGCCTAATGCTGTTACGTTTGACTTAGGTTCTCTGTAATAACTTTTCCGATAA
>Ga0222648_1000411_pt1 | contig 18466 bp, 7 predicted proteins | sample AntAcemetagen335_FD_181021 | JGI IMG/M metagenome (GOLD analysis project Ga0222648, IMG submission 181021) | Saline water microbial communities from Ace Lake, Antarctica - #335 | ecosystem: Environmental > Aquatic > Non-marine Saline and Alkaline > Saline | place: Antarctica: Ace Lake | collected... | reverse complement strand
GTTATAAAAGTAGTTATAAAAGTAGTTATAAAAGTAGTTATAAAAGTAGTTATAAAAGTAGTTATAAAAGTAGTTATAAAAGTAGTTATAAAAGTAGTTATAAAAGTAGTTATAAAAGTAGTTATAAAAGTAGTTATAAGTAGTTATAAGTAGTTATAAGTAGTTATAAGTAGTTATAAGTAGTTATAAATAGTTATAAGTAGTTATAAGTAGTTATAAGTAGTTATAAGTAGTCATAAGTAGTTATAAGTAGTTATAAGTAGTTATAAGTAGTTATAAGTAGTTATAAGTAGTTATAAGTAGTTATAAGTAGTTATAAGTAGTTATAAGTAGTTATAAGTAGTTATAAGTAGCTATAAGTAGCTATAAGTAGCTATAAGTAGCTATAAGTAATTATAAGCAATTATAAGTTATTATACTTATATTACGCCTATACCACACTAAAATTGTACTTAGGTTGCACTTAAGTTATACTAAAACTCTACTTAAATTCTACTCAAATTGTACTTGAGTTATATTTGTACTGTATTTGTATTGCGCTGCTGTTACATTGATAGCATATCGATGTTACTACATAAATGTTATCGCATTAACAGTATTACACCTACGGTTCGTTCACCCACTATGCATTGATAATATTCCCCTACCAACATGAACGCTTCAACACAATACACTTGTTACGATCTTGTAATATGCTTAATATGGTTAACGCCACGAGTTAAATATAACGTTCAAGATACTTTATGGTATAGCGCACCACATCAAGCATCGGTAATATAGTACTGGAAACTACACTAAATAACCCCGCCGAAGTAATTCTTTTAAGGGCGTCAAAACAAACAGATAGTATATAAAAAACTATAATCTTGTGTTTGCTGCCCTTTGCTGCCGAGTACACTTACAGTTCAAACCACACCTCGTATATTTACACCACACGAAGCGTACATAAATACCGGTATTAAGTTGATTCCAAAACTCAGCAAAAATAATTAACCACAGTCACAGACTTAAATTGTTTTATGCTAAAATTTTTATACACAAAGAAAACAAAACAAATTATAAATCAGGTTTAATTTGTATTTAGACTTTATACCTAATTGAAATAATACAAATTTTCTCTTTAATAACACCTATCTATTAGTTTGGGTCGACAACAAGACGCCACGAATTAAAAACGTCAACACAAATAATACGGTGTATTTGACTTACGCATTCAATCTTTACACGAACACCTCAAGATAACAGACAAACACCCTTAAAAGGGTTCAAATTAGCTCAGCCATTAAAACCTTTGCTACATTGCAAACGGTTCAAGAAAGTGGTTAAGTACATTTTCGAAAATGTCGAAATTAATAAAACCGTACTTACGGATCTAGCTAAAAGCCACAGCGATGAATCGAACACCGAAGTCTTGGGGAATGAGCCCAAGTCATAACCATATATGCAGCCGAATATATATTGTTGTTACAGTTTACATAAAATTATATTAACCCACATAAGAACTAATCTATGAGTAATTTTGTTTACTCTGCGGGGATTTAACCCTCATACAGAACCTAACGGGATTACAAACTACAATAGGATACTTGTACATTATTACGCTGCAAAACCACAGCAGTAAAATAAACTATACAATTTACTTTAAAGCAGGTCATGCTAGTTGAAACTCTTTCAAATACAACAAAACGCATTATTATGTAAGTCACGAATTTCCGTACTTACCATTTTATAACTTATCTAGATTACTTTGTTTACAATTCTCAGAGTATTTTAAATGCTACTACACCAACTTAAATATAAATTTACACTTTAATATACTTTTGCATTGCATAGTTTCGAGTGTGTGGGATACAACAATAAAATTACATTTTAGTTTTAAGCGTTACAACACCAACACCTTGCACACTCAATTGTTAAACCTAATGTAGCGTGAACCTACCACCACATACACGATTTAATATCTTTGTGTTTATAAATAACCACCGAAGTTACTAAAAAATTTTTTAATTTTTTTTATATATTACATACGACAAGTTAGATTGTAAAATAACAGTTACTCACCGCACCACAACACAAAGTAATGTTATAACGACGTGCACGTATATTAAGTTCTTTTATTCGATATCCAGTCATATTGCTGTCGTATGATTATTCTGATAAAACAGCAGCCAAGACGCCCACTATTATAAAACAACTTCAGTGCAACTTTATAATAATATAAGGATATTCATCCAAAAAATTCAGAATGTATTAATTTATTATGAATAACCTTAAAAAAACTTTCAACAGTTTGTGTAGTAGCTTATCGTAGTATAACCTATAATAAACTAACAAAATAAAACACAAACATATATAACAGTAACCGCTATGCCTGTATTCGACTGTTTTTGTTAATAAACTACTTTGCAGACCCCATCAAACCAGTACGAAGTCACTGAACTTCAAAATGAGCGTATAAAATACTGTACAAATTATTTAATATTGATACTTGTTCTTAATCTTCTGATTTTACCTGAACTAATAATGCCTTTTATAAAAAATTCACTTAACTTAATACAATGTTTAGTTAAAATCCCCACCCCAATTATGTTATCAAACCAGAGCACGCCGTTACAAACTACAATTCAGCACACAACGCGTAATTACTTAAAGAAGCCAATACTTTTCGATACAATCTCTGCAAGTATTTATAGGTTGCATTGTAAATACAGCGATTAATTTACTTAGGTGTTCTCACCATCAACACCAGCACATAAGCACTTGTATACAAGTATGTTACGAAACATCGCAGTTATAAATGTAAATCTTTATTCTTTTCTTACCCACTATAATACTGGCCACACACGCACCCAATATAGGTTACTACTAATTTGTAGACTTTATTGATTTTAATTTTTTTAAGTCCATAATCTCTGGTAAGTTACATATCTCAAGATCCCGGCAGCTCGAATGATCATATCAAACCACCTGATTAAAGCTGTTGAATAATTTGCACACACAATACTAATTGTTCTATTTTTTACACCTATTTTGCATGTCCACTGCAATTTTTTACCTGCACCGTAATTTTAAGCATTACAACTAGACGCCAATAAAAAACGTACAGTACGGTAGTACAAGGGGTGTTTGACGTGCACGCATCAAAACAGCATTGTAGTTTATATGCAGCTGTACCACCACAAATCCGACTTTACACCTCAAATAACACTACCACATGATGTATGTAAACAAATACTTGTGCCGTCCGCGCAAATTACCAATTCAACAATGTGCTACTTCACATCTCATACACCATTAATACCAACAACAGCAACACGCATCCAAGTCCGGACACCTGAAAAGATGTGCCAATAACAGCAAGCATTTGTATTTAGTCTGTAGTAATTAGGTATGCACACTTTTGATACTCCGAGCATCGGGGCTTCATAGAGTATCAACCTACATTTTGTACAAACCTAATAACACACTGAACAAACTAACCGAGTATACACTACTGTGTTATTTAAAACCAATGTAATTCCCTACCAGAGGTAACAACATAAGTCACGTAAGTACCCCAAAAATATTACTACGCTTGCCAGTCCTCGGTTCTTCATATTAATTCAAATACTTGAACTACAAGACGATAACTACAAATTATTAGTCTATTGTTGTTTGCTTTGTAGCTCATATCGCAGCTGCACAAGCTTAAACCAATATTTGAATGTACACGCGATGATTTTGTTGTGGTTGGGGTGACCGGGTTAAGCGTATACCTTTGAGTACGTAAAATGTAATATTTGTGGTTTGTAATACAAACAATAGGCCACCCAAAGCACAGCCACGAGTAAAAATTAAAGTGTGTGCTCTAAACATAGATCCCAAACCATTTTAGCTTACTGCCTGACGAGTATTAACTAGTTTTGAAGTGCTGTTTAATATTATGCTAACCTAAAAACCACATTAATTTGACACTGTTAACGTATTAAGAGTTTAATATGTAAAATTCACACGCCCTCTGATTCTTCTGCAAGGAGAAAAAACACAACCAAATAAATAACTGAACCAAAAAAACAACAAAACACGCTAACGACTTTAATGGCGGGTAATTTAGGTGCTGTTGCATATAATCAAACCATCAACACCACAATTTACAGTACGTGTAATAAGCCGCAGTTCGATAGACTGCTTGCAGCACATAACATAAATAACCGTACCACCACTTTTTTAAGTGTATTGTCTAGGAATAATATAATATCCATGGTAGGACTTGAACCTACACCACTAGTGACATAGTTTTAAGCTATGCGCGTCTACCAGTTCCGCCACACAGATGAAAATAATAAGATACAAATTGTTTTTGTACTTCAGTTAGAGATTAAACTAGTGTTGCTTAGGTATACACCACTAAACCAATAATACCGCACGAAAAATACAATACAAAAGCTGGTTTATGTTTTGCGTATTGCACGCACCTCTATCTGCATACTTTGGTTAATAAACTGTTTACAACCTTAAACACTTATACACCTGTGTACTATTTTGTTTTGTGGTGTTTTTAGAGAATACCTATAGACCGAGGTGATCTCTTTGCAAATAACCTACGTACTGAACCACAGTCACAAATTACATACGTGTCATAAGTTTATTCGGCATTATCTCCAAAATTAAACAAAATGGGTCAACCGGTAAAATTAAAACCAAGCTTACACAAAAAAATACCAGATTACATTTAAAACTGTGGTGCTTAGTTTGGTACCCGTGTAGTTTATATTTTTTGAGTTATTAATTTGCACTTACACGTTATTATAATCTGTTTTGTTTTGATGCTTTCTGAATTAGTGGGTTTACAGTGAGCATCTCTAAAAGAGCTCACGTCAATAGCACTTTTTTTTTACAAGCAATGAACATTTTTTAACCCGTAAAGCCCGCAAAACATTAAATTTAATGGTTAAACTTGGTTATTTTTACAATACACTTCGTGTGTTAGCCAAGGGTGCTATCAATACCAGCTCATTTGTAAATTTTTAAATTAGTTACTGAAATTGGGGTTAGCGCGCCGCTCCAAAGTCACTTCAAAATAATGTTAATGCTCAGTATGCAGCGCACAGCAGTAAACATAAAAAACAGCATAACCGCTCCCTCCTCGTCAATACCAAACCTTACCAATGCTGTACCAAGCGTGGTGTTGACAAATAGCAAAACAATTACATTAAATCATAACACCTATTTCTACATATTTTCACGGTTTAGTTTTTGGATTTGTAAAGGTTTGTGTTAGTTTTAATGTCTTTGCATGCTGTACGTTACAATTTAGATAACACCGACAAACACAAACGCAACTTCAATCACATACAAAACAAAACTATTTAAGTTTTGGTACTCACCAAAAAGTTTTACCTATGCACTCAAAAATTGTACAGGATATTAGTATGCAGTGTGGTTGCTTTACTAATCACCAATTTATTTAATTACAACACCGCAAAATAAAAAGATTTCAAAAAATTAACTTTTCTGTTCTAGCTTGGATATTGAACCATTACCGCAATTACTGCGGAAGTAAGTTCACAACGCAACATATAAAGTATTTTTGAATACACCACCTTCATGTTGGAGCCCATAACACACGCATTATACACGAACCAAAATACTCGTGTTATTTGTTAAACTGTAGGTTGCCTAATCGCGCGTCCGAGGCTAATTGTAAAACATACCAACCACTTTGAACAAGCCCACTTGACGGTAACATTTACGTTACACTCAAAAAATAGTCATCACGCTGGAATTAGCTCTTGAAAGTAATTTTTAGCTTATGATTTACACTCCATCAAACAAGTTACATACCTATAAGATATACTTTTGCATTGTACCTGATAATCTTAGGATTTATACGGTGGTTTGCAAAACTGTTGTGAGTACCTTATAACCATAGATAGTGTTGCTTACAAACACCTAATTACATATATGATAAGAACATTCGTAATAAGCAAACTCACGCACAACAGTTGAGGGGTGATGGTAAGGTGTAGCAAAGTTCTATAGCTATAAATTCATTCGTAAAATATCTTTTAGCTAAGGTTATCTAGTGGTTGTGTGCACAGATACGTGACCATTACAAGTGTTTATATTACAGTATTAAATTGTTTTCATATTTTTAACATTGTTCATACCACGAAAATAAATAAGTACCAACCACACCAATAAAAAATAGTTCGGCACATATTGTAGTATTACACTTCTATTGTAGAATCCAACTGTGTTACGTTTGTGGGTTTAGATTCGAATACATAAAAAATATTTGAACATCAACACCAGTTTCATTTCCTTGTTGACTGTGGTGCATTATTAACCCCTGCGAGACTGGGAGTTACACACTTATTATGCTGTTAAGTGTCCCATACGGTTGTACACAAAACCAAGGCAAGTCATCACTTCGCAGATCTAACAATAGTCAAACGGCATTTGAATAGACAGCAACCCCACCCACGTGACCAAACCAAGGCCGTTTTACCGCTTGAATTTTGGTGCTTGATTGTTATAATCACAATACTATAATAACAGTAAACAAAACACACCTACACAATTTATTTTCGGGGTGTTGTGTTGTTAATAGTATGTAGAAAGCCAAAAATATAATACATGTAACCAACCCTAGCACCAACACACGAACGTATGTGGTAAGTGCATACTCTGTGTGGGTTACAGTATTTAACAATCACCTCTCAGGTTTAAACGCTGTAAGTTGCAAAACATAAGTTACCCTTCTGTATTGTTATAATCTACTTCTAACATCATTACTGAAGTGAATTTTATAGATTTTATTGCGCACAACCACTAACTATACACAACATCAGTTCAAAACTTAACACTACATACAGGTTACGCCCTGTATTGTGAAATTTTACTTAAGCACACCGGTAATAATGTAAACAGCGTATCGCCAGAACTTAGGCACCCGCCCGAACATTTAAGGTTAACTCGCTTTGTTAGTTCATTAACGCACAGCGTATCATACATTTTTACCAATCGAACGAGTACCGGCCTACTAATTTCGATTATGGGTTGGATTGGATTCGAACCAATGATGAGTAATCAACAAATTTACAATTTGTCGCCTTAACCACTCGGCCACCGACCCCAGAATTTTCGAACGCAACGCTAAAATTACAAGTGATTTTGCCACGACCTATTACTTATGCAAAAGTATTTTGGAACAAGCTTCAAGGGCCCAATACATATCACGCATAACACCTTGATTTGAGAGGTTAAGCCAACATTTAGATAGGAAATCAACAAAAAAAATTAAATTAGACTGTAGGGGCTAACTTTTAATTTAACATAAAATTATTACTATAATAGCCTCATGTTGAATAAAGTAAATTAGACTCAAACAAGTTCCTGCTGATTGTCGTTGTAACATTTAACAATACTACAGCGTAACAAATAATAAAAAAGAGCTTATCGTTTCCAAACCCCGCAGCACTAAATTCAATTCCTGCGAATTTTTAAAGGTGTATTTTATATACGTAAGGCTACATAATGAACCCCCGAACCAAACCAGAGTAAAAACTGAATCCATGAGTAGCCAAGCTTACCACACATCACACATAACTGGGTTGCGATAAGTCAAATTCGGGGTGTTAAACGAGTCGGCTAATAATGCCCTGAGAATTCATCCACCCCGCACTACATACATTTTATCAGTTGACACATATATTTTCTTTGGTTTTGATTAAGTTCGTTGCACCAAACATTTTTGTTATTAGTATCTATATTTACATAGCAGTCAATTTTTAAAAATTTATTGTTATGTAGACAGCTGTGTTAATTAAAAAAATACAAACATCTTATTACTTTTCGCGTGGCAACCTTCCGGACCAAGATACAACACCAAAATAAAAATTATTTTTGTAAAACACCACTTGCGGTGTGGTTTTTCAATTTTAATGGTTGTTTATTGCTTGTTTGTGCAGTTAATAGAGACCCTACTCGCAAGCCTTGATATTTGCATAAATTCTTAAATACGCCAACCAACAACACCGCAATCAATTCAAACTCATAGATTCAACAATGACATTATTGCACTACCCCACTCTTGTAAGGTACAATTTGGTTATGTGAGAATTTTGTTATTTTGGGTTGTTAGAGCTACAACCAGCTCGCACACTATTTTATAAAGACGTCACAAACAACTTCAATTCACCTACGTTATTGTTACTGTCATATTTTATGCACCGCCGTACAACTCAACAAGACCTTGCGTTTTTATTAAATAACTGCTACCACAACACCCAAGTTAAAAATAAACTCTCTTTTGTCGTACCTTTGCTGGAATACCTTACCGAGTTTCTTCAACAATATTAGCGTCCGATCATCAGCCAATTAAACGTACTTACCTGCGTTGGCGTCAGTGTGGGTGTTTGACTCTGTAAAATCACCGAGTTAATACTACCGCACACCACAGATATTACAAACCGTATGCTACGTGTTTATGACAAAAACGTAAATTATTCATGAAAATATTTTTATAAGACTTGATAACGTAAAAATATTAAAACTAACAACCACTTCACAACTACGATTGAATCACACCCCCTTAGATTGTCTTAACAGTACGACTCTAAAACTTTACGTGATGGCAGTTCGCGTATTACGCTTATTGCATACACCACTATAAGTAATTATAGCACCTCAAAAAAATTTTTCAACCAACACGCTATAAAATAAACAACACCACAATACCAAAATTAAATTTATAGTTTTAGACTGCTGTTTACTTTGGTGTACTTGAACCGTGTATTAAATAGTTTGTTACACAATAAAATTTTATTTTACAGTAAGCTTCAACACCCCATAATTGTGCAAACCCCATTAACCCAACTAATAGAAGATTTTTCGGTTTAATGGCGTTTGGAATTTTTGAATTATGGTTCGGAAGCTTTATATTTTGACCGCAAACCCTCCCGTTAATATCGTGGCAGATAGTTTTTTGTAACCTATAATTTGAAAGTTTTAAATTTTTTTAGTTTCGGGGGTTAATTAAGGCGTAAACCCACCTTGTGAAAGTCAAAATCAACTATTACATAGAATTAATAAGCTTTATGAAAAACTAGTCATTATTAAACTTGATTGGTGTCACCTCGTTACAACTTACCTCGAAGTTTTACAGCACCTACAAGCATGACCTCCAATTATAAATTTTCGACCCAGACACAATCAAATCATTTAGCTTACGCTGCTACGCCATATCATTTTACTATTTAAATAAACCCCAGCCACCATACAAAAAGCGCTCTAAAATAATGCACTTGTCTAACAGTAGCATCGAACCCCCAAATCTTTAAAAATTTTATAAAATTGTTTTCGCATTTACACTACAATAAACGTCTCCTGCAAACTTCAAATTTAATTATTTACACTAAGATTCACTACCCTACCCCAAAGATGTGTGAAAGTTTGCTCTATTTTATAGTTATTAATACTCTGCTAGAGTTGTTTTTAGATTTCAACGGCACGACCTAACGTTGTCGCAAGTATATGCGACATTTGCTGTTTCAGTTCGCAGATTAAACACCCTTTTATAGCTGCTGTCAAATACAAACTAATAACGCATCTTATTCATTGTGTCGATACTATTACTCAATACCCGTACTACGATTTTACTAGAATCTAGCCGCAAGTGCTGCCACAGTTACTAAAACTCGTTGCGTTTTTTCACAAGTTTTCATCTTTACTCGCACACCAAACTTATGTGGACTCTTGCAAGCCACCACGACACAATAGCAGACTCTAACACCCTGTACTTTATGTTTTCAAGCGATTGTGTGCAAATCTTCCGCCAAGTTGCAGAACTTCTCGAAAGCTTAAGCTGGCGTTCTGGTGTGTCAAAAGCCAACTTAAATACAGAACCATAAATTCTTGGGTGCTTACACGGGGTGTTTTGTGATTGCACTACAATTACTTTATCGAGAACATCGACAATGCCTGATTAACACCACCTTAAGCAACCTTAACGGGCGTTTAAAAAAGTCTTTTTTAAGTCGTGCTGCGGATACCGTTTTGACATTGATCTACAGTCTCAATTTGGTTGCATTTTATAACTTTTCGGGGCTTTGCGTGTTAGTTTTACGTGAACCACACATACTTAAATGATCGTATTACCACACCGGTTGCATTAAACACCCTACAACCAACTCACAGATTTAAGGAAAATACCAAACAAACCCTGTTGGTTTATTTCATCTATAATGTCAACAGTAAAAAACCACAGTTTGTTTTTACACCCAGCATCAAAATACCCCCTTGCTTTATATAACCCTATCAACTTAGATTTTTCGTAACCGGATAAACCTTAACCACACCCTGAAGTTGGTTTTACACTACTAATAGCACAACTACGCACCCATCGGCTACACCACACGCCCTAAGCTAATTTGTAAAGAACATAATTGCCTTGGTTCTGTAGATTTTAAATGAAGATTTCGTCACTGCGTATTATTTTTTTTTACATCTGGATTTATATAATAACACATTATTTATTAGCTTCCTGTTTATTTTAGTCCGTGTCAGTTTAATGCTTTACTGTTGTACGGCTTATAAGTATCATAAACTTTCAAGAAGGTAACAACAACCTAAAAGGTTATATTTTAAACGTAGCGGTTGCCTGCTGTAGTAAACCGCAACGGTTGTTTACTACCTTACGTAAAATATATACTAGCAACTAAAAGTGCAAAAAAGCATAATCACAACTTTCACCAAAAAGTCGGTACAAAGCACATACTGTGGTTAAAAAAAGCATCTTCAAGTATTTTACTGTATTTTGGACCTTTTGAGCTAATTTCGGAGGTTTTTAAGCTTACCACCCGTAGGCACATTGTAAAGTTCTTTCTGCGTTCGCACAGGGATTTCAGTATTACTTCCTGACACTTTTATTTTGTGTATCGATTCAACTACATATAATTTCTACGCAACTTGGTATATAAACAGCTGCCAATCTTCGGAAGGCTCGTCTCAAAACATGTATATATATATATGACGTCGCAGGAACAACAACGTACGACTCCAACCAGCACCCAATAAGTATAGATGCCCCTTATAGAGGATAATATATGCAATTACTGTTTAAACTAGTCTGACATGGTATCAAAAGTTTTGTAAGCGATGTAAGTATACTCAAATAAGTTTATAATTTTTTTAGTAAGATTTTTGCCTTAACAGATTTGTGACAAGTATTGTCTGGCAGCAATATTAACTTAAAAACATCGATCTTGTTTTAAAGAAGTTATAACCCCCGACACCAATTCCATAGTAATAATAACCTGCATTCATATAGTTTTGATTTCGCACACCACTTACTTATAACTCAATTACACTTGATGTGAACCACTGTAACGCCTCACAACATTAACGTATAAAAGAACTAGTTACCACAAATTTAATAATTTTAGATAACAATTTAATAACTGGTTATCATTTTTTTTAAGCTTAAATTCAAATTTTATACATATATTCAGTGTATTATTTGTTTATTCGAACCCCACAGTTCAGTAATTGAATAACTTATTATGGTTGTAAATTAGTAAGCAATTCAATACGCTGTAAAATATTACAGCTTAATTATGTTTCGAGTGCAAAAATAACCAGCCAATGGTACCACTATTAGTACAACGTGTCGGCTTTACTCAAATAACTAACATCGCTGCAAAGGTATTGAATGTGTTTGATAATTTAAATTGTAATAAAATTGTTACAGCACACATTTTAATGTGTTTTTCCAGGTATAAAATTTTTCCGGGCGTCGTGTACTATGTGTGCGAAATTTAATGTACCACCCACGGTAACATACTGATTACAATTACTGAATGTTTTAACAACTCACTTTCGAATCTCAGAAAGTAACCTAAACTTGTATAATCCCCAAGGATTAACTCCAACTTGGGTTTTTGCCAACTTTTGTTTTTGCCAACTTTTGTTTTTGCCAACTTTTGTTTTTGCCAACTTTTGTTTTTGCCAACTTTTGTTTTACTCTTGTACCACACATGTAAGGCAACATATAATGAATTTCGGGAACCTGACTTCAGTCTCAAACACATTTAACCCGACTGTTCAGGTTAATTGTTTCAGGGGTTAGCTTTGCTTAATGAAATTAAAGCATTAAACCTAGGAATTACATTCGTTATATAACTAAATTATAAGCATAACAACTCGAACTGACGGCACGCTTACAACATCTGATTACATAAAATTTTTTAAAAGTTAAGGTTAAATAAAACATAATATAAGTGTATGTAAGCTGTTGCGTGGATTATCACATTAAACCACATATACCAGTGTCAGATCAAAATCTCACCAACCCTGTTAGATTTTAGCCTTCCGACTATACTACCCGAACAGGTATTTTACGTTAGTTTCTAAGCCTGAACGTTTATACCCCATTTTTTACAATATAATATAATAGGGTGTCAGGTCTTATTCGTCAACTACGCTTTCACACAACAGTGTTAACCGTTTTAAACCGCTTACTCCCGTTTTCAAAAGTTCTTTAAAATTTCCGGCATTTTAACACCGATTTAAAGGCTTCGACAGCTTTAAAAAAATTCAATTAAAAAAAATTTAATTAAAATAATTTTTTATGATTAGTTTGACTAAGCTCATTTTAAACCTTGCGCACTCGATACACACAATAAATTTGAATAATGCTCCTCACACTTGTACCGCTTTGACCGCTGACACTTGTATCGGCCGTAATCCCCCACCTTTTTTACCTGTAAAATCATTTTCCTAATAGACAAAGAAACTTTACCATTAAGAAAAATTTTCTTCATTACGACCAACCTACTAAACCACGCTTTCATACACCACCCTATTTTCCCCTCCGCTGCTAAACGATGGTTTTGTTTTCATACCATTTGTGATTGATCGACTATTTAAACTTAGCAAGCACCCCAAACCCGAGCAATAGATTAAATAACCAATACTATATAAATGTGTGTACTGGTTAAATACACAGCCGTATAAGATTTATTCTTATATGCTACCGCCATAACCACCACGTAAACATACTGTTGGTTGTTGAGGTTCTCATTTTTGATACTTACTCAAAATAATTGGTAAGATGTTGCTGTACATTACCCATCTGTACTTTGTATATATTACCAAGTTAATTACACCCCCATACAACTTATGTTTGCTACGCATATGTTTAGTACCAATACAAAACTAAAATCACACTCAATATAAAAAATGCTACAACCGATATGTTAAATTTTTTATGCACGTTAAAATAAATGATAACTCAATTTATAGATCGCAGTCATACTACTTGCTACAGCCAATTGTGTCTGTAGTGGAACCTTTTTACAGCAACACAACACATACCAAATAACAATGGTATTGTGTTGTGCAGTGTAATAGTCGGCCCGTAGGGTTGACTGCGTTTGGGGGTTGTACCTTGGGTCATAATAATGTTATATGAAGTAACTGGTTTGTATTTTCACACCGCAGCACACAACACACAGCCCGCGCCGGTATCAGATCGCGTTTATCTTTAACGCTTCATACCCCGACCCAAGTACATCTGCAATGTTGTTTTATACTTTTTTTGATCCTACCTTATTACCAAATACTTGTTTTACTGTTGTATGTGGTTGTCGCACATCTGTTTTTACACTATAAAATACGAAACGCAACATTTGACGTGGTGGTCACACGAGATCAACACCTAATTACGTAACCAAGTATTTGCACTACCAAGCTGACCCGATATTTATACATAACACGATGCAAATTGCAAGCACTTAAATAATTTTTAAACAGCGCACAGTGTTGATGTGTGCGCATGGTTTTACCTACAACGCGGACTACAGAAAATGCTAGCGGTTACTAAACAGAAACACCTTTGGCGTAGCCTGTCAGTAAAAGAAGCTCACAATTTGTTTTTAAAAATTACGTTTGTGTTGGTGATCTATTATTCGCGGATGCTCATATTTAATATGGTGAAATGAACACTATAATAGAAAATTAACATAAAAAATTAAATTAAACTACTCTCGGATTATTACTAATCACTTGAGCTGACTTTTAATTTAAAATAAAATTATTAATATAATAACTTTTTATTAAAAAATTAAGTTAAATTTGGTTCGAACAAGATCTTACCAATTATTGACGTAGCCTTTTATCAATGCTTTTGTAAGACAAATAATAAACAAGAGGTCAACTTTTCCCGGTCCTCTCGTACTGAGGTCAATTTCTACTAATTTTTAAAAGAATAGTAGATAGGGACCAAACTGTTTCACAACGCTCTAAACCCAACTCACGTACCACTTTAATCGGCGAACAGCCGAACCCTTAATAGATTATTCACCATTAGGATGTGATGAGTCGACATTGAGGTGCCAAACGAATTCGTCGATAGGAACTCTAAAAATTCATTAGCCTGTTATCCCTAGCGTATCTTATATCCGTTGATCGATTCATTCTCCTTAAAACTAAATCGGGTCGCTATATTAGACATTTTTATCCTTAGTGCACTTGTTTGTATACCAATCAATTTTTAAAAATTTATTACAATTTTTGTGCAAACTAATTAAAAACATATAAACACCCCCGTTACTTTTTAGGGGTGACCGCCCCAGTCAAGCTACCGACCTACAATAAAATAAAGTATTTAATTGAGAAATTATTTTTGCAAACAGCCACTTATTAAGTAGTTTTCCATTTTTAACGTATATTTCCTACGCAACTATATAATTAGTAACAACCCACCGTAGTAGGCTGTAGTAAAGGTGCATAGGGTCTTTCCGCCTAGCTATTTTGAGTCGCATCTTCACGACTAATTCGACTTCATAGAGTCAATGTTGGAGATAGTAGGACAGTCGTTACACCATCCATGCAGGACAAAACTTACCCGCCAAGGAATTTTGCTACCTTAGGACCGTCAGGGTTACGGCCGCCGTTTACTGGAGTTTATAAAGAGGACGCAAATCTTATTATTTTACTTTGCAGTACTGGTCAGGTGTCAGATTTTATACACCATCATACGATTTAGCAAAATCTTATGTTTTTATTAAACAGTCGCTACCCTCTCTTGATTGAAACTTATAGTTCCTTTTATTCTGAAGTTACGGAGATATTTTGCCGAGTTCCTTCAACATTGTTACCTCTTACGCCTTAATTCATTAAACTTATTTACTTGCGTTAGATTTAGTACAGCGTATTTAACATTGCGTAGCTACAGTCTTAACATCACTACATTTTTCCAGATCTTACACCTTTTATACCGTATAAATACTACAACAAAAAAACAAATTATTTCTAGAAAGCATTTTTATAAGATTTAATGTAGTAAATTCATGTAGATTAATAATCATTTTATTCTTAGAATTTGAATCACACTTTGTAAGATTATCTTTACAAGGTAACCCTAAAATTTTAGGCAATAATGATTTGCACATTATATTTATTACTCACACCCGTATAAATACTTATAATGCCTCCAAAAAATTTTTCAACCCCTCTTCTACAACATATATAACACCCCACTACCAAAATGAAGTTTGTAATTTCAGCATACTATTTATTTTCATACATTTTTAACTGCGCAATAAGTAATTTATTACGCAATAAAATTTTATTTTACAATGAGCTTTTACGCTTTCATGATAGGGTAGCTGCTTCCAATCTTACCTAATGTAAAATTTTTTAATGTAGGATTTTTTGAATTGATAGTATTTAAAAACTTTAAAATACAATCTGGGCTGTTCCCCTTTTGACTACAAACCTTTGCGCTAATAGTCTGACAAATAATTTTGTAAGTTATAATTTGAGAATTTTAAATTTTTTTTAATTTTAAAAATTAAGTAAAGTTTAAATTAACCTACCTGTAACCACAATTAATTATTACACCCACTTAAATAGGTTTCGTGGAAAACCAGCTACCACTAAACTTGATTAGCCTTTTACCACTAGTTACAATTTATCCCAAAATTTTGCAACATTTACGGGTACGGTCCTCCAATTGTAAATTTTCGACCTAACCATAATTAGATCGTTTAGCCTCAGGTCTTATTTAAATAACTATACCACTTTCGTTGCGTCTTACCAACTTGCTATTTGAATAAACTCACTGGCTCGTTATACAAAAGGCACGTTAAGACGATACGCTTTAACCACCTGCAGCATCAAATTTCAGAATCTTTTAAAATTTTTATAAAATTCTTTTCACCATTCTTTCACAATGCTTATTCACTATAAAATTCAAATTTAATTAATTATAGAGAATGTTCCTCGATTCTATCTCAAATGCGTATTGAAATATACTATATTTTATCGTTATTGATATGTGGTAACAAGCGCATTTTTGGGTTAGGGGTTGAAATTACAACCCTATAAACGATACCAAAAGCGTTTACCCCAGGTGCTCGATATTTTTATAAGCTATTCGTCGCGTTTGGGTTGGCGATCTGGTTTAGTCTGTGCGTCGGCGCTCAATCCAAGATTTCGCACCACAATTTTATATTAAGGTAACCCACATACTTATAGTATAGGCACTAAAAACTCGCTGGGTTTTTTCACGAATTTTTATATTTGCTTCCCCTACAAACACCGTAGTTAAAAGAGCGGATTTTAGTACCTGTGATTTATCTTTTAAAGTTGTTATGGTCGATATTCAAATATGTCACGACATCACCTCAACGGATACTATAGTGTTAATGTTTGCTGGGGGTCAGCCTGGGGGGTGTATTGTGAATTCTTAACATGCTTATGTTGTGTGTTTTAAAAACACGTTATGACAGCTAACGTGGAAACGCTAGTAGCTCTTAAACAACTCTTATTTAATAGTCTTGACAAAAATCCTCGTGAGGGCGTTATCTTCGGTTCTCGTTGCTGGCATTAACTCAACGCCACTTGATAGTGTCAACCCGCATTTTGGTTTGACCTCTTACTAAAACTGTACGTGATATTTTTATCTTAATCGCAGCTAAATAAACACGTAATCAAACCGTGTGTAATAAATACCCTCACTTCCAGTTCATAAATTTACAAGAATTGTTGAACAATCTGTGCTTATTGATTTCGTACGTAGCATCGACAGTAAAAAACCACCATTTGTTTTTGCACATAATACCAAATGACTTCGTACCTTATATAACCATATCCGATTAGATTTTACATACTCGGGTACCCCGCACGGTTAAGTTAGTTTGTAAAGAGGGTGTTTGTGGTGGTGTTTTTATAAATGCGTGGCTTTGTTGCTGCGTATTATTTTTTTTTGTACATTTGGGTTTATACACTAACTACACATTTTAAGTGCTTTTTGTTTATTTTGGCCTGTGTCCTTTGATGTTATAATACTGTTGTACATTCTTTAGCATTATAAGCAGCCAAAAAGGTAACAACAAAAATGCTTGTTTAATGTTTTACATAAGGTACGTAATAAGACCCGAAACGGTAAAGAAGCATAACCACAATTGTCATCAAAAAGTAAATACAAATCAACCGCGATTGTTAAAAAGTCATCTTCAATTATTTTTCTGTAAGCTGGTTCCTCTAATGCCAATTCTATGGATGCAGCTTTAAGCTTGTCACCAAGTAGTACGTCGTAAAGTTCTTTGTGCAATTGGGTTGTGTTTTCAGTGTTGGTCACTGAAAATTCTAATTTAACCATCAATTCAAGGTTGTATAAATTCTCCTTAGCTTGGTGTATAAACAACTGCCAACCTTCGAAAGGCTCCTCAAAAAACACACTTATACGGGATCACCGGAACAATAATGTAAAGCTCCAGTCACCACCCAACAGCTACAAACGGTCTTCGTTATAAACGATGATTTGTGTGATTACTACGCAAATCAATCTAATGCACCACCAAAAAATTTTCGGGTAGAATAAGTGCACGTAAATAACCCTGTAGTTTTTTTAGTGAGTGATGACACGCAACAATGTTGCCAATATAACAAGGAATACCACTATTAATTGTAATCATTTGGGTTGTATTACCAGTCGTATTTTAAAGGGGCTATAACCCTCCTTGGCAACCAATTACATGGTATTAATCCTCTACATTTTTTATAATTTTATTCTCGCTCACCACTACTTACACATCAATTATACTGCATTGTTAACTACTGTGATGTTTCACTTCGTTAACGTATAAAAAACCCAGTTGTCACAAATTTAATAATTTTAAATAAAAATTTAGTAACTAGATATCGTTTTTTTTTTTTACGTTTAAATTTAAATTTTAGGCACCCATTTAATGCATTATTTTTTTATTTGAACTTTACAATTTGATAATTGAATAACCTGCCTACCACAGTAGATTAATAAACCCCTGGCTATTAAAGTATCATAAAATAGTGTGACGTAATAACAATTTGTATGTAAAAATACCCAGCCAACAAGTTTCCCTACCAGTACCCTTAATATTATACTACCGTGTGTTTGTTAATATTATAAGCAGCCAAAAAGGTAAAAAAAAAAAAAAAC
>Ga0222648_1000390_pt1 | contig 19076 bp, 30 predicted proteins | sample AntAcemetagen335_FD_181021 | JGI IMG/M metagenome (GOLD analysis project Ga0222648, IMG submission 181021) | Saline water microbial communities from Ace Lake, Antarctica - #335 | ecosystem: Environmental > Aquatic > Non-marine Saline and Alkaline > Saline | place: Antarctica: Ace Lake... | reverse complement strand
TGTTGTTCGTCCCTTCTTTGCAGTAGAACTAAAGTTTGATGATGCTCAAGTTATTCGTATGTGGACTGGACAAGGTACACTAGTGCTACCGGATGGGACTAACTGGGTAGGTCTTGGTACACTTCTTGAGGTCTCTAATGTGGAAGAGACTGCTGAGATTGCTGTTAAGGGGGCTACTCTTACTCTCTCTAGTGTACCACAAGAAATACTATCCTTGGCTCTTAGTGAACCTTATCAGGGTCGTGTGTGTAATATCTACTTCGGTACTTTCTCTCTTGGTAGACTACTACTACAATCCGACTTCTACATCTTACAGCAGGATGGTTCTAGGATTAACCTTCAGACTGGTGAAGCAGGTTTCAACGAGATATTCTCTGGTTATATGGACCAGATGAACATAGAAGAGACTGCTGAAACGTCTACTATCCAACTTACTGTTGAGAACAAACTAGTTGACCTTGAGAGGGCTAGGGTAGCTCGTTATACTTCAGGCTATCAGAAGTCAACCTATTCAGGTGACTTGGGTTTTGACTTTGTTGAGGACTTGCAAGATAAACCTGTATTGTGGGGTCGTAGTAGTGACACTTAAATACCAGCAAGAGTTTCTCTCTAGTGTAGAGTTAGAGTGCCAATCCCTAATTAAACAACACTGGGAAGATATAGCTCTTAACAAAGATACTATAAAGCTAAACCCTGACTGGGAAGCATACCACTCATTAGAGGAAAGTGGCGGACTTAAGGTTTTCACGGCTAGGGAGAGTGGACTTCTAGTCGGTTATTTTGTTGTGATTGTAGGTTATCACCTTCACTATAAAGACCACCTATTTGCAAGTAATGATATTATATACTTACACAAAGACTACCGCAAGGGGTTCGCAGGGATTAAGTTAATTAAGTTTGCTGAAGTATGTCTTAAGGAAGATGGGGTCTCTGTTCTAACTATTAATACAAAGTTACATATGCCTTTTGGTAAAGTCCTACAGAGACTAAAGTTCAAACCTATAGAAGAAACGTATTCTAAATACCTTGGAGGGTAATCAAAATGGCTATTTCCGCTGGTGCTGCCCTTCTTTCTACTGGTGTTGGCGCTGTTGCTGGTACACTTGCTACTACTGGGTTCATGGCAGCTACTTTTGGTGTATTTGGTGGGGCTCTCCTTACCAGCTTTATACTAGGTGCAGCACTTAATGCTCTCACGCCTAAGCCTAGCACACAAGGTACTAACCGTGGCTATCAGACTAATACAAAAGGCTCTGCTCAAGACCATGCTATTATCTATGGTAAGGTCCGTTCAGGTGGTGCTATTGTATATGATGAGTCTACTGGCAGCAACAACAAATTCCTACATAGGGTTATTGCTTTTGCTGGGCATGAAGTAGAGTCTTTCGATGAGATTTATATTGATGATGAGGTAGCTACCTTAGATGGTTCTGGTTTCGTCACATCTCCCAGTAAGTACAATGGTAAGATACGTATAAACAAACACCTTGGTGCTGCTGACCAAAGTGCAGATAGTGACTTGGTGAATGAGTCTAACAAGTGGAGTAACCAACATAGGCTACGTGGTATTGCATACCTCTATATAAGACTTGAATACGATGCAGATGCTTTCCCGAATGGTATCCCTACCTTTACGTCTACTATAAAGGGTAAGAAGGTATATGACCCTCGTACTGGTAACACAGTGTGGTCTGATAACCCTGCCTTGTGTACTAGGGACTACCTTACATCTAAGTATGGGGTCAATGAGGCCACAACAAATATAGATGATACACTGGTTATTACTGCTGCTAATATCTGTGACCAGACTAATACAAATGCTGGTACTACTCGATACACATGTAATGGTGCTTTCACAACAGCCACAACTCCCTATTCTGTATTAGGTGATATTATTACATCTATGGGAGGTTTGTTGTGGTACGCTCAGGGTAAGTGGCGGATGAAACCTGCTTACTGGACTACTCCGGTGATGACACTAGATGAGGATCACCTTCGGTCTGGTATCAATGTCACCACTAGACATTCCCGCAGAGATAACTTCAATGTTGTTAAGGGTACTTTTAGGGGCGAAGAAAGTAACTGGCAGGTAACGGACTACCCACAGGTAACTAACTCTGCTTACCTGACTGCTGATAACGGTCAAGAGTCTGTAGCAGATGTAAACCTGTCCTTTACCGACACAAGTGTAGAGGCCAGACGACTCGCCCTTATCACACTAGAGTCTAATCGTCAACAACTTACTATCAAGGCTTCGTTTGGTCTTAGTGCATTGCAAGTTCAGGTTGGCGACAACGTAAGGATTAACAACACTAGGTTTGGTTGGACTAATAAAGAGTTTCAGGTAATTAACTGGTCCTTCGGTCTTACTGACGGACTTGACCTTCAGGTCGAAATGACACTAAGAGAGACATCTGAGTCAGTCTTTGATGAGGTAAATGATGGTGTTGTGTACGAAAGGGATAACACTAATCTCCCTAACCCTTTCTTTGTTGAGGGGGTAGGCCTCTCCGTGGAGGCTGTTGCACAGATCACTAACCAGAAGGTATCAAACGTAGCTAGGGTTACTATCACAGCCACGGATGGTGTCTACATTGATACTGTTCAGCTAGAGTTTAAGGCCTCAGCTACAACAAACTGGAAATCTGTAGGTAGTGGACCCTTAGGTGTATATGAGGCTGTTGACCTAGTAACTGGTTCTTACGACTTCAGGGCTAGGGCAGTAAATATCTTTGGTGTTAAAGGAGACTGGGAGTACCTATACAACAGGGAAATTAACCCTTTTGTCGGTGATCCCTCAGATGTAGACGGTCTTGATATTGAAGTCTCTGGCGGTACTATATTCCTATCGTGGGAGCCTATCTCAGACCCCGACCTTAGCCACTACACGATAAAGCACAACTCTAATACCTCTGGGGCTAACTGGGGTAACTCTACCACTGTTATTGATAAGGTTGCTAGACCATCTTCCTTTGCAACGATTCCTGCTAGGAGTGGCACTTTCCTTATCAGGTCTTATGACAAAGAGGGCAACTTTAGTGTAGGTGTTAGTTCTATTGTTGTGTTGCCATCTGAGCTACCCTCTTTGGGGCAGACGGACTTGACTGGTAATCAACAACCTAGTTTCGCTGGTACTAAGACCAACGCTATTGTTGTGTCCTCTGCTCTTGAGATAGATGTCACTACTGCATCCTCACCCGTAGGCACGTACATCTTCCCATCTTACATAGACACAGGATCAGTTAGAAACGCTAGGATTACTGGGTCAAGGACTTTCACAAGGAAGTTTGACGGGGGTACACTTCTATGGGATGATATACCGCAGAACTTTGATACTTGGCCCGATCTGTTTGACACTTGGACCACGGAGACTACAGCCTTCGGTGACACTGGCGTAACGGTACTTGTTTCAGCGACTTACGATGATCCTGCTGGTACACCAACTTGGGGTAGTTATCTCCCTGCTAATGGTGCTTTTGTTGTGGGCCGTGCCTTCAGGTTTAAGGCCACACTGAACAGTTCTAATGCTAAATACACACCAAAACTGACAGCCCTTAGTGCTTCAGTTGCATACTAAAGGAAAACCCTGACATGAGCCAACATGACTTTAACATTTCTAACCAGACAGCTAGTGTAACTAGGGCAGATATTAACAATGCTCTGGGTGCATTAGCTTCTCTATCATCTGGCGTTAATGCCCCCGCAACTACCTATGCTAACATGCTGTGGTATGAGACTGATACTAACACCCTGCGAATGAGGAACGAAGCAGACTCCGGTTGGATTCGTATTGGCTACTTAAACCAGAGTGGTGCATTTAGTGTTTTCTTAGGTACAGAAGTTGTGAGGGATGATTTTACGGTAGCGGGGTCTGTAGGCTTTCAAAATGTCACTGCTTGGGAAGCTGGTACGAGTTTTGATATTAGTCTTGTGTCACCTGCTCAAGTAAAAGCTGCTATACTTGCGTTGTCCCCAGCGCCCATCTCACCAATCGGTGTTAGTCAATCTTGGTCTTCTGTTAGCAGGGTGTCAGGTACGTCTTACCGGAACACAACAGGCAAGGCAATACAAATATCTGCTACTGTTAAATCATATAATAGTGGCGCACCCGATTTCTCTCCAATTCAGAGTTATGTACAAGTATCTAGTAACAACTCTACTTGGTTTACACTAGCTAGTACAAGCACAGGGGGTGGACTTGTTAATGTATCTGCTATTATACCAGATGACCACTACTACAGTTTTACTGGACAATACAACAATTTCTCCCTGCTAAGTTAATTATTACTCTCACTAAAAGGACACAACAAAATGAGCTATAGACTAGGTACAAGAAGCCTTCAGAACCTTTCAGGAGTACACCCTGACCTTGTTAGTGTTGTGGAAAAGGCTATCTCCATTACTAAGGTAGACTTCACTGTTATAGAAGGTGTTCGTAATATCAATCGGCAACGACAACTTGTTAAGTCTGGTGCGTCTCAGACAATGAACTCTAGGCACCTTACTGGACATGCTGTAGACATTGCCCCTTGGCCCATCTCTTGGGATTGGGAAGACTTCTACCCTATTATAGATTCCTTTATCCTAGCGGCTAAAGAGCTAGACTGCCCTGTTAGGTGGGGAGGTAATTGGGGTGTTAAAGATATTAGAGATTGGGATGGAACTGCTGTCGAACTTAATGGTAGCTATAAGGGTAAGTTTGCAGACGGACCTCATCTGGAGATACCAATAGGTTTTGGTTATGACTAGTAGGGTATGTAAACGCTGTGGTGAAAGTAAACCATTGTGTGAACTTGTCAAGACCCCCGATTGTAAATTTGGTAGGCGAGCTTTATGTAAAAAGTGTGCGGTTATCTTACAACAAGAGGGGAGAGACCCTGTTAAAAAAGCAGCCTACGACAAAAAACGTAGGGAAGAAAACCTGTTAGAGGCTAGGTCTTACGACAAGGAAAGGGCAAAACTCCCGCACCGTAGGGCTGCCCACAACGAAGAGACAAGGAAGCGTAGGGCAAAACTAAAAGACTCTGTCCCCTTAGGCTACGACAAAGAGGGTGTGGTTGCTATGTACCAAATGGCTCAGAAAATAACTAATATAACGGGGGGTAAAGATGCACGTTGACCATATCATTCCGATCTCTAAAGGTGGCAAGCACGATGTTTGTAATCTACAACTACTTGAGGCAAGCCTGAACCTCAAAAAGGGTAGTGACGAGAATTGGCAACTCAGCCGGAAGTCCTATAAGTGAACCCCCCTGACAGAGGTGTACCGCCACACCACACAGACAGTTGGCACCTATCTAAATCTGTCCCTATCACACTAATTGTAGGTCTTATCACACAGGGCGCAGCTATAGTCTGGACCATGAGTATGATGATGGGGGATATTAACAACAACAGGATGTTTATTGACGACAATAGAAGTAGACTACTGGTTATCGAGCAGGTTGTCCAGAGTCAAGCTATTTCCACTGCACGGATGGATGAAAATCTAAAGGCCATTAGGTCAATACTAGAGGGCATAGTTAGTAGAAGTGGACAGTAAGAGGTGAGAGATAGTGATAAAAGGGTTTATGGCTAGAAAGACATTCAAACGTGAACTTGCTGTACTTCTCCTCGTCTGGTTTATGTATGTTGTGGAGACTAAAGATGTTAACATCATCGAGATACTTGTGTGGCCTATCTTCGCGTTCGCTGGTGCTTCTTTTGGCTTTGATGCTTATGGCAAGTTGCTCGGCCAGCCCACTAAGTCTACTAACGGGGGGAGGCCCGAAGGTAGCAGCTAACGTACAGGCTGGGAAGACGAACTCCCAGACGATAGGTACAACAAGTAATAATGAGCAGAGGCTAGAGGTACAGACTGCTGAGGTGGTTAAACAGTCTAACAACAATAACAGGGTGTCTGCTGAGACTATAGAAACTGTAGTTAATAACGAGATACCTATCTGGATGATCTTACTATTTGGTTTGTTGTGTGGCTTCGTTATACCATCCCCCAAAGAGATTGCTAGAGGTATTATCAACCTGTTTCGATCTAAAGGGAACAAACTATCTTAGTGTTTAAAACGACAAAAGCCCGACCTAGGTTAATTCCTAAGTCGGGCTTTATTGATTCTTATTACCAAAATACGTTACAGCGTATAAAGTGAGAAAATACGTTACAGCGTATAAGGACTATACGTTAGGCCCATCAGCCCAACTAACACACTTGACCTTAACAGCGAAATCGTTTGGTTTAGTAAGGGAAAGGTATCTATCAAGTTTGTTTGCTTCTACTTCACATACATCAAAGGTATTAAACTGTAAATTAGGTCTATGTGTCACAACCGAACACTCTGCTGTAATAAGGTTACAACCCAAAGCAATAATACTAAACATCTTTATTTTCCCTCATCTTTGTTAACAATAAACTGCGGATCATCCAACAGCTTTTGTAGATAGTCACGGACACCCTGCTTACCTACCATCATCATTAGAACACGACAGCCTGAATAGATGATCTTGTGAGTATCATACTTGATTGTTGTGCCACCCTTATCGCCCCACCGCATAATAGCCTTACCGATGTTGCCAAGGTGAAACGAATGTTCTTTCCACTGTAGGGTAGACTTATCGTCTGCTAGGTCATTCCATGTTACCCATGTAGGAGGGAAGTCATAGTAGGATGAGGGTCCACCATCTGACTGTACTCCTGACTTAACTTCTACCCACGGTCCACGCCCATTAATTTCCACTGCGGGGGTATCTTTAGCCTCCCTAACCAATCTCACGGAGTCCGCTTTGGAGTAGGCAGTCTGATTGGAATCCCAATAGGGACCGTAACGTATTTCACCACTGTGTTTACCAATAACATTGACAACAATCCCCTCAACACCCCCAAACTCTTCACACACAACTGTAGGGCTATCGCATACCACAGTGTCACCTAGCTTAAACTTATACAACTTACTCATTCTAACTCCCTTACCTAATTAAACCCAGTTAAAGGTAAGCCTTTTCTACACAGTGCTTAGGTGTTTGACAACAGTTAAATCAGTTAATGTCTACAATCTCACAATCACCGATACAAGCAAAGGTCTGGCTTCCCGTTGTGTTGTCACTCTTCTCATACTCGCTTAGTCTTGACCAGTCAATACCCTTTGGCATAATACGTAGCGCTTCCTCATAAGTAAACTTGTCGATCTCTTGATACGGTGCCTGCTGGTATGTATGCTCATTAAAGGGCAGAAAAGATACACCAGACATTTCATCGAAGTGCTTGTAGACATAAGAACCTACATCAAACCACTCATCACTCTTTACATTGATTGTCACAGAGGGCTTGTGTTCACACCAGTGACGTTGATAGGCCAGCCACATATCCAGCTGCTGGATAGCACTAAGGTCAGATGTCACAACAGCACCAGTAGGAGCCTTAACAGGGAAGCTAAACACTGTAGTAGCATCTGGCTTCATCACATCAGGTTCATTAGGTACACCTTGGTCAACCATAAACTGTGTCATAGGGTCTTTGTTGTCACCACGAACAGTACGAATATAATACTCTGAGTAACGTGTGTGGATACCCGAAGCACTGTCTACAAGCTGAGAGACCGTACCACTAGGTTTTACAGCCGTAACAGCAGTAGACTGTTGAATACCAAGTTTGTCTGCCCACTCTTTATTTGTTGTGACTGCTACATCTCGCAAGTGGTTTAGTGTTTTATCTAGCCCCTTGTTCTCAAGTGTCATAAGTGGGTTATCCATGATACCCGTTAGTGATACACCCAGTAGACGTTCTTCCTCCGTGTTCTTACGCCAAATATCCCGTAGGTAAGGGAAGTGCGTCTGTGTAGATTGAATAGTACCTAGTATACTGGCAAGTCGTACTTTCTCGGATAGTGTCTCAATAGTGTCTGTAGCACGTACAACCACTTCTGTTAGGTTGCACATTTGGAATGGACGAAGGATTATTTCCTGAGTGGTTATGAGAACAATACCACCCCAGACTATATCTTCACCTTTGTTTTGTACTCCATACATTTTGGTATTATTTCGATGAAAGGTTCAATAAAATTCTTGTAGAAACCTATAGTTTGCTGACCACCACACATAGAAACATTATATGAGTTTGTTTGCCCACACCTGTTTACCCGTGATGTAACACCATAAGTTTTTAACTCTTCCTGCATGGCAACAGCCAGAGTTTCACTTTCAGTTGTGATGAGCATATCCTGCCCATAGCAACCATCGTCAAGATACAACAACAACCAACCAATAGGTGTCAGTAGTTTAACTGCATCTTCTTTTCTTTCTGGAAAGTCAACATTACCTAGTTTACCAGAGTACCAAGCAAAGTAACCGTGGCCCTGTGTGTGAACATGCTCACTTACACGGGTAGAGACTTTGTTATAACCCTCAAAGATAAGAGCAACTTTCCACTTCAGGTACTCAGCTTGCTTAACACCGTGTATTACCCTGAGCGCGTGCCTTTTCTTACAGTAGCACCCGTCCCCTAAGTGTTGTGACATCAAGATAGACACGTTATCCTCACGGAAAGGTTTTACCCTAACTTTACTAGGTACAGCCATTAGTAGCTTTTCCCTAGCCGCTGAGAATGTGCTAACACCATAGTGCCTGTCGTACATCCCTACAAACTGGCTGGTGCTTAGGCCAAGAAACTCCCTTACCTCTAGTGTAGTTGCACTAGATAGAACAATGGAACTAAGCTCTGCCGTAGTAGGCTCTATCTTACCAGACAAGAACTCTCTTGGGGAGCAACCATACATACTCTTAAATCTGTTGTACACAGTCTTCTTACAGACCCCATACTTATCAGAAACTTCTTTCACGCATTTACCAAAGTAGTTTACGTCTTTGATGTAGACGGCCATAGACAAGATTTTATCAAATTCGCATTTCATCTTCTAACTCCAAAAGTATAGCCAAAGGGCTATGCACATTTAGTCGTTGAACCTTACCCAGTCAAGGGTCTTGGCTGCTGATTGCCCAACACAGATTGTTTTCAAGCGTTCACACCCACCTTTTCAGGTCATGTTGTAGCCAATCTGTTTTAACAGGTTTCCAGCAGTTCGCATAGTTTTACACGTTAATCACTTAACGAGGTTCCAAAATTACTTAGAACATGGGTTTGTCCCAAATTCGTAGTCAGTATCTCGACGTCCGTTCTTAGCCGCTTGTGCCTTAGCTGCCTGACGATTAAAGATGCCCCGTTCACCAGAACCACTCTCTACAAGGGCCAGCCACTCACGCATAAAAGAGACTGCATCAGGTTTTTCCGTGTAGCACACAGAGTTGTTAGCCAAGGCACGTTGTGGGTGAGCCTCCCACCATGAACCCGACTTAGCATGTCGCATACGATCATCACTAAGGTTACTAAGACTAATCATAGCAGAGCGTCTTACGCCACCAACCACAACAACCTCACCAATCTTACACATGATGTCGTGGCACTCAATAGAGGACAGCTTACGACCCTTAGCATTTACAAAGGTACGAATGACAAAGTTAAACAGGTCTACAAGGGGAGCAGGTCCAGACGCTCGACCACCAAAGGTCTTTAGTTTAGTACCTGCTGCCCGAACTTGAGACACATCCCACTGAGGCACATTCCCTTTGTATAGTGCTGATACAACTTTACGAAGTGACTTAGCCCAACCTTCCTTACTGTCCTTTACTACAATGGTAGCCCCTGTATTAAACTCTGCTGGTACATCTGGTAGCTTAGATACGAACTGACGCTCTACAGAGAAGCCTACACCAGTGCCACACAACAAAATGAACATAGCCTCGTCAAAGGAACGGGGGTCGTCTACAGGGAGGTATGAACAGTTAAACCCCGCTGTGTTATCACGGTCTAGTGCTGGACCAGCAGTCATAAGGGCGCGCATAGAAGGCATAACACCAAGGCTTAGGATAGCTTCTTGTAGCTCTACCTTAGTCTTTTTGTCGTCTATCTTACGCCCTACAACATTATCCATGTATCGTTCGACTGTCTCTGTCCAACTCTCACGGCGACCCTCTTCCTCTAGCCAACGTGCGTACCTAGATGTGTGTATAAAAGCCTGATAATCTGTAGGGAGGTGATTACTAATCATATTATTCTTTCTATTTGTTGTAAAGTTGTTATTGTTGTTGTGTGGATTGTTGTAATAGGGTTCTGTTAACCTTGTCGTGTAAGATCAATGTCGTACCTGCTATCAAGAGAATCTAAGCACTTTGCTTTACCACCAAGCCCAAAGCTATAAGCTGCACTACCATAACCTTTGTTAGTAAGCCATGCACTATCATCTTTAATAAAGATACAGACCCAAGTGTCCCCACACTTGCTTGTGTAATTACCACCTACCTTGATCTTAGCAGGGGGCTTAGGTTTGATACGATAGGACAAACCACCAGAGGTACGACTAGGAAAGTCTACAGACTTACTCCAGCCTTCCCCTTGATATTTACACTCAATACCCTCACCATCAAGGTAAGCAGTAAGAAGTTCACCACGTTCACTGTTAGTCATTTGGGCAAAAGTAGGGTACTCATCAACAAACTCCCAGTCTTCTTCGCTTAACCACCAAGTAACATTTTCTTGGTCAGAGAAACTGTAGTCGTAATTGTATCCCATATAAGTAACAACACTACCTATTTCAAACCCATGCCTACAAGTATTGCCAGTGACACGAACCTTATCACCCACCTTAATATCAGATTTACTCACTTTATTCACCTCCCATCATTTCAACTGCCATTTCTAATGCAACATCATATCCGTCCCAACCATCCACACCTACTTCCTCAAGACAGCCAAGGAGCATAGAGTCGTTGAGAAGATCGATAAACACTAACTTATCTAAAGTAACCGTGTCAACATCTTTTTCGTCTCCTACAAGGTTAGTATTCATCGTTTATCTCCACTTCCACCTAGTACACCACGTTTAGCACGATCTGCTAGTTTGTCAAGGTTTTGTTGTGCAATAACACTAAGATCAGTATTAAGATCACGAGCAAGTGCAGCAGCATACCACAACACATCACCAAGCTCTGCAATAGCACCCTCACGATCTAGTGTACCATCACGGATAAACTTCTTGACCTTACCCAGTACCTCACCAGCTTCATTAGCCAATCCCATAGCGGGGTAGGTAATATGGGCACTACTTGGGTAGATCGCCGTCTTGACTGCCTGTTCTTGGTACTGATCGAAAGTCATTTTACTGGTCTCCTTAATGTCTTTGTAGCCCATAGCATCCATATCTTCAATAGTAATCATCGTACAAGTACCTTTCCGAGAAACATCTTATAAAGTACAGCAGGTATGCAATAAGGCAACCTACGTGTGTGCCTCATATGCCTTGTCTTGTACCAACCATCCTCCATATTATCCGTCCACCAACCTTTGTACCAGAGGATAGCATGTCCATTTCCGTTATAGGATGTAACGTACCAAAAACATGCTTGGAAAGATAACTGCAACCACCAGAACCTAAACCAGTTCTCACCAGATAGTTTCCACAACATTGTAAGAGCATAACCATCACAATCATCTTCAATAGGTCCGTTACCCTTAGTAACACTCCAAGTATCTACCCTACCATCCTTTGTGTAGATAAATCGGGATTGAATGTTATCTAGGGCACCACTCATCTTGTTCTTGTTTGGTTTAAACACAGTTATCTCCCATAGAATGTTGTGCCATCACTGTTACCCTCTTCAAAGCAAAACCAAGCATAATTATCTGTCCCCCTAGTTGTTTCTGTCTTAGTGGGGGAACCCTTATTGTTGTCCCACCATCCTGTATAGCCCAAGGTTCCTTTCTCATGGTTCTCCGAAGTAATGTGTTTACCATCTCTACACCACTCAGGTCTGCTGTCAAGACTTATCTGCTCATTAACAACCCAAACAGACTTAAACCAGAATAACCTACCTACAGACACTACCTTAGAACACTCCTCCATGTACTTACCAAAGGTGATGTTGTGCATATAGTCGGCAGGTAACAACAACCAGATAGGCTTCTTAACAGTTAACCACTGGTCTAACAGAGGGTCTAGCATAGTGCGTTTGTATGGTGGGTTAGTTACTACAGCATTACACTTCCATAGATCACCGTATGTCAACTTAGCACCATCAAGTTGTTGGCAACCTTCACCACCCTCAATATCACTCTTATGTAGACACTCAGCACGACCACCTATCAACTTGACAAGATCACCATTACCATAGCAAGGCTCTGCATAGGTAGCACCAGAGATACACCCTAGGAAGGTGTCTGGTAGGGCTTTGGGGTCTATAGTGGCATAAAAGTCACGACTAAGCCTGTCGAAATCACTCCTCTTACCCATACTCCCGCTCCAAGGATTCCAGACTAACAAACTGGGGTTCATACATACCACCAGAGATATTACGCTTAACTAAAACACCCTTCCACCAATCTGCTTGTTGCCCTGCCCAGCTCTCCTTAGCACCCTTAAAGCAACCTGCTACAAGACCAATCATACCCTTACCCGATTGCCCTACACCATCCTTAAAGTAGACAGATCGCTTATGAGAGTGACCACAGGTAGCACTTGTAGCCCTTAGCCCAAGTAGGCCATATCCATGATGTACACCACTCATAGCTGACCCCATGTTACCACTAGAGAAGAAGTGGGCGTAAGATACACCATCGTACTCTGCGATAGCTGGCCCACCATTTTCGTACTTATGGTAGTCGTCAAACCAGTGGTCCGTATTCAGGTGACTGAAAGAGATACCATGTTTGTTTCCCTCAAGCCTAGGGTCATGTTTGATAGCACGATCAATACGAGCCTCGTGATTTCCCTGAAAACCAATACGGTACGGTCGTTTCTTCTTGGCCTTCTTATAGCGACCCCAAAGGATATCCTGAGACTTGTTGTAGGACTCAATGTCTGCCTCATAGTTCTGACTTACGATAGCCTGTGGATAACGACTGTCAAAACTATTAAGGGAAGCCATTTCAGCCCCATCTCCTAAATCAACACAGTAGTCAGGCTTAATATCCTCAATCAGAGAACCTAGCCACTTGAAACGCTCTTGTGACACTTCTGGTCGATCATGGGAGCAGGTCCATACCACAGCAGTCTTACCTTGTGTACTCTTACTGATCATAATAGTTAACCTCCAAAGGCTCTATCTTAGACTTAAAATATCGAACTACTCCCATAGCATCGTCATGGGTACTATAGTACAACTCGGTATCAGACACAACACCATCGTACTCCACTTTAACAGGCAGGAGAAAACCTACATCACCAAGAATCACAGTAGGATAAGGTTCCCCCACAACGTCCCAGATAAGAAACTTAGGTTTGTCTACACCCTTTCCTTTCTCACCAGTAAACATACCCCAGAACTTATCTATCATCACTTTAACCAATCCTTTGGAATTATCTTATCCGCAAACCTGAAACCGTTCTTAGTACACCAGTCCCCATAGCTTGTCTTTGACTTCTTACCTATCTTAGTAGCAGAGTTACTAAAGACGAACCTAATATCTAAATCGGGGTGTTGTGCCTTTATTAGTAAGTGCTTCTTACGGTCTGCTAACTCAAATAGACCCTTAGTCTCTACTATAACGCCATTAGGTAAGGGCCAATCTGGATTATAAGTATGGTTGCTTTGTGGCCTAATGTACTTGATCTTAGTGGACTCATATATAGCATCAGGGTCCATACCACCAGCTTTAAGAGTATCACCAGCCCTTTCTTCTAGGCCATTCTTAACACCATACCTATAGCTTCTCTTGGACCTATTATATTTATCTTTCATAAGTAGCTCCCTTCGGAGGCTCCCACATTTGACCATCATATCGTCGTAGCCACAACAACCTAGCGTTCTCTATGATACGCACAGTGTCACCATCATAAGCACTGTATACAGCTTCCCATAGATCACCTTCAGTCTTGCAATCTGCAAGCATCTTATCAGCAGTCTTAGGCCCAACTCTGTGTAGACCCTTAATAAAATCAGCCGCGTCACCTGTAAGTATCTGGGTATAGAAGAACTTAATTCCCTCGAAGGGGGACACCTTAGTCCAGTCCCCCCTAACGAAGTTAAAGTGCCAGCAAGGTAGCTGAAGCATATCCTTATCAATAGAGGCCACAACACAATCGTAATCTAGTGCAGTAGCCTCCTTAGCGATAAGATCATCAGCCTCCTCATCCACACTAACTACAGCACCATAATGCTCAATCATGTAGCTTCTGGTAGCAGATAGGTGAATAGGCTTCTCTACTGCCTTTCTATTTCCCTTGTAGGGGTAGGAGACAGCTACGTCAAACCGGAAGTTAGTCTTACCAGTAAGATATACACTGTAGTCTCCAACATCCACAAAGGGTAGATCAACAGTCTGTTGTAACACATAGTCGATAAGCTCGTCAACCTTGTCTTTAGCCGATGATACCATTTTGTCTTGTGTTGCGAATGAGGCTCGGTAGGCGATAATATCACCATCAATAATAACCTTCCCTCTATCCATGTTAATAACCGGAGAAGACTACGTTTCCATCATCCTTCTCAAAACCTACGTCCACAACATAATCCCAACCTGCTCCCTTCACAGCATCAGTAAAGAATAGCGCCAAAGTGGCTAGGTCTTCTACATTCTCTCGCGTAGACATAGATGTTACCTTATCACCATAATTATCATCTTCAAACAGAATAGTTACTTTCATTATTTAACCTTTGCTCCTAGTGTTGCAATAAGGACTACAACAGCAGCCCATGTCTTGATTGTGTAGGGAATAAGTAGTGTTGTGAATAATGTATTAAGTGACCAGATCACTGCAAGTGGCGTAAGCACCAAAAAAGCAGATAGCAGAAAGACAAGAGATACAACACCAGAAGGTTTAACGCCCTTAAGAGAATTAACATTTTTCATAATCAATCCAACATAAACATTTCATCATCTGCACTTGGTGCGCTACCCTCAAAGGCAACATGCTCCATCACACCGATATTAGCAAGACGAGTGCCAGCACCGTTAGAATATGTCTCCCACTGTACCTTAGCCTTAGTGCCGTTACCCAAAGCACCATCTTCGTCAAACAACCAGTACCGCTTATTCTCTGGGCCTTCTGTAAGATTAACAACTTTAGGTGGGCCACCCAAGTTAACATCTACATCGTCACCATTCTTATCTTTGAAGGTCATTACATGGTCGTGCATACGAGACAACTTAATGTACTTACCGATACCAAGACTTGCACCCTCCTTAATACGATCATGGCCCATAGGCTTAAGTTCAATACCATCGGCTGTAATCTTCTCAATGTCACCCTCATTAGTGAAGTAAGCGTTCACAACATACTGACCGTTGTGCTTCATAGCCTTCTTAGCTGCACTGTTCTTATCACTGCCCATATCACGATTGCCCTCAAATACCTTAGCGTACTCAAGTACCATATCCATTGTGTATTTAGTCATATTGTCCTACCTTTATGTGTATTGTTGTTGTAACCGTGAGTGTAACGAACACCCGCGAGCGTAGCTAGTAGTCCTTCACTACGATCAGAGTGACCTTACTTATATATAGGGCCACATAACACTGCTTTGTAACTATGTTTTACCCTTTAGAGTCATAGTGTTGCCTAAAAGACTCTACTATTTAAATGCTTCCATGATAGAGGCTCGGTGGTGGGCGTTGGCGGCGGCTTTGGCGGCTTCCAAGGTGTCAGCCAGTTCACCGTGGTGATAAGCGTATTCATCGTTATGCGCCCAGCCGATAAGAGGTTTGCCTGTTTCCAACTGGTTTGGCCCTACCTCAATTCTGTAAGTTCCTACTACAGATTCCACTTTGTGCGAACCTCCGCACGACTCCCAAACCAGCGGCGCAATCATATCGGGCAGGGCGGCAATAATGGCATCTGCTGCATGAAAGTCTTGTGCGTCAGCCCATTCAGACCTGCGCTCGTGCGCGTGAATCAGTGCAATCTTATCCAGCATTTTGTTGTTGTTCATGTCAGGAGCTCCATGCGGATTGATGCGCAGTCAGGCTCGCCGTCGATGGTGTCGAATGTGATGCGGTGGGTGTCAACGGCTTGACTATTTTTTTCGGCAAAATACCAACCGTTAATCTCATAACCAACCATAGTCACCGTTTCACGCTTTGGTTCTGGATTTACGCGGTAAGCTCCTAAGGGGCTCCAATTTGGGTTAACTTCTACCCATAAACCTCCAGATAACCTCTGGATAACCACCCCCTCATGTTTCGCCAGCAACAGCGCGCCCTTTTCCTCCGGCGTCATGTCTGCCCATTTTGTCGGGGTGTCGGATGCTCGGGAAACGATGCTCCAAATCCTAGCGCCCGCGTTTAGTTCAGAAACCTTGTGCGGCTTCCCGATTACGTGTGTCCCTGTGCTGTTGTCAACTTTGAAGAAAACCTTGTCACCTTCTTTGACGTGCAGGTCATACAGCGTGCTAAGTGTGTCGGTCATATTATTTGATCCTGTCCCGTTGTTGTATTTGCTGCGGAAACCGCTTCGATGATTGCCAGAAACTCTTGCAGTGCGCCCTTGCGTGTTTGTTTCATTGTTTCGTCTCCTAATGTATTTCTGCATAGTTCTTACCATACTGAGTGTCGTGACCCAGCTTAACATTTAGCTTTAGCTTCTCATTAGCTTTGTCCATCGCAACTTTAAGTACCATATCCAAGTCGCCTTTTACAACACAACCTGCAACTACCTCATCATGGAAACTGGCAGTCAACTTCATACCACCTTCCATACAGAACCCTACCCAAGTATCAAAACAGTAAACCCCTGTACTTTGGTTGAGGGTAGACCAAACATCTCTCTCTGTCCTGAGTTGCTGCCAGAAACATGAGACAGGGTTGCGTACCCACATAGTACCAAACAGTTCTTTTTTTTCTGCACTAGCAGCAATTTTAGTTACAGCCCAGTTAATACCCCAAAAGGCATCTAGTAGGGCTTGTGCTTGCTTACGTGTCGTCCCAGTCTCACGAGCTAATTTGGCTGAACCAACCCCATACATGGCACTGTAGGTTACAACTTTTGCTTTCTTACGTACTGCATGAATACGGTTGTACCTCTCTTGGTTTGATTCGCTTTGCATTTGATCTCCTTGTGTTTTCAGCGACAGTTATCCTGAGACACCACTAGGTTTTATAATTTGTGTAGAACTCATAATCTTCCTCACTTAACATACCAGCACGAACAGCAATCTTTAAGTGTGGGTCATAACCTTTCTGGCTTTGCTCTTCCACCAAAACTGGGTCCAAGGGTTTAACGTAGTGTCGCCTAGTAGTATCCTCTAGTGAAATCATATCCGAACCACACAGCACCTCACCCTCCTCACAGGTAAGCACCCCTCGTATGATCTTACCATAGGGCTTATCTACACTAGGTAAGTTAGCCAGAGGCTTCTTGTGTTTAAACCGGAAGGTGTTAGTAAAACCTGCAATACCTGCCTTTAGATAACCACCATTATGAGAATCTAGGAACCCCTTAAGGATACCTGCCCTGTGTGTCAGTACAGTCAGACCATCAAGTACATCTACAGCAGGGTCAGCCTCAGATAGCTCTAGCACACTTTCACACAGTTCTCCGTCCTTACGCACCTGTTCGATCTTACGTTCGTCCCCAGTACCCTTGTCACGTAAAAACTTAAAGGTACGTGGTTGCCAACCTAGTGAATACAACCAGTCCTTAACCTGATCTGTACTATTAGGGTTCCCAAGTTCCTCACCCACTTTCACAACAAAAGAGAGGGAAGTCTTAGGTTGCTTGTTCTCTTTACACAAGGCAAACCACTTGTGACCAAGTTCGGATAGATCACCATTCTTCTTATACATGATCTTTGGTTGTGTTGCGACCTTAGTTAGTTGCTTGCGTGGCATAGCCTCTGCTAGTTGACTGACCTTCTCATCTTTGAGGGCCATAATCTCATCATAAGACGTTTGTGTAAGCTCTACGTCCAACTTCCACTTAGTAAGCTCTTGTTCACTAGCACACTGCATCTTGAACGTAAGATAGTCGATTAACTTCCATGCACTATCGTCTAGCTGCTTCTGCATCTTCAATCCTACCTTTAGCTATATCAAAATAAGTTTGGTCCATCTCAATACCTATAAAGTTTCTTTCAGTATTAACACAAGCTATACCTGTAGTACCGCTGCCCATTGTGAAGTCCAGCACGGTTTCACCTTCGTTTGTGTATGTCTTGATTAGGTATTCCATCAGCGCAACGGGCTTTTGGGTCTTGTGATACCCGCCCTCTCGCTCTGCTGTCTTGAAATACTGCACCGATCTAGGGTAGCGTTCGCCGCTACTTTTGACGCCAACTTGTGCAAATTTACTGTACACGTCATTTTCCGTTTGCGCCTTACGCACACCCTTATCGTATGCTGCGGCACTTGTTTTTTGTGGATTATATGCTGAAACAGATTGGCAGAAAACCAACACGTCTTCATGGGCAACCAGCGGACGCTTTTTGGCGTTGAGGAAGCCTGTTGCCTTTGATTTCTCCCAAACCCAGCAATACCTGAACATTGCCGCATTGCTCATCACCAACGCCGAAGTGAACGGCTGCGAAGCTGTCAACACGATAGCCCCTCTAGGCTTTACTATCCGCTTGAGTTGCTCCCACATCGGTTCAAAAGGAATAACGCTGTCCCACTTGCAAGCCGTGGTGCCGTAGGGAGGATCGGTCAGGACCATATCTACGCTACCATCGGGTATCTCTTTCATACGCTCTAGGCAATCACCTAGCATAAGATTCATTTCCATCCGTACAACTTCCCTAATTTAATCTCTAGTGACTTCCATAGCCGCCAGTTGATCTGAACATCAGTATCGCACCTATGAGCGTAGTCTTCAGGTGTAAGCGAGTGCCAGTCCTTAATCACAGGCTTAGGCACCCCATAGTCCTCACCGTAGCTCTCAAGACCATGCTTCATACGGTCATAGTTTAGATACCAACTAAGAGCAAGAGTATCTACCAATTTTGCCTTGATCTTAATACCTAGCACACGTTCAACAGCCACAACATCAAACATAACTATGTTGTGGCCTACAAGGACATCTGCATCCTCGAAGAACTTACGCATT
>Ga0222648_1000387_pt1 | contig 19161 bp, 10 predicted proteins | sample AntAcemetagen335_FD_181021 | JGI IMG/M metagenome (GOLD analysis project Ga0222648, IMG submission 181021) | Saline water microbial communities from Ace Lake, Antarctica - #335 | ecosystem: Environmental > Aquatic > Non-marine Saline and Alkaline > Saline | place: Antarctica: Ace Lake... | reverse complement strand
CCGAACCCGGCGGCGCCGTCGTGTTGGGCGACAGCATTCACTGCGTCAAGCCTTATTTCGGCTTGGGCGTGAACTCCGCGTTTGAGGACGTGGCGGTGTTGAATACGTGCTTTGACGACGTGGGAAAGAGTACTGGGGATGGTGGCGTCGGGGATGACAAAAACGCGGAGTGGCAGTCCGCGCTTCCCCTGTTTTCGCAACGCCGTGCGGCGGACTCCAAGGCGCTTGTTGACATTTCACGGGGGTTCGACGGAGGGTTCCTGACTTTCGTGTTGCCCCTGATTCTGGACGGCGTGTTTCACAAAGCGTTTCCGAAACTGTTCTCGCCGAACACGATCGCGATGTTGCAGAAAGAGGACCTGACGTTTTCTCAAGTCCAGCGACGGAAACGTTTGGAACGAACGGCGCAGGTGGGGATACTGGGGTTAGGGTTTTCGGGAGTGGTGTGGGTTTTGGTGCGTTTCGTTTGCGCCGCGCTCGCGGTCGCGGCGAAAATAGCCATCCCCGCGGTTTGATTTCGAGGATGTATGATAGAGTGACTCCGTCTTCGAGACTCTCGACGGCAGACACCAGCTGATGCAAATAGACAATTCTCGCTTACATCTAGCTATATACTACCTATTACGGGTACCATATACCACGGTTCGTCACCCTCTTTCTACGCCTCGTTCGCCGCCTGTTTCACATCCAGTACCTCACGAGCGTGCGTTTCTTTACCCGTATGGGTATTTAGTCCCGCGGTCGCAATCGCACCACCGTTTTTTTCGGGAAAGTATTTATTCCTCAAAAACATCAACGCCTTGGCGCACGCGTACGAAAACGGAACGATCACGATTGTGGTGGCCACGACCAGTATAAACGACCGTGTCGGGTGGCTTCTCCAGTCTAGAATACCATACACGTAGGGATCCCCGTCGGGGTTTGACGCGTTCGGGATCCCCAGCGTGTACAGAATGTTGAAGGCGAGGTAGGTGTAGAGGAATACGTACGTGATTAGCGCGTCGACCAAATTGTTTATTGGCATTCGCGCGGTGGCAACAAGCTCGGCTGCCATCATGAAAGACAACCCTCCGTGCGCCACGAAGGTGGCTACTCTGACCGCCGAACCGTCGTACAACAAGCCCCAGTACATGATGGTGATTAAAAACTGACTCACGGGGGCGGCGGCTTTCGTGAGCCACAGGATTTTGGCGGGCAACGGGATTGATTGGGTGGAGTGCGTCGTCGCAGTTTGTGGAGTTTCAATGTCCTCGTAATCGACGACGTCCTCCCGTACCGCCCGGACGGTACAGGCACAGAAACTCACCGCGTACACACCGGTTAACAAACCGGTCCAGTTCGTGAGGAAAGTCAGGTAGTATGGCGTGCCGTTGTCACCTATTAAGTTCTCCAGCAACACGAACACCACGAACACCACGATCACTCCCGTGGAAACCACGCGCGTCCGCATGCATTTGTTTTTGTCATCGCCAACCGCCGGACACCTCATCACGATCGTTCGCCACCGGGACCGTTCCTCAACCCATCGTTTTAGCGACTCCGAGAAGCTACACGCACATCGTCGAGGCGTCATGTTCGCCACACCACACATCACCACACTGCCCTGCTGCCCAGCTACTGAGTGGAAGACGTTCAATTTGTGACGACATGTGGGGAAAGTTTCACGATTTGATCTGCCTGAGCAGGCTGTGCGGCTCTCTGCAGCCGGCGCGAGGAGACACGGCATCTCCACGGCGAGGATGTCTCCACGCTCCCTTTTTCTCGCGAAACGAAATCTTCTGGTCGCACATGCGCAGACAATGCCACTCTGTCAAACGTCGCGTCACAACGCCCGCGCGTGTATCGGTTCGCACGAGACGCCGGCATTTTCGCGATGGCCAGCACCTCCGTAGGTGCCCTCTCGACGCCCAGACTCGGCGCGCCCGCTGCGCACCGCTGCGTCTGCAAACACGTTCCCGCCGCGCGTGTCTCGGATCTCGAAACCACATGTCTCAAACCAAGCGTCGCGTTCGTACCTTGCCGCGCTCAATCGCGGTTGTCTTTGCGCTTCACCAAAACGCACCGCTCGGTGACGACCTTCGACGCGATCGCCAACGGGTTGACAACGGAACCCCCGAAGTACGCGGTTACGGAGAATGACGAGACTGACGGTGCGCTTGGCGCCACAGATTCCGATTCCGACGACGGGTCCGACATCTTTTTGCAGGACGTGGAGCCGAACGCGTTTCACTCAATGGACGAGGACGACACGTTCGAGGCGTTGGGCAAACTGGCGCTGGCGGACGCAGCCGCCGCTGCGGATACCGCACTCACCAAACCCTTATCCCCGTCACGCACCGTGATTGTGGGTGGCGGCCCCGCGGGCCTCGCCGTCGCCATCGCGCTGGCGCGACGGGGGTGGGAAAAAATCGAGGTGTGGGAGCGTTTAACGGCGCCGCCGTCGCCCGACGACGCGGATGTGTGGGGTGACCCGGCGCGGTCGTACAACGTGGGAATATCAAGCCGCGGGCAAATCGCGCTAGAAAGCCTCGGCTTGATTGATCAAGTTTTGATGTACTGCAAGCAGGTAAACGGGCGGATGAATTGGACGCCAAAAAACACAGAGGGAACGATTAAGGTAACCGACACTTTGACGTACGCCACGCAGGTGATTCAAAGAGACCGGCTGGTTTCCGTGCTGTTACGCGAGGTTTGCGAAAAACACGGAAACCAAGTAACAGTGCGGCACAACACAAAGTGCACCGACGTGGAGTGGCGAACGGGAGGGGGTGCTACGCTCACACGGGAGACGATTGAGTTTGACGAGACGAAAACAGATGACGTTGATGTTGGGCGACGCGAGGGACGCGACGAGAAATCCTCCGTGCGCGTGGTGGAGCCTTTCGTGCCCTTCGTGGTGGGCGCGGAAGGCGCTTCTCTTAAAAACGCCGTCCTCGCGGCCATGGATAACGATCCGGACAAGACATGCGCCACGAAAGTCGAACGGTTCGTGGATAAAAACCCGCTGGTGTACAAAACCGTGCCTATCAATTTACCGCGCTCAAAATTCAGAAACGACTTGAACTACAGCGCGCGCACCAAGGACGGCGTCATGCTGGATTTCTTGCCCACCAAGGAAAGCAAGGAAGGAATGCTGGTGGGCGGTCTTATAGTGAAACCCGGGGATGCGGCGATTTGCGCGAAACTGGAGTCCTTGGATACGGCGCGAGCGTACTTTGACGAATCCTTCCCCATGTTCGCTCCCTACATCACTGATGAGAATCTGGACGCGATGGCCAAACGGCGCTTCTCCACGTTTCCCACGTTCGCGCACGCGGGTGGTGTTCAAATTCACAGAGTGGATATGGACCGCGTCACGTCCAACAAAAACAAACGCTTGGACAGCGCGTTACCCGAAACCGAACCCGGCGGCGCCGTCGTGTTGGGCGACAGCATTCACTGCGTCAAGCCTTATTTCGGCTTGGGCGTGAACTCCGCGTTTGAGGACGTGGCGGTGTTGAATACGTGCTTTGACGACGTTGGCAAAAAGGAGGATGTCATTGGGGGCGCCAAACTGGCGATCCGGATACTGTCGCGATTGATCTTCCCGAACAACTACCCGCTGATCTTCTCCCTCGCCTGTCCCCCGTTCATTGAATTTGATGATGACGTTGGGGATGGCAAAAAAAACCCCAACGCGTGGCAAAACGCGCTTCCCCTGTTTTCGCAACGCCGGGCCGCGGATTCCAAGGCGCTGGTGGATATTTCACGGGGGCTCGACGGGGGGTTTTTAACCTTCGTGTTGCCCCTGATCGTGGACGGTTTTTTTCACAAAGCGTTCCCGAAACTGTTCTCGCCGAACACGATCGCGATGTTGCAGAAAGAGGACTGGACGTTTACACGAATCCAACGACGGAAACGCACAGAACGGGTGGCGCAGGCGGGGATACTGGCGGCTGTGTTTTCGGGAGTGGTCTGGGTTTTGGTGTGCGCCGCGGTCGCGGTCGCGGCGAAAATAGCGACCCTCGCGGTTTGAGGGATGTCTGCAGGTCTCGCCGAGTGACTCTCTACGACGTTTCGTCGTGCCGACTCTCTACAACCGACACTACTGACAAAACGTACTGCTGACATTACCCCCACTGTGGGGGTTTGATATCACGAAACCTTGAGTCGACAACTCAAGATGAATAATTGCATATTTATAGCGGGAGTGCACCTGCAGCACCCACAACCCGCAACGGGAGTCACCGACCGGAAACGGGAGTGCACCGACCGGAAACGGGAGTTCATCGACCGGAATCGGGGAGAACTAGCTGTCACTCTTGTAAAAAGTTCTTTTGTCGCATAACCGCAACCCCGAAGTCGTCGAATACCTGAACGTTCGCAAGCGCGCCTCTCGCCAGCGTCGCTTTCATACGTTCCCCTCCGGAAAACGTTGAGAACGGCCGGAGGAGCGACAGGGTGGACTGAGTTTTTTTTTGAAGCGTGGTAGGGTTGGGGGTTGTTGGTTGTTGGAGGAAAGATATGATTCGTCTCAGTGTGGTGCTCTCACGTTTGCGACGAAGACGAAGACGTTCCGTCAAACGACGTACTATAATAAGAAAAAGAAAGGCGGCGCACAGCTGTGCGTTTGACGATACCGCGGAGCAGACTTACCGCGAGGCCGCCGCTCTGCAACGTCGCAACTGCCTCATCCGGGCTCGCACCCATGCAGCTCACGACCGCTTTGTTGAGGGGCCATTTGAAGGGTTCTGTTGAGGGGGGCGGCACGCTGAAAGCAGCGGCACTGCAGAGGTCTTGCCACTTCCAGGCTGCGACCACGACGCCGAAACGCCAGGACACAGGTAGCCCTTCGATAGCGCGTTCCCATCCGCGGCCGCCGCAGCGCAGCGCAGCGCAGCGCAGCGAGCTGCGCATGCGTCAGTGCGTTCCTAATCACCGTCGGCCGCGGCGCAGGTGCGGGCTGCGACATGGCGTTGTGGCGGGAAGACAGAGGCGCTCAAGCGTACGGTTTACACCCACCAGTTTTTCCGCAATCCCATCAAAGCACCCTTTATCACCAGTGCCTTGTGGATATGCCACCTGGGCACCTTTGGTTTCACCCTCCGCCCGGGTTCTACACGCCCGAGCTGCGTCCAAACCACCATAACCGCACGCACCGAACCTGCAACAATGTTCGCCGTTACTTTTAACGTCGTCGCGCCGGTGCGTTTCGCCGCGATCACGCGCCCAAGTGCCGCCACACGAGACCCGCTTGTGTTTTTTCGAGCCGTGTCAGCACGGGCATCTCAAGATGTCCGTTTTCTCTCGACCGGCGGCGTGTCGCCGACGGGTCGTCGAGCCCCGCGTTTACCCCGCGTTTTCTTACCTCGTTTCCATCAAACGTGTCTTGACCCTGACCCGTGCTGTCCCACCTCCTCACCACCGCGTTTTCGTATGTCGTCGCCTCCTCGCGGCCCACATTTTTCCGTTTGCCATCTTTCTTGTCACGTCTAGACCACCCCTCTTCGCGCGCGACGCCCATCGCCCTCGGCTCGCCGCGCCTCCGTGACGGTCACCGCCAAGGCCGCGGACGACAACGAGGTGTACATCGGCAAAGCTCGGGGCGTGTACTCCGGCAAAGGCCGGTTCATCAAGGATGACCCTTCCAAGTACGCGGGTCGGGACGACTGGTTCACGGGGGGTTGGCCCGGGGGCGAAGTCGCGTTGAAGGAATCCTTCATCCAGGAAGCGTTCGATCCCGCGGTTGAATCAAGCCCGTTGCGGTCGCTTCCCGAGGACGTGAAAGGCGAGGACACGGTTTACTTAGGCAAGGGCAAGTTCGCCAAGGCGGACGCTAAGAAGTTCGCGGGGCGGGACGACAAAGGCTGGTTCACGGGGGGATGGGCGGGTGGTGAAATCGCGCTGAAAAACGGCGAACAGGTAAGTGAACAGCTTTGCGTGTTTTTTTGACGAGCGCCGAAGAGAAGATTTACACACTGTATGGAGTACAGTCGTAAGAACCTAGCGGAGATCCTACGATAAACTCGTACTCCCGGCACTACCAATCTCTTGGAACCACCGTACATTACTGACTGTTTGCCCTACATTATTTTACTACAACCCGCAAAACAGATGAAACTGAAACCCGGGGACTACGTGGCGATTAAAAACGACGGCGGTTTCTTTTCGTTTCTTTCAAACGACACGCGGAAAACCGGGACGGTCAAGAAAGTCGAATCCGGGAAGTCAGGCAAGGTCACCGTCACCGTCACCGTGCTTCCCTTTGACAACGTCGAGGAGTTCTCGGGGGACCAGCTGGTGAAAATCGACAACCCGTGAGACGGATTTGAGGGATCAAAGGCGTTCCAAAAAATAAATAAAGAGTGCCCCCGTTGCGGCCAATACGAACTGACCGCGTGTCACGACGCTTCGGCGAAGGACACGTCGCGGTCGAGGTTTAATAAACGTCCGGGTGAAACCGCGCATTTTATTTTACAACTTTTACAACTCCTTCTCTCCGCATTTTGTCGAGTTTACTTTTCTTCGCTTCGCGCTTCCGCCCCTCCCGAAGGAGCTTCTCCCTCCCGTTTCAGTCCCCGCGTTTCATGACTAAAATCGACCCGAACATCGCCGCTGTTTTGACGAGCCTCGCGTTTTGAGCCAAACCCCCGTTGTCGTCTCGCTTCACCTCCCGTCCCGCCCACACGCACAGCTCCGCGACGGCGGCGACGAAGAAAAGTTGTTTGAAACCGCCGAGTTTTCGCGAGAGGGCGTTTCTAACCGTCGGCCGCGTGCCGGCTCGTCGTGAGTCCTGGCGCTCACGCTGAATCACGTGTATCAAAGAGTGCCACCACGCGTTTGCGTACAAATCTAACCGGTCCTTCGCGGTGAGGGAAAACCACAGTTTCAGTTTGCGTAACTTTCCGTGAAATTTGAAATTCAAATTTCGCGGAACCTTGAACCGCGCGTTACACACGCGGCACTTCCGCTCGCGAAACCCGCGCGTGCGCATGGATACCGTCTGCCACTGACGCAAACACGCGAAGTGCACGAGCTCCTGGTTTGGGGTTGGGTGGGGTATTTTTGTGTGGTTGGTCAGCGATTAGTCGGGTAGGATTGCGCGCGGCGTTTCTAAAAAAGAAAAGAAGAAAAAGTCACGCACCTGCGTGCCGACGCACAGACACGGCGCGCAGAGCTCTCCTTGTTCCGGTCCGGCGAAGCAGAACCTGCAACACGCGGTGACGTCGCAGAACTTGCACATGGGTTCTTCTTGTTGTGTTTCGCCTCCCGTGGTGGTCACCGCGACGCCTTTTAAAATCTCCTCCGCCTGCGCCGCCTCGAGAAGGCCGGTCAAAGAAGCCGTGCTGCTGCAGCAGCTCTTGACCAGGCCTTTTCCCAGGCCGAACTCTGGGAAGTCGTGACACTCATTTTTGGTCGCCGCGCGTTTCCGCAACGCCGCGAGCGCAACGCCCGCGCCGAGGAACACCGCGCCGACGAACATCGTGGAGGTAACACCGCGTGGGTGCGGAACACGGCACGCCGGGTATCACCGGAGGACGCTTGCGAAACAGAGGTCTTGGGCCGAGGTCGCGTCGAGATGAAACACGCGCGACGTTTCGAGGAGAGTCGGTCGCGCGAGAAACGATGGATGTGCACAAACGCGTTCCAAGTGTCTATGACCGCGCGGGATGCGGCGAGGGTCACGAGACGCGATGCGGGTGGTGACACGACGACGCGGATCACGGAAGCGTCACGCGTGCGGGTGATGCGCTCGCGGGGAAGTATGCGCTTATCAGTCGGCCTCTCCCAGAGAGTGCACAACAACTTTTGGATTTTTACGCGCGAAGGACCACTCGTCCTTCGCACGAGTGGCTCAAAAAATCCCGAAGCCTCGGCGCTCGCGTCTCTCGTCAAGTCCCCCGTCGGTCGTTCCCGCGAATTCGAGCCGAGATGTTCAACATGTTTCCAGACTCCTTTCCAAGTTTCCACTTATGTGCATAACCCGGATAACCCTTTGTGCAGGCCGCGGTCGAGGCGATCTGACCAAATCGAATCAAACATGTAGACACTTTTGCCTGTTCAAAACGTCAAACGCCCTCGGCAACCCCTCGGCCTTTTAGTGTGCCGAAATGGATTTTTTTTCTTTTTTTTAAAGCTGATTACTAATCTTAACATGTCGAACGCGTGTCCGCTTCCCCGCGCATACCCCACGCGCGCACGGTACTCTTTGCGTCGCGATGGCGTCCCCTCCGAAGGACGCCCCCGTGGGAACCTTCCCTCCCGATGCGGAGACGGAAGCGGAGACCACGGTTTTGTCGCCAAACCCGAAAACCCAACCCGCTTCTTTCGCCGCTCTTTCCGATCTCGAGAAGTCCGATGACGAATCCGACGACGACGCCGTTCTGCCGTCGCTGCAAGCCGCGGCGTCGGAACGCGCGCCAGGTGCGATCGGCATGTTTTTGTACTCCCTGCTCTCCAAACGCAAAGGCGCCGGGGGAAACCTCAGCGCCAAGGACACCACCAGCGCGTACCTGGTGTACCTGAAAGTGCTTTTCAGGACGCAGCCTGTTTCCGCGGTGTTCATGGCCGTCACCCTGGGCGCCCTGGCGGTGGCGTACGCCACGCTTCCCGTGTTCGTCAACCTGGCGTTCCGGATCGTGTACCTGTCACCTGGCGTACGAGGCGTGTCGCTCGACCAGTTCGCACGCTGGGTCGGTCTATACTCGCTTTGCATTTTCGTATGCGCTGTGGTCTTCGAGCGCACGTTTCTCTACGCGCGCGCGGGGCTGATGCGGGAAGTTTCTCTCCTCGCCCTGCAGTTCTCCGAGATGGACGAATCCGTGAGCGACGCACAGCTGCACGGGTTCCTAACCTCCGATGCGGACGAATTCAGACGGTTCGCGCACCACGCGCACCAAGTCGTTTTGATGTCCGCCGCCGCTGGGGCGTGTTTCTTGGCCTCACTAGTTGAAGTACCGCAACTCGCGAGTGTGCTAATGCTGTTCGCGTTCGCGTACCTCGTCATCGACATCGCGTGCGGGGTGGTCAGCGCGGCGCGTAAGGTTGGCGCGGGCGCGTCGCCACGACGAAGAGCGGAATCCATGGTCAAATCGCACATGGAAACGACCGGAGTGGGCGCCTCGCGCAGGTACGTATTGGGCCTTTCCCAAATCCCAACACTGTTTGCCGATTGTCCAGAGTAATTATTCATACACATTACGAAAGACTGACACTTTTCTTTTACAATCGCAGACGCGAACTCGCGCAGTCGTTGACGCTTAAAAAGCGCGACGAAGAAACGAACTCGCACCGCGTTGCCGTGGATGCGATTGAGAAAACGGAACTCCGGGACCTTACCGGCGAGATCGAACGCCAAAACGCCACGACCGCGCACTTGGCGATCATCGCCATGGCGCCCGCGATTGTGTTGTACCTCGGATCGCGGGTGGTGAAAACCGGCGCAATCGCGACGGACGATATCGGCTACGGCCTGTTGTTCTACGCCGTCGCCGCGCATTGCATGAGCAACGCGCAGCAAGGCGCGTTGCAGCTGTTACTGCTGGCGCCGGGCTCGAACAGGTTCATGAGCTTCGCGCGAGCCGCGACGTCCGCGACGAAGGGCGCGCGCGGCACAAGTTACCTCGAGCGCGGCGCCTCGGCATCCCTCGACACGCCCTCCATCAAAGGTAGGGCGAAAGACTCGCGACGCAAGCTGGAGAACTGGCCCCTACGAGTCATGACCCTGTGCCTGGTTGTCGCGTTCGTGTCGTCCGTTTCGTACGTGTACGGCAGCAACGCCAAGATCGTGTGCGACGCCGTGCCCGCGCAGTGCCACTGCGCTTTGTCGGGGGAACACGCGGTGTTGTCGCCCTCGGCGTTCGACACCTCCCTGGCGATGCGCTTCAGCACGAAAGCCGGGTGCGAATACGTGTACAGCGACACAGCGCTGCTTTCGCAGTGCGCGAGCCAGATGCAAAAACGAGTACGAAGCGTGGTGCCTTCTGGGACGCGGGCGACGATCTCGCTGACCTTCGCCGGGTGGTCCGACACGGATCGGTCCCTGGAGGCTGAATTTCTAATGTCCGGCCCGAACTCTTTGGTCCCGATTGGTAAGGTCGCCACGGTGACATCCACGGGGGCGCCCGCGATGGTCACCGCGTCGCGAGTCACGGAAACCGCGCGCAACCCCGCGCGCGCCAAGACGTCGAACAGCGTGATTCTCGTGAAACCCCGCGGCGAAACCACGGAGGCTTCCCAAAGGCGACGCGCGTTGTTACAAGACTCCGCCGTCCCGGCGGCCTGGACTTGCTCCTCCAATTGGTACGACGCCACGGACGGGTGCGACTGCTCGAGCTGCGGGGCGTGGGACCCCGACTGCGATGATACATCCGCGTACGTGTATGGCTGCGCCGGCGGCGAAACGTGCGTCGCTGACGGCAGCCCGGGCGGCGTGTGCTCCGGCTCCATAGTCGAAGCCGTCGCCGACGCACCCGCGTCTGCGCCTGCGTCTGCGTCTGCGCCTGCGCCTGCGTCTGCTGTTTCTGAAACAGGTTACTCGGCAGCCTGGCCAAACGTTCCGAGCGTGTGGTCGTGTCAGCCGCATTATTACAACCAGATGGACGGGTGCGACTGTGGGTGCGGGGTTCCGGACCCCGACTGCGTAACGCAAGGGCAGTATTTGTACGGATGCGCCGGCGGCGTTGGCATGAGCTGCGTGGCCGGGGTATGCGTCGCGGCCGGCGCGGAGGTCGAGCCGGCCGCGTCGCCGCCGCCCCCGCCGCCGCCGCCAATCATCTCGCCGCCGACGCCTTTGCCGCCGCCTCCCAACCCGTCGCCGCCGCCGATGCCGCCGCCGCCGACGCCACTCATCTCGACGCCGACGCCGTCGCCGCCGCCTCCCACTCCGTCACCGCCGCCGATGCCGCCGCCGCCGTCGCCGCCGCCGCCGTCGCCGCCGCCGTCGCCGCCGCCGTCGCCGCCGCCGCCGTCGCCGCCGCCGCCGTCGCCGCCGCCGCCGGCGCCGCCGCCGTCTCCGCCGCCAATGACCGGCGGCTTCGAGGACGGCGCCTGGATGAACGGCCACGGAGATCAGTGGCACACCTACCCCACGACCCCGTCCCTTCCCGTCGACCAGCTCCCCCGGGCGTTGACGGAACCGCAATCCGTGGGCGAGTGGGTTTTAACAGATGAGCTTTGCGACGACAAAGGGCGCCGAACCGCGTATAAAGCGGGGAGATTCGTCCCCTGGGCTGAAAACTTCCGCGTCGCCGGCAGCCATGACAGCCGACCGTCGTGCTGCGGCGATTGGTACACCACACCCACGGAGGATGACCACCAGGGGAGTCTTCCCTCGGCCCGGTGCCAGACGATCACGCGCGAGCACAATTTGACTTCGTGGAACGTCGTGACAGTCACAGAGGATCGTTCGTCGCAAAACGGAACCCTCGGGTCGTCGCCTTGGACCGCGCGGTTCCACCCCGACGGCTCACTCGCGAGTTTCAAAAACATGACCTACGGCCCAGACACGTTGCCCATTGACCAGACGGAGGCGAAGTGGACTTGGACGCAAGGCGCGGTGTTCCTGCACCACACGAACGTGGCCGACCTGCCGATCGCGAAAACGGGCGACCCGGACGCCCTGGGTTTTGGGTATCCGTACGAACGCGACTGGCCTCCCGTCCGCCTCACCAAACCCGCGAAGAAGTGCGACGCGCTGATTCCCGTGGGCAGCGGCGCGTATACCGATTGCGTAATGGAGTTGGTTCGAAACACGTCGAAGTCGATCAAGATCGCGATCGTCCCGCTGTACCACACCACCACGAACGTAAACGACGTGGACACGGAGTTTATTTTGAAATCCTTCTCGGGCGGCGAAGTCACCGGGCCGAACAGCGTGCTTTCCAAATGGTGGAGGGATGGCAGTTTCGACCGAATGAGCGAGCTGGACCTGGAGGTGTTACCGCCGGTGCCGATCAACCTTCCCGAGTGGGTCGACGAGGCGGATTTTTCTGGCCTGAACCACCGAACAACGTCCGTCGCGTGCACAGCGGAGGTTACCGACGCCGTTTGGTTCGCGACCCTGGAGGAGCTCGCCACAAACAGCGCGTGTTCCATGACCACGGATTGTGTAAGGCCAATCTGGGCGTGGGACTACGACGATCCGAGTTGCGGGGGTTCCTGGGAACCGTGTTTTGTGAAGAAACACGGCTGGCGCACCGGTGGGATGAGGGGCGGCTGGCTTCGCCCCGAGTGCGTCGACGTGGTTGGCCCGGTTAACCCCGGCGACCCGGAATCGAACTCAGGCACGATTCACGGCGTGCAAGTACAACCAGCGTACAACGCGCCCAGCACGTACGGCCTCCCAGACGACACCCCGGCGTATCAATGCATATCGGAAAACGATTACCTCGGGACTCCGGTGGGCTCGTTGGTTGGATCGTTGGGCGACATGTCGCAAATCGACCCCGACACGTATCAAGTCATCGTCTTCGTGACTTACCGCACGCGGTGTATAGGCAGCGCGGCGGCGGGTTCGTACGGTTTTCTGTCCAACGGCGGCCCTTCCAAACCCGGCGGGTCGTACCATAAATGGCGAGCCATCGGCCAAGGCCTCACGACACGGCCCGGCGGTTTGCTGTACGCCTGGCGCCCCGCCCCGCCCGACGAATTGGCGGATACCTACGTCAACCCCAAAGGCAGCGCGGGAACGTTCCTCCACGAGCTGACGCATGCTTTCGGTATTTCCAACCACGCAAGGCGGTGCTCCAACGACGTCCGCGCGTTCATGAGCGGCCCGTCGGAGTACGCGTTTTGGGTCTCCCCGTGCGCCGTGGTGGAGTACGGGACTCCTTTTTCGATCATCGGCGCCCAGTCGGGAACCGCCGCGACGCACCTTCACGCCGGCACGATGTACGACCTTTCCTTTCTGCACAAAGACGACGTGCACGTCGTGACTGAAACGGGGACGTTTACGATTGCGCCCGTCAACGCGGTGACCACCGTGGCGGGGGATAAACGCGCCGCGGCGGTGCAGTACACGGAGGCCTACGCGCTGGCAAGTGATTGGAGCAAAATCATGCCCCCCATTTGGGTCGAGTTCCGAGCCGCGGTTGGCGTGGATCAGTCCCTGGGGTGGGATAAATACGTCGCCAACACGGAGGGGATCATGCTTAACTGGGGACACCAATACGGCGATATTCTGCTTGACCTTCAAATTGACGGCGACGACTACGTCGATCGCGAGTTCAACGACGTGGTTTTGAAACCCGGCGAGGCGTTTAGCGTTCCGCAGTGGCAGGTCGGGCAAAAAGTTGGCTCAGTGACGTTCAGCGACGTCACCGTCGCGAGCGATAAATCGAGCGCCACGTTTACGGTGACGTACGCGCGCACCACGGCTGGCGATTCCCTGAACGCGGGCGGCGCGATCGGTAAGTGGTACGAAAAGAGTACGGTCTACCCCGTGACGCAACACCACACGTACCCGAGCTCGCTCGTTACCTACATCGAACAAAGACTTTGCCTGGACAACTTCTTTGTGATGGACCACGGGTGTATTCCGTGCCCGGTTGGGCTTGTTACGAACGCGCGACACGACGTTACGGGCGACGACACTGTTTGCGTTTCCTCGCAACTCACCCCCACGCCTCCGACGAGCGCGAACCCCGTTTCCCTGGGCCTGCCCGCCGGGTGGGTGCTCACCACGTGCGCCGCGGAGACGTACGGGGATGGGATTTGCGACTGCGGATGCGGCGGCCACGACCCCGATTGCGACGGGCCATCCCCCGAAATCATCGCGCATATCGGGCCGGACTGCGCAACCGCGAGCGCGAACGCGTGCGTGGCCGGCGTGTGCGTCGCCTCTGCGGCGTCGGTAACGCAAATGACGGCTGGAAACAGCACGCTCGGCGTCGCCAACATCGGGGGCGTGGCGTTTTTCGACGTGTCAGGCCTTACCCCCGAAGAACACGCGGCGGTGTTCGCGAACGGGAGTGGGACTTCGCTCTCCGCGATGAGCTTGGCCGCGGCCCCGACCCCGGTGTCGCCAACGCCGCCGTCGCCGCCGCCGCCCGCGTTCCCAGCGTTCCCGCCGCCGTTCCCAGAACTTGCGTACCCGCCACCGTCGCCGCCGCCGTCGCCGCCGCCGCCGAACGCGCCGAACCCGCCGCCGCCGTCGCCGCCGCCGCCGCCCACCCCGGCGCCGCCGCCGATGCCGCTCGCGCCGAGCCCGCCGCCGCCCAACCCGTCGCCGCCGCCGCCGCCGTCGACATTGCCGGCGGTAGACGCCGTGCCAGCCTCCCAAGTGCATCGGTGTCACGGAGACCAGTTGACACACAACGTGCTCCTCCCCGTGCCGAACGCGTGGATCAACTCGCAGTATTACTACGCCAGGTGCGACGGGTGCGACTGCGCGTCGGGCGCGCACGACCCCGACTGCAACGGTCAGGATGAACCTGGATTCGCACAAACCCTGTACGGCTGCGGCACCGGGTCGCTTCCCAACGGGTGGGGGAACTGGAAGTGCGTCGCGGGGACGTGCGTGGCGCGGATCGTGGACGACGCCGCCGCGTGCGCGTGTGGCGTTACGGACGCCACCGGGGTTTGCGTTTGCGACGCGATCAACAACGCGACGGCGGTCACCGCGGCCGCGGGAGCCACCGTGGTTACCGCCCCCCCCGCCTGCGTTGAAGTCGTGATGTGGGGCTCCGGCGTGAGCGAGTGCGTTTCGCAAAACAAGAGCTGTTCTGTTTTCGCCGAAGCGGTGCTCAGCGACCCGGCGCGCGCGTCCGCGATGTCGCCGTACGCGAAACACGCGTTTGCAAAAATCCACCCCGGGTGTACGCAAACGCACTGCGGATTAATCGGCGACGGGGTGTGCCAGGCCTCCCTGAACACCCCCGAGTGCGGGTACGACGGCGGCGATTGCTGCGCAAAAACCTCCCGGTTCGGGTGTTACAAAAACAAAGCGGAGAACGTTTTCGGGGGGACGTTGTTTGAAACGGAGCGGCAAATCGATGACGCGAAGTGGGCGACGTGTTCCGACCCGACTGGGTCGCACGACGACCACTGGCCAGCCATCGGCCGCCACCCCATGAAACCCACGGAGATGAATCGCGGGTGCGACTGGTACCCCAACGGCACGCGGTGGATCGATCAGTTTTTGACCTCGCACCTCGTGTACGACGTGATGGACGTGCCGGACGCGTACCACGGTCTTCTTGGTACCTTCGCGGACACCAACGCCACGTTGTTCGAAACTGCGGGGCGGTACAACTTTGGAGACGCAAACGTCGGGTATCAAACCGCGATGACCGCGGCTGGCGAAACCACCACCGCGTCGTGGACCTCGCCCGTGCCAACACTACAGAGCTGGGTTCGCTCGACGCACGTCATCGAACCGGACGCGGCGCCGTTTCGGGACTACACCTTCTTTGCCACCAAAGGGTCCTACGTCAGCGCCTTCGCGTTTTCGCCCCTGGACGAGACCTACATCGAGCTCATCGCGCCAAGTGGCGACGGCGCCGTCGCCAACGCCTCCGCGCTGAATACCGCCGCCGCGTCAACCACAATGGTTTCCCCGTCCGGGTTCGTCGATTTCGACGTCACAAGAGGCTTCAACGCCACGGCGGCGCTGACGTGGCACGAAAACACCTGCCGATGCGCCGGGTGCTGGTGCTCGTGCGGCAGCGCGGGTACGCCTGGGAGTTTGTTCACCTCGGCGGGCGCGGATATTTTCCCAACCACATCAGGCTCGGAAACCGGGTATTTCCCATCCCAAACCAGCCTCACGAACCACCGCGCCGAGTGCGGGTACGGGAAACCGCTGGTGAACGATTACAGGGTGTACGTCGACGGTACCGGGGGGAACTTCTTGTTGAAAACAACCGTCGAGCAGCTCAACCCCGTGAACCACTCCGTGGGTGTTAGCGTACAGGTGTTCGAACCCGTTGAGTTGGTTTATTCGAATTGCACGAAACAAAGCAGCAGTCCATTGTTCGTGGACTGCTGCTGGCCGTACGCGACAGACACGTGTAACGTCCGCGAAGGCGAAATGGCGCTCGTGCATAACGGCGCGGCGACCGGTTCAGGTTCAAATTCAACCAGCAAAGTTCTGGTTGCCAAAAAAGGGTTTTACACGGTCCGCCTCACTTCGTACGGCGTCGGAGGTACCGGGTATACCCTGAAAATCGAAACAGAAACCGGTAGCACCACCGTGCTGCCGGACATTTTATTGCCCGACACTGGCGGCGCCGTGGCCTTTGGCGAGGTCAAGTTTGGAAGCATCGCGTCTTCCGGGGAAACGCACGCGTATACGTTCGACGCGGTGGCGGGCGACGTCGTGTCCGTCGCGGCTGGTCCGGACTGGGCGCCCGTTGGAAGCAACGCGTGGTTCCGGTGCGGCATGCCGTACGGCTTGGGCCGGACATGTCTTGATACGCACTTGGTGTTGCTCGACCCGAACGGCACGGTGGTGAGCGGAAACAACATCGTGAAGGACACCGCGCAGTCCATGTTGAAGCCGTACGCCGCGCGAGCGAACGAGTGGGGGTTCGCGAGGGAGGACTCGATGTTCCCCGCGGGCGCCACGTCGAGTAGTAACACTCGCGCCGCGCCCACCCGGTTGGCGTTGAGTGGCACGTACACCGTGCGTGTGGGTTCGCACACCGGCAGAGTCGCGGACGGCGCATCGCACGTCTCGCAGAAGCTTTCCCCCGTTGGCGGGTATTACGTCACCATCGATAAAGTGGGATCCATTTCAGCCGCGAAAGATTTCACGTGCCCCGAGGTCCCGCCCGAGGTGGTGGCCGCTGGTAACGAAAAACGCGGGTGCGCCAACATCCTGTGGGCCAGCACGAACACCTACGACAACCCGTACAAAGCGTACAGACACCAAAACTGCGAGCTGCACACGCCGCAGCGACGCTCTGGGTCGAACCTTCCCACGTTTCACAACCACCGCGTTTTGAAAAGCGGCGTCTACGCGCTTCGCGTGCGGTTCAACCAAAACTCCGCGACCAATTTGCGCGTACCGGTGGCGCCGTTCAAGGCTGGTTTAGTCACCACCGCGACTCCGTTGTCCAACGCCGACGCTGTTCTTTACCAAATGAGAACCCCCAAGCTTACTGGGTCGCATTGGAGCGACGACGTCGTTGTGTCCAAACAGTACCGGCTTCGGGAGAGCGTGACGCCGGCAACGCCAACGACGGCGACGGTGCCAAACGTGACGTACGGCGACGGCGGCGTATTTTTCGACGCGAACTGCGCCGGGGTACCCCTCAACGCGCAGTGCGTCGCGCCGCAAGGCGTGTTGACCAACACGCAGTGCTACGCCTCCACGAAGTGGTTTGACAAAAACGAAAATGAGCAGGCGAACGAGATGGAGGTGACACACGAGTTCCGCGTGCGCTTTGCGGGTGTCGTGGGTGACGTCGTGTGCATCACCGCCGCCCCGAAAACACCGGGATCCGGCGTGCTCGCCGCCGGATCGCAACCGCGGATTGTTTTACAAAAAGAGCTGACCGCGTCAACCCACGAGTTCGTCGCCTTCGCGGAAACCACGCTGGGCGGCGGCAGCGCGATCGCGGACGCATACAGTGTCACGCCCACGACGGTGGCACCCGTGGTGCCGTCGGACGCCGGCATTGGCATGTTCGCCCAGACGTTGTCCGCCACGGCGACCTACACCGCACTGGTCACCGGGTTTGCCTCCTCTGAAACCCCGCTGGTTAAGGTTTTTAAGTGCCCTGAAGAGAAAACCACGTTCGGCTCGACGATCACGGACCTTCTCACGGAGTGTCGCGCCCGGAAAGGGTTATCGACGTGGGACAAGTGCGCGAGCCCGGATGGCACGCCCGTTTCTTTCGACACCGCGGGAACCACCGTCACGATGGGCGGCACCGCGAAGACGTACGCGCGCGTGTACGGCAACACCGCGTTTGACATCACCGGCAACGCCGCGACCGACAAGCTTTATTGGGAAATCACCGTGGGCGTCACCTCAACCGCGGTGGACACGAACTTCGAAGTCGGCATCGCGTCGTTCAACATGAAGTTCGGGGAGTTTTTCAAGTTCACCAACAACGGTACGCCGCAAGGGGGGCCTACATGGTTGGGCAAGATCGGTTTCGTCCGCCCGGGCGACGTCCTGATGTTCGCGGTTGATTTGGAGAATAACAAGATGTGGGGCGGTAGGAACGGGTTTTGGGACGGCGGCTCCGCTTGGCACGACACCGCGGGAACGCGGTTCAACAACTTCGACAAGAACGGAGACCAGCTCGGCTCGGCGAGCGACTTGCGCAACTTTTCGCTCTGCGCCGGCCACAACTTTTTCGATTGCCGCAAACCCCCCACCACCTGGGACGCCTCGATTGTGAACACCCAGGAGGGGTATTACCACTGCTGTCCTTTCCGCGACCCGACCACCGCGTTTGGGGTGGCGACCGCGTTCTGGACCAACGACTTCCACCTCCCAACCGAGTTGTACCCTTATCCCACGAACAACTGGATCTCAGCCGCTTTGGGGAACCCGGTGAACGACGGGCAGGGTAGCATCACCACGAACGGCGGAGCGCAGCACTCGGCGTACAGCGGGGACGACCTGGTGACGGAGAGCAAGTTATTCGCCCCCGTGGTGATTGGCCGGATGGGTCAGACGTTTACCATCAACCACGGCAATGGTCCCTTTGCGTACACGATTCCGTGCGGGTACAAGCCGCTGTCCGACCTCGCTGCGGACGACACCACGACAACCACGACCTCGACCGTCGTGGTGACCGCCAGCTGCTGGACCGTCGGCGGGCTGTGCGACACCTTCATCTTGACTGGAACTAATTCTCCGACGTGCACTGCGTTTGCATCGACAACCACGACGCTCGTGCATGACAGCACGGACAGCTCGGACAGGCTCCTATACTCGGGAAATGGAGACTGGGCGTACTACTATGGCGCAGCCGGTATGACTGTCGACGGTGCTACCGCCGCGACGTGGAACACGATCCAAGGGTGAGCGCGCGGAGCGCGCGGCATACGACTGCTCTTCTCGCGAGGACCACCGGCAACAATAAATCTTCTAGAGTGCTACACCAGCACCAGCAACAATAGAACTGCTAGAGTGCAACCGCACCAGCAACCCGCTAAAGTGCACACCAGCACCAGCGACAATAAACCTGCTAGAGTGGAACAGGCGGACAGCCGCACTGTGTC
>Ga0222648_1000376_pt1 | contig 19483 bp, 21 predicted proteins | sample AntAcemetagen335_FD_181021 | JGI IMG/M metagenome (GOLD analysis project Ga0222648, IMG submission 181021) | Saline water microbial communities from Ace Lake, Antarctica - #335 | ecosystem: Environmental > Aquatic > Non-marine Saline and Alkaline > Saline | place: Antarctica: Ace Lake... | reverse complement strand
CAATTCCACCACATATTGCGGCTGCTAGATCGGTGATGATGTCTCCAAATAAATTATCGGTCACAATCACATCAAAACGCTGCGGGTTGGTGACCATATGAATGGTTGCAGCGTCAATGTGTAAGTAGTCGTGAGTCACCTTTGGATAGTTAGCAGAAACCTCATCGACCATGCGCAACCAAATCTTGCCCGAATAAACCAACACATTCGTTTTGTGAACCAGCGTTACGTGCTTGCGCTCGCGATTAGAAGCAATTTCAAAGGCATACTCGACAGCTCTTTTGATCCCAAAGGCGGTATTTACGGAAACCTCATTGGCAACTTCATGCTCGGTGCCTTCTCGCACCGTGCCGCCATTGCCGACATATGGGCCTTCGGTGCCCTCGCGAACCACAATAAAGTTCACGTCTTTCGCGTTAGTCAAAGGGGACAAAATCCCGGGGAATAACTTCGATGGCCGCAAATTTATGTGGTGGTCAAAGCTGAATCGAAGTTTTAGCAAAAGCCCGCGCTCAAGAACGCCGGACGCTACTCGAGGATCCCCGATTGCACCGAGCAAAATAGCGTCGTGACCGCTCAAGTCCTTCAAATCTTTTTCCGTCAGCGCTTCGCCAGTCTCAAGATATTTATCCGATCCAAGGGCGTAATTGGTCACTTGCAGCTCGACTGAACCAAGAGCCTTTTTTAGAGCGTCCAAGGCCACGCTGGTGACCTCAGGTCCAATGCCATCGCCGGCAATAACGGCAAGGTTAATCTTGTTCAATTGCTGCCTCACAGGTTGTTTAGAACAAGCTTATTAGCTTTTGTGCTCAGAGTTGGGCGAATAGTGTTACGTCTATGGCTTGTCGGTCACCGCCATCAGTTTTTACGCTCCGGATTCTCTCTTGAACCGTAAAATCAAGGCAATGTTTTTCAGCCCATTCTGTCAGCTGGGATTCTGAAACCAGCACCGCCGCACTTGGTGGTCCACCGTAGCCATCTACAAGATTTCTTGCTCCATGCCAAACCCCGAAAATAACGCCCGAACATTGCTGCACCAGCAGGTTATCCAGCGCTTTTTCTAGATCTGTCCACGGCAGTTGGAGGTAAGCCACGACGCTAAGGGTCGGTTCAGTCAACAGTTTTGCGCTAGTGGCATCTGCCAGGTTTGAAGTAACTAGCTCAGTGAGACCTGCTTTATTTGCCCGATCGGCAAACTTCTCAAGCGCTACTTTAGAAAACTCAACGTTCTCCACCTGCCAACCCCTAGTGGCAAACCAAAGAGCATTTCGACCTTCGCCACCTGCAACATCAACCATCTTGCCGACTGGCAATCCGGAAAGCTCAGCAACAACAAATTCGTTTGGATCGAGCGACCAGACCGAAGGGCTGCTCGCATAGCGAGCGTCCCAACCCAGAGCTGCCTCGGAACACATCAGTTAGTTATTACCTCTAGGTCGAGCTGGGTGGAGGCGTTACCGACCGAACCACCGTTGATTAGCTGACCGGTGAAACCTGCATCTCTCATGAAATCGATGGCCTGGCCAGCACGATTGCCACTGCGGCAATAGATGTAGTAATCCTCTGCTGGATTCAGCATCGAAAGTTCGTTCGCAAAATTTTCATCGGCGATACCAATTCGAATTGCACCCTCCAGGTGCCCAGAATTCCACTCTTCCAATGTCCGCACGTCAATAATCTCGGCGTAACTGGTAGCATCAAGCTTTTCGGTTGAGCAGGCAGTCAAGGATGTGAGGGCAAATACCGCGATCAGGGCCGCCACCACGAATTTCATGACCTTCAATTTGGCTCCTCTCAAGATACCCCCTAGGGTATGTTATAAAGTCGGAGTAGTCAAGTTGATAGGAGCAGAGTTTGGACATTCCAAAAGATGACCTCGATGCAGTAAAAAATAGGCTTTCTCGGGCACAGGGGCAACTCGGGGGCATAATTCGCATGGTCGAAGATGGCCGTGAGTGCACTGACGTGCTGACGCAGCTTGCAGCAGCTCAGGCTGCGATATCACGCGCGGCCTTTGCGCTAATCGCCTCAGGAATGGCAAACTGCGAACAGGGCGACTCGGGCCAAGCTGACCGCGCAAAATTGGAGAAAGCTTTTCTCTCGCTCAGCTAGCGAAGGAAGCACTTAAAGGAAGGAACAGGCGATGGCAAACGAAGTGACAATCAATGAATTAGAGCAAGCAATAAACGAAGGTGCATTCGTGCTGGATGTTCGAGAGGGATGGGAGTTCGAGAACGGACACGTGCCAAATGCTCACCACATCCCACTGAATGATGTCCCAGATCGGCTTGCGGAACTGCCAAAAGAAGCCAGCATCTGGGTAATTTGCCAGTCCGGTGGACGCTCGATGACTGCTGCTAACTATTTGGAAACCGAAGGCTTCACTGCTATCTCCGTTGCCGGCGGAACTGGCGGCTGGATTGTTGATGGAAAGGATGTTTCGATGGAGGCAAGCGTCTAGTGGGAGTATTTGATTTTTTCAAAAGGAAATACCAGACAGTTTCCGCCGTTAAGGCCAAGGAAACCCAGGACACTGGCGCATTTCTGATAGACGTTCGTGAGACCGATGAGTATCGCTCTGGCCATGCCCCGGGAGCACAGCATATTGCGGTGGGTCAAATAGCTCATCGCTTGAAGGACATCCCGCAGGAACGCGAAATCATCGTTATCTGCCAGTCCGGAATGCGAAGCCAGCGTGCCGCTGGGATCCTTGCAAGTAACGGCTACAAAGTTTTGAACGTATCGGGCGGAATGATTGGCTGGCAGCGAGCCGGCCTGAGGGTTGTGAAGTAATTGAAGGTATTGATTGTCGGCGGTGTTGCGGGAGGAATGTCCACCGCAACTAGGTTGCGAAGGCTCCAAGAAGATGCTGAGATCATCGTGTTCGAGCAGGGCCCAAATGTCTCTTACGCCAACTGCGGTCTTCCGTACCATATTGGAGAGGTAATCGAGGCCGAAGACGATCTGTTACTACAGACCCCGCAGTCACTCAAAGAGCGCTTCAATCTAGACGTCAGGGTTCGAAACCGAGTCACAAAGATAAACCCGGGAGAAAAAACTGTCGAGGTGACCAACCTTGAAACTGACACTTCCTACACCGAGAGCTACGACGCACTCGTGCTTGCAACCGGAGCAGTCCCCCGTATGGTTCCGATCCCTGGACTTGAGCGCGCGCACGTACTAAAAGATGTTCAAGACGCAGTCGCAATCAAGGCACTGGTCGACGGCAAAAAGATTCGTTCGGCTGCCATAATCGGCGCTGGTTTCATCGGCGTGGAGCTTGCAGAAAACCTGCAGCGCCGCGGTATCGAGACCACGATTGTGGAATTCCGGGACAACATCTTGCCGCAGTTTGACTCAGAGATGATCGAACCGATGCAGAAACTCCTTACGGATAACGGCATCAAGCTGGCGCTCAGCTCGGAAACTGAAGAAGTCCTAGAAAACACCTTGCTGCTAAAAGATGGCCAAGTCATTCCAGCAGACCTAGTTGTCGCCTCCATTGGGGTCGTCGCTGACAACGCACTGGCCATGGATGCAGGCCTTGAAATAGGCGCGGCCGGTGGCATAAAAGTCGATGAACAGATGCGAACTTCGAATAAAGATATTTATGCCGTTGGTGACGTGGCGGAAAAGATGAGTGCACTTTCTGGGCAAAGCCAGATGATTTGGCTGGCGAATCTCGCCAATCGCCACGGGCGCCTAGTTGCCGATGTGATTTCTGGTGAAAAAGTAGCGGCAAGACCTTCGATTGGAACTGGAATCATCGGGGCCTACGGAATGGCTGCCGCACTTACCGGACTTACCGAGGCTCTGGCTCAACGAATGAGTGTTGACCACACCGTTATTCACTTGCACCCGGGTAGCCATGCCGGCTACTTCCCCGGAGCCGAGCAAATTTCCCTAAAGGTTCTGTTTGATCCAAAAACGGGAAAATTGCTTGGCGCGCAAGGAATTGGCCTTGATGGAGTTGACAAACGAATCGATGTCATTGCGACCGCAATCTACGCCGGCCTGACCATCGATGATTTGATGAACCTAGAACTTGCCTATGCCCCAGAATTCGGCTCGGCAAAGGATGCGATCAACCAAACCGGTTACGTTGGAAACAACGTTCGCGATGGCAAGACGCCGACAATTCAGTGGCACGAAGTTCAGAATGCTCAGGCTCAAGGAGCAGTCGTCGTGGATGTCCGCACCTCGGATGTGTATGAAGCAGGCAACATCCCGGGAACCACGCTGATGCCTGTGGATAGCCTTCGCGATCACATCACTGAACTAGTGGGCAAAGATGTGATTGTGACTTGTGCCGTTGGCCAGCGCGGTCACACCGCCACTCAGATTCTTCGAAGCCACAACATAAAGGTTAGAAACCTAGACGGTGGTTACACCACTTGGCGCTCGGGAATGGACGCCAGAGAGCGTGCTCAGAAGTAGCTGGCTGGCTTAAGTAACTCAGTAGGCCTCGGTGATAGCAATGGCCTGCACCAAGTCTGCATCAATTTCGCTGCGGAGCTTCTCTAGAATCTCCGCTTCAACTGGGGAGTCAACGGTCACGACCGAGAGCGCTTTGCCGCCCTCCTGCTGGCGAGCAATAGTCATCGCAGCAATATTGATGCCAGCTTCAGCAAAGGCTTTCCCATAGACCGCAACAATTCCTGGACGGTCTTGGTAGATCATGACCACAAAGTTATCGGCCATTGCCAATTCAACGTCGTAGCCGTTTATTGAAACCAGCTTTTGCTGGTGCTTTGGCCCGATCACAGTTCCACCGGCCGAAACCGAGGTTCCATCGGAAAGAACTGCTTTCATGGTTGTCACGTTTCGGTATTCATCCGAAACTGAGTCCTGAGTTAGTCGAACCTCGACTCCACGCTGTTCAGCCATCAACGGGGCGTTGACGTAGGAGACTTGCTCGGTGACCATGGTCTGGAACAAGCCCTTTAGGGCCGCCAGCTTCAAAACCGTGACATCGTGCGCTGCAATCTCGCCTCTGGCCTCAAACTCCACAGAAACTATTGAGGTGTGGGCGAGCCCCGCAATGATCATTCCAAGCTTTTCGGCTAGCGCAATACCCGGCTTAACAGAAGCATCAATCACGCCACCCGCGACGTTGACCGCGTCTGGAACCAGGTCGCCCGCAAGGGCAAGACGGACCGAACGTGCCACCGAAATGCCGGCTTTTTCCTGAGCTTCATCGGTGGATGCGCCAAGGTGAGGAGTTACCAAGATGTTGTCAAGAGTCAAAAGCGGTGAATCAATCGGCGGCTCATTAACAAATACGTCTAGTCCAGCGCCGGCGATCTGATTGGACTTTAGGGCCTCATACAATGCCGTCTCGTCGATGATGCCGCCGCGTGAGCAGTTCACAATACGCAAGTTGGGCTTTGCCATTGCGAATTCATTTGTTGAAATCAGGCCGGTTGTTTCAGCTGTCCTTGGAATGTGAATAGTGATGTAGTCAGAGCGCTTCATTAGCGACTCGATGTCACACAACTCAACACCGATTTGCTCGGCTCTTGCCTGAGTCACATACGGGTCATAACCAATCAAGGTCACTCCAAAGCCGGCCAAACGCTGAGCCATCAAGGTGCCGATGCGGCCAAGGCCGATAATGCCAATCGTCTTTTCGTAAAGCTCGACGCCGGTGAATTGGCTTCGCTTCCAGAGACCCTGCTTCAATGAAGCGTTGCCATCCGGAATGTGCCTAGAAAGAGCCAGGATTTGGCCAATGGCTAGTTCAGCCGCAGAAATAATGTTTGAGGTTGGGGCGTTGACGACCATGACTCCGGCGTTTGTGGCAGCCTTTATGTCTACGTTGTCAAGACCCACACCAGCACGCGCAATTACCTTGAGCTTGGGAGCTGCAGCCATAGCCTCAGCATCCATTTTGGTGGCAGAGCGAATCAGAATCGCATTGGCCTCGGCAAGTGCTGGCAACAGCGCTGAGCGATTAGCGCCATCAACGTTTCGAACTTCAAAATCCGGGCCCAGAGCTTCAAGTGTGGCGGGCGAAAGCTCTTCGGCAATGAGAACAATTGGCTTTGGCAATGGCTGACCTAACGGTTGGGTCGACAGCGACGGGATTTACCCAAGTCTAACGCGTTATTTTTAATGGTTACTAACGTGCGCAGTGGCAGCGCTCTGAATCCGAAACACCAGCTAGCGCTTCTTCAACGTGCTCTCCGCAACCTTCCCAGGTTGGCTTTTGGCAGCTTGCACACACAACCTTTGAACACATGATGTGATCCTTTCTCTTTACCTCTAATTACCGTCGCAATTTTTGCATAATTAGTAAAGATGCATGCAAAAACCCCCCGAGATTCATTTCAATTCTCGAGGGGTTTATCTAAAATAATTTAGCGGGCGACGCTACCATCTTGGTAGTCGTCATCGTTCTTGATCCAGCTGAACAACTTTCGTAGTTCCCGACCGGTTGCTTCGATTGGGTGAGCCTCGCCCTTGGCACGCAACGCCTTGAACTCTGGTGCACCAGCATCCTGATCATCGATGTAGCGCTTCGCAAATGCACCATTCTGAATGTCAGTTAGGACTGCCTTCATGTTGTCCTTGACCGATGGGTCAATAACCCGTGGGCCCGAAACGTAGTCGCCGTACTCGGCAGTGTCAGACACGCTCCAACGCTGCTTGGCGATGCCGCCCTCATACATCAAGTCAACAATTAGCTTTAGTTCGTGAAGCACCTCGAAGTAAGCAATCTCAGGCTGGTAGCCAGCCTCAACCAGGGTCTCGAAACCGTACATCACTAGCTGTGAAGCTCCTCCGCAGAGAACTGCCTGCTCACCGAATAGATCAGTTTCGGTCTCTTCGGTGAAGGTCGTCTTGATTGTTCCTGCTCGAGTGCCACCAATGGCAGAAGAGTAGGAAAGACCGAGTGCCATTGCGTTTCCGGTTGCATCTTGCTCAACAGCAATCAGGTTTGGAACACCCTTGCCGGCAACGTATTCGCGGCGAACCAAGTGGCCTGGGCCCTTCGGTGCGACAAGGAATACGTCGATGTCTGCTGGCGGCTGAATCTGACCGTAGCGAATTGCGAAACCGTGGCCAAATACCAAAGCATCTCCTGCTTCTAGGTTTGGCTCAATGTCGGTCTTGAAAAGATCGCGTTGCTTGGGGTCCGGAGCAAGCACAACAATGACGTTTGCCCACTTGACCGCTTCGCCCGGAGTAAGAACCGTTAGGCCTTGGTCGGTCGCCTTGGAAATCGACTTGGAGCCCTCCAATAGTCCAACTACGACGTCAACGCCGGAGTCTTTCAGGTTCAGCGCATGAGCGTGGCCCTGCGAGCCGAAGCCTAGAACAGCCACCTTGCGGCCCTGAATGATGCTGATGTCTGCGTCTTTGTCGTAGAAAATCTCTGCCAATTTGTTTGCTCTCCTTGATTGTTATTTTTCTAAAGCCTAGCGAAGCACTTTCTCGCTCATTGACTTAGATCCTCGCGACACCGCGATCGCACCAGACTGAACTAATTCTTTGATACCAAATGGCTCCAAGACCTTCAAGAAGGCCTGGCACTTGGCAGAGTCCCCGGTGACTTCGATGACCACAGAGTCACTGACAACGTCAATGACTCGGGCTCTAAATAAAGTTACCGCTTCTAAAACCTGAGACCTAGTGGAAGAATCAGTTCTAACCTTTACCAGCATGTGGTCTCTTGCAACTGAATTATCAGAGTCAAGCTCAGCAATTTTTAGGACGTTGATTAGCTTGTTTAGCTGCTTTGTGACCTGCTCGAGTGGTTGGCCGTCCAGGCTAACCACAACGGTCATTCTGGAAACACCCTCGACCTCGGTGGTACCAACGGCAAGTGACTCAATGTTAAAACCTCGCCTCGCAAATAGGGCAGCGACTCGAGTAAGAATTCCCGGCTTGTTCTCAACCAGTAGCGAAAGTACGTGCTGAGTTGTCATTACTCATCACCTTCCCAGACTGGTCGCGCATCTCGTGCATATTGCACCGCGTCATTTGAAATTCCCGTTGGAACCATTGGCCAGACCATCGCGTCTTTACCGACTATAAAGTCAATAACCACTGGTCGGTCATTAGTTTCCATCGCAAGCTTGATTGCCGCATCAACCTCTTCTATTTTCTCGACCCTGATTGCTAGACAGCCGTAAGCCTCTGCAAGCTTTACAAAATCCGGAATCATAACGGTGCCGGCCCCAGTGTTTAGGTCACTGTTTGAGTAGCGAGAATTGTAGAACAAGGTCTGCCACTGCCTAACCATTCCAAGAGACGAATTATTAATAATCGCAACCTTGATCGGAATGTTATTAATCGTGCAGGTGGCAAGTTCCTGATTTGTCATCTGGAAGCAGCCGTCACCGTCGATTGCCCAAACCAGTCGATCTGGCTGCGCGACCTTTGCTCCCATAGCTGCTGGAACGGCGTAACCCATAGTCCCAAGGCCGCCAGAGTTTAGCCAAGAATTCGGACGCTCATACTTGATGAACTGAGCTGACCACATCTGGTGCTGGCCTACTCCGGCAGCGAAAATGGCTTCTGGTCCAGACATGTCGCCGATTCGCTGAATCACGTATTGCGGAGAAAGCTTCCCGTCTTCGGTTTCACTGTAGCCAAGTGGGTAGCGCTCTTTGAGTCCGTTTAGGAACACCCACCAGTCCTCGTAGTCTGGCTTTACAGTCTTCATCTGAACCTGGAGCTCAGCGATAAGCATCGAGATAACAACTTTGGCGTCACCAACTATTGGCACATCGGCGTGACGAATCTTGCCGATTTCGGCGGGGTCAATATCAACGTGGATGACCTTCGCACCCTTGGCGAAAGTTTTTACGTCGCCAGTGACTCGATCGTCAAAACGAGCTCCGAGGGTGATCAAAAGGTCTGATTTTTGCAGCGCAGTTACCGCTGGCACCGTTCCGTGCATGCCTGGCATACCCAGGTGCTGAGGGTGCGAGTCAGGGAAAGCGCCTCTGGCCATCAAGGTTGTGGTTACTGGAGCGTGTAGCAATTCGGCAAGGGCAAAAAGTTCCTTGTCCGCTTCGGCTCGAATAACTCCGCCACCGACATAAAGAATTGGCTTATGGGACTTAAGAATAAGTTCGGCCGCTGCCTGCACCTGTTTGCCATGAGGATCAGTGACCGGCTTGAAACCGGGCAGGTCAATCTTCGGCGGCCACGAGAATTCAAATTTTCCGTTTTGAGCATCTTTGGCGAAGTCAATCAAAACCGGGCCTGGCCTGCCAGTAGTTGCTATTTCGTATGCAGCCGCAACTACACCCGGAATGTCTTCGGCGCGAGTTACCAAGAAGCTGTGCTTTGTTATCGGCATCGTTATTCCAACAATGTCGGCCTCTTGGAAGGCGTCAGTTCCAATTGCAAAAGAGTTAACCTGACCAGTAATTGCAAGCATCGGCACTGAGTCCATGTGGGCATCAGCGATGGCCGTTACCAGGTTGGTAGCACCCGGGCCACTGGTTGCAATGCAAACTCCAAGCCTTCCACTGGCCGCCGCATATCCCTCGGCAGCGTGACCAGCACCCTGCTCGTGCCTGACCAGGATGTGCCGCAGCTTTTTGGAGTCCATAAGCGGGTCGTAGGTAGGCAAGATTGCGCCACCGGGCAAGCCAAAGACCGTGTCTACCCCGAGTAGCTCGAGTGAACGGATTAGTGCTTGCGCCCCGGTTAGGGTCTCGGTTGCCATGGTGTCCTTTTCAACTCAATAATTAGCCGCAGTATGCGCCCTCGGAAGCTGAGTGAGTCAGCTTCGCAAATTTAGCTAGCACACCGCTGGTATAGCGCGGTGGCAATGGCTGCCAGTCTTTACGACGATCAGCCAGCTCTTCTTCGCTGACGAGTAAATCAAGCGAACGAGCAGCAATGTCGACTCGAATCAAGTCTCCATTGCGAACCAGAGCAATTGGTCCACCTTCGGTGGTCTCTGGAGAAACGTGGCCTATACACAGTCCGGTTGTGCCGCCTGAGAATCTGCCGTCCGTTAATAGTAGGACATCTTTACCTAATCCCGCACCCTTGATTGCGGCGGTGAACGCAAGCATTTCACGCATTCCCGGACCTCCCTTAGGACCCTCGTAACGAATTACGACCACATCGCCGGATTTTATCTCGCCTCTAGTCAAGGCATCTATGGCCATTCCCTCGCGGTCAAATACGAGTGCTGGTCCCTCGAAGGTAGCAAGTTCGAAACCAGCAGTTTTTACGACCGCACCTTCTGGGGCTAACGATCCATGCAGCACATTTATTCCACCGCGCTGGCTCATTGGGTTGTTCATGGCCCGAATAATTTTTCCGTCTGGGTCTGGTGGTGAGATGTCAGCCAAATTTTCAGCCATTGTCTTACCGGTGACGGTCATAACGTCACCGTGCATTAGCCCAGCATCGAGGAGAGCCTTCATGAGTACCGGCACACCTCCGACACGGTCGACGTCGTTCATCACGTATTGTCCGAATGGCTTTAGGTCACCCAAGTGAGGAACCTTATCCGCAATTCGGTTGAAGTCCGAAAGCTTTAGGTCAACCTCTGCCTCTCGAGCTATAGCCAAAAGGTGCAGCACAGCATTTGTCGAACCACCAAAAGCCATCAAAACCGCAATCGCATTCTCAAAAGCCGGCTTAGTCATGATCTGACGAGCCGTGATTCCCTTGTCAATCAGGTTCACAACGGCCTCGCCGGAACGGTGAGCCCAAATGTCACGTCTGCGGTCTGCAGCCGGTGGGGCAGCTGAGCCAGGAAGGCTCATGCCGAGTGCTTCACCAATCGAGGCCATCGTGTTAGCGGTGTACATGCCGCCACACGCGCCTTCTCCCGGGCAGATTGCGCGTTCGATGCGGCCCAGGTCCTCTTCGCTCATCTTGCCGGCCTTGCAGGCACCAACGGCCTCAAAGGCGTCGATGATGGTTACCTGCTTTTCGGTGCCGTCGGTTAGCTTTACCCAACCCGGAGCGATTGTGCCCGCGTACAAAAATACTGATGCAAGATCCAGCCTGGCTGCTGCCATTAGCATCCCTGGCAGTGACTTATCACAGCCGGCGAGCAAGACCGAACCATCCATTCGTTCGGCCTGCATCACGGTCTCAACCGAGTCGGCAATTACCTCGCGGGAAACCAGTGAAAAGTGCATGCCCTCATGGCCCATCGAGATGCCGTCTGAAACCGAAATCGTTCCAAACTCCATCGGCCAGCCGTTGGCTTGGCGGACACCTACTTTGACGGCGTCAGCGAGACGGTCAAGAGACAGGTTGCAGGGAGTTACTTCATTCCAGGACGAAGCCACACCGATTTGTGGTTTTACCCAGTCGTCATCACCCATACCGACAGCCCGGAGCATTCCGCGAGCAGGTGCCCGCTCAATTCCATCGGTTACATCATGGCTTCTAGGCTTCATGTGATTTGTCATGGGTTAATCTTACGATTTATATCGCGATACTCTGATGGTGTGGAAAATCAAGACACTACAAAGAATCCGACCGGCCTGGCGCTTTATAATCGAGCCGCCCACCGCGCCAGCAAAGAAGTTATCTACTCCTATTCGACCTCTTTCGGCATGGCAACCAGGGTTCTAAGCAGAAATCTGCGCGAACACGTAGAAAATATCTACGCGTTAGTTCGAGTCGCCGATGAAATTGTTGACGGTTGTGCCGCCCAAGCCTCAGCAGTATCTGACGGCTTTGACCCAGGTGTCTTGCTAACTGAATTCGAAAATGAGACCTACCTAGCCCTGGCTCGTGGCTTCAGTACCAACCTGGTTATTCATGCCTTCGCCCTAACCGCCAGAGAAGTTGGAATAAAAAAAGACATCATCGAGCCGTTTTTCTACTCGATGAGACAAGATTTGACCGAGACAATCCACGACCAAGAATCCTTCGAAAATTATGTCTACGGCAGTGCCGAGGTCGTCGGACTGATGTGTCTGGCGGCATTTGTCCACGGCAGGGATTACACCGAAGAACAAAAGCTGCTCTTGGTCAAAGGCGCCCGAGCTCTCGGGGCGGCCTTTCAGAAGGTGAACTTCCTAAGAGATCTAGCTGCCGACTTTGACAGACTTGGTCGCAGCTATTTTCCGGGAGTAGAAATAGAAACTTTCGACGAAGAAACAAAAAATAGGCTGGTCCGGGACATTGAAAATGACTTGCGGACTTCAGCATTATCGCTTCCACTACTGGACGCATCGGCACGAAGAGCCGTAACAGCGGCCCAGTTTTTGTTTCAAGAACTTAATTACAAGATATCTAAAACTCCCGCCGAGGAACTAATTCGCACCCGTATCTCTGTTAGTAATCTACGGAAGCTATTCGTGCTTACCAAAGCCCTATTAGGAGTTAAGCCTTGATAAATAAAACTGCCGTTGTCGTTGGTGGAGGAATCGCCGGTCTTGCAAGCGCAGCACTGCTAGCCAAAGCTGGAATGAAAGTTCAGCTTTTTGAGGCAAACGCCACTTTGGGCGGACGAGCAGATGTCTGGGAGAAAGACGGCTTCCGCTTTGACATGGGTCCAAGCTGGTACTTGATGCCGGACGCTTTTGAGCAGTTTTTCAAACTAATGGGAACCTCGGCTAGCGAGCAGCTTGATCTGACCAGGCTCAACCCCGCCTACCAAACTAGAAACGAGGGCCTGGGCGATGTTCTTGTGATGCCGGACAACGTCGAAGGTATAAAAGAGCTCTTCGAATCGATTGAACCGGGTGCCGGCGAAGGTCTTCAGAGATATCTAGACAGCGCAGAGGATGCCTACGACCTGTCGATCAAGCATTTTTTATACACAAACTTTCAAGATGCTCGAAGTTTTGTGCAGCCAGAAGTTATTGCGAAGCTCGGCCGATTCATGAAGTTACTACTAAAGCCGCTGTATTCACTCTCCGGAGAGTACGTCAAAGACGAGCGACTCAAGAAAATGCTGAATTTTCCGGCCGTGTTTTTAGGGGCTTCGCCCTACAACACCCCGAGTATGTATCACCTAATGACCCACGTGGACATGAACCAAGGAGTTTTTTACCCGCAGGGTGGGCTTCACAGCGTCATTGAGGCAATAGCAAAGCTTGCAAAGCTACACGGCGTCGAGATTCATACCAGTTCGCCGGTTACAAAGATCTTGACTGACGGCAATAAAGCAGTGGGTCTTCAAGTCGGTTCTTCTGAGTACTTCGCAGATATCGTTGTCGCGAGCGCCGACCTGCATCATGTTGAGACTAAGTTGCTGGAGAAAAAGCACCAGACATACCCGCAAAAATTCTGGGACAAAAAAATCCCTGGGCCCTCAGCGATGCTTATTTACTTAGGAGTGAAGGGAAAGATAGAGCAGCTTGACCACCACACGCTCTTGTATACCAAGGACTGGAGCAGTAACTTCTCTGAGGTATTCAGAAAGGCCGACGGAAAGAGTCACGTGCCGTCACCGGCATCGCTTTACATTTGTAACCCATCCAAGTCGGATTCCTCGGTTGCACCCGAGGGTCACGAGAACCTTTTCGTTCTGGTACCAATTGCTCCAGACCCAGTTATCGGTCAAGGTGGCATTGAACGAAGCGGCGATGAAGGCTTTGAGGCTGCTGCCGACAAGATAATTGATCAGATCGCAGAGTGGTGCGACATCCCGGACCTCCACGACCGCATCGTGGTTCGACGCACCATGGGGCCCGGTAACTTTGAATCTGATTTCAATGCTTGGAGCGGCACCGCACTCGGTATGGCTCACACTTTGACCCAGAGTGCATTTTTTAGGCCAAAGAACTACTCTAAAAAGCTGAAGAACCTGTTCTACACCGGACACAACACCATTCCGGGCATCGGGCTACCGATGTGCCTGATTGGTGCCGAGTTGGTTTATAAGCACCTCACAAACGACCGCAGTTCTGGGCCAATTCAAAAAGAGCTAACCGAGGTTAAAAGGTGGAAAGGCATTAGTTGATTGATGCGCTAACCCCTTTTACCTATCTGGCTGCAATTGTTTTATCGATAACTGGGCTCTACCTTCTTGACCGAAGGCACAAGCTAGCATTTGCTTCATCGCCTAAGGCTGCAGCTCTCTCAATTGCGATTGCAGTTGCGCTGTTCTTGGTTTGGGACCTAATCGGGATAGCCCTTGGAATATTCTTTCGCGGTGACGCTCCTCATCTTTCTGGTTTACTACTTGCACCAGAACTACCCCTGGAAGAGCTGTTTTTCCTAATTTTGCTCAGCTATAACTCATTGCTTGTCTACCTGGTCTTTGCAAGGTGGCTGAAAAAATGACCTACCTTTTCTTGACCGCAACAATAATGGCGCTATTGGCTGTCTATGCATTCTTGATGCGCCACTGGTGGGTTACAAAACCAATGCTGGGAACTGCCGCCGTGATGTTGACGCTCACTGCTATTTTTGACAACGTGATCATCGGAACTGGAATCGTCGCCTACGACGCCGAAAAGATATCGGGTATCAAACTAGGCTTTGCGCCAATCGAGGACTTTGCCTATGCGGTTCTTGCCATTTTCCTGGTGCCATCGCTGTTCAACTTTTTCAGGACCAAATTGTGAAACTTGTTTCTAGGCTTTTGGTCTCTTCCAGGCCAATTTCCTGGATCAATACGGCATTCCCGTTCGCAGTTGCCTATTTTCTTGGAACCGAAAAAATTGATGTCACTCTGATTGTTGGTGCTTTTTTCTTTCTCATCCCCTACAACTTGCTGATGTATGGGGTAAACGATGTTTTTGACTATGAGTCTGATCTCACGAACCCCAGAAAAGGTGGCCTAGAAGGCGCGCTTCTGGAGCCCAAATACCACGCAGCAACCCTCTGGCTCTCGGCTAGCTTTGCAGCACCATTTGTGATTTATCTGCTTTTAGTTGGCAACCTAGTCTCCGGAGCAATACTGCTGGCGGTGATTTTCGCGGTGGTGGCCTACTCGGCCAGATACTTACGATTTAAAGAAATTCCGGTGCTGGACTCCTTCACGTCGGCCCTGCATTTTTTGGGTCCGATGCTCTTTGGTCTTGCGCTTGCCGGAACTAGCCTGACGGGGTCGGTCGTAGTCATGGCAGCAACTACCTTCCTACTCTGGGGCATGGCCTCCCATGCCTTTGGCGCGGTTCAAGACATAAGGGCCGATAAAGACGCAAACATCGCGTCGATAGCTACCTTTTTTGGAGCCAACCTCACGGTCAAGCTGGCGTTCGTGGCCTATCTTGCTGCCGCTCTGGTACTGCTTGGACTACCCGGAAGATTTCAGTTTGCAGCCCTAGCCGCACTGCCTTACTTATTCGTCACGGCAAGAGAATTTGCAATCACAGATGAAACCTGTGAAACGGCCAACAGGGGCTGGAAGAGATTTATTTGGCTGAACTTTTTCGCAGGTGCAATTATCTCTTCGCTCTTGATAGGACCAAGTTAGCTGGCCCTCCAGCTAATTAGATGCAACCTGGAGAAACTCGGCGAACACAGTTTGCAGCTGAGCACAGAGCTAGGCCTACGCATTCGATAATGCCTATGGCCTGCCGCGCAATCTCCCAGATACTTCGCACTGGATTCTGCAATGACGGCGCCGTCAAGTTTTTCGTGGCGGTAGCCAAGCAAAGACGCTTGCTGTTTCCACTCCTTACCATGACCAACAGATCTTCCAACCAGAGCATGCGCGACCTCATGCAGCAAAACCTGATGCACTTGGTCCAAATCTGCAGTTGCCACAAAATGCTTACTCAAGGTAATTCGCTTCTTTGTATAGTCGCACTGACCTGCTCTTCTAATTGCACGATCGAAACCAAAAGAGTAATTAATAAGCCCGTGGGCCTGAAATAATTCAGACGCCATCGCTTCAATTTGGGAATTGGTTATCGAGGAATCGCTTATCTCTGGGGAGGTCATGCTTTTAGGTTTAGCCTTCACACAGCTCACTGATGCGCCTGACGGCCTCGGTAATCCTCGGTTTAGAACTGGCAAAGTTGAAACGGATAAAGCCCTGAAAGTCATCCTGCGAGCTGTGGTCGGGGCCTGCGTTCACGGAAACTTTTGCTTCGCTCAAAATGGTGTTCGCTAGATCAGAAATTCGATAGGCCTCAAGATCGATCCAAGCCAAGTAAGTGGCTTCCATCTGGAACATTTTTGCCCTCGGGAGCCTCGTCGCAACCTCGTGGCGTAAATGCTCCAGGTTCTCCTGCAAAGTGTTCACGGTTTCATCGAGCCAAGGAGTGCCTGATTCGTAGGCCGCAGCCATGGCATGAGCCCCAAGAATTGAGGATCGCCACTGCATTGCATCTGGCAAACTTGAAAGCTTTTTTCTTACTTGTTCAGACTGGGTTATTAGAAAGCCCGCCTTGAGTCCCGCCGTGTTCCAAGCCTTCGAACTAGAAGTTATGGTCACCCCGGTCTCAATAGCCTGCTTACCAAGAGACAGATAAGGGGTGAACGGTCCCCAACTAAGAGGCGCATGGATTTCATCAGAAATAACCAAAACGTCAAATTCTTTTGCCAGCATGGCGACTTCGGTGAGCTCTTGGGCGCTGTGAATGCGACCCACGGGGTTTTGAGGTGAGCAGAGTAAATAAACCTTGACTCCATTTTCAAACTGTTCACGAATAGCCGCTAGGTCTAATTTCCAGGTGTCGCCATCTAACTGGAGTGGTGCATCAGCCGTCACACATTGTGCTTCTTTAAGCCACCCGAAGAACGACGCATACACGGGTGAATTTATGAGGACCTTGTCGCCCGGAGTGGTGGCCGCCTTCAGAATTTCAACCGCGGCAACGCCGACATCGGTGGCAAGCTTTATGCCTCCAGGTTCTATCTTCCAGCCCCAGCGGTTTAGTGCAAACTTTTCAAAAGCCGGACCAATTTCAGGAAATGGACCTTGATAACCAAGGTCAGAATTGGCAACCATTTGGCTTAGCCGGTCCTGAATTGGCTTTGCTACCTCGAAGTCCATCTCCGCCACGTGCATTGGTAGCACTTCTTCCGGATACCTCCGCCACTTTGAGCTTGATCGATTGGCAAAATTACTAAAACTATTTGGGTCTTGCATACCTCGATTATGCCCTAGGTGTTAGCTTCTGTGCTGCTCGAAGCAACTAGAGGCCAAACAGAAGGTAACTAGCTATCGAAAACATCACGACTGCAATCAACGAGTCAAGAACTCGCCAGAACTTCAACGATGAAGTAAAGGGCGCCAGCAGCCTGGCAAGGTAACCGAGGCTAAAAAACCACACAAAGCTTCCAATGCTCGCCCCCAACCAAAACCACCATCTATCATCAACAAACTGATTGCCAATCGATCCAAGCAAAATAACGGTGTCTATGTAAACGTGGGGATTCAAAAAAGTAAGGGCCGCCGCAGCCCCAATGGCCTTTGTCAAGTTGGATTTTGCCTGCCCACTTACTTCCAAGGTGCTGGGGCTAATCGCTTTTCGAATCGAACCGATGCCAAACCAGATCAGATAACCAGCACCAGCAAATCGCAAAACGAATAATAACCACGGAACAGATTCGATGACTGCCCCAAGGCCCAGGATGCCAGCCCCAATCAGCATTGCATCGGAAACTGCGCAGAACAGTACAACTGCCAATATGTTTTGACGCTTCAACCCCTGACGAAGCACGAAGGCATTCTGCGCACCGATGGCAATAATCAAAGCTAGGCCGCTTGCGAATCCGGTGGTGATTGCTAGCACGTGGTCCCAACTAAGAATTTGGCTCGGCGGAACAGCGGAAATAAATCGAACTCAAAGCCTATTGAAAAAGACATGATTCTAGAAGCTGGGACTTTAGCCCCCGAATTTACGCTGACGAACCAAGATGGCCAAAGCGTCTGTCTTTCTGACCACTTAGGCAAAAACATAATTGTCTATTTCTACCCAGCAGCTTCGACACAGGGCTGCACGATACAAGCATGCGATTTTAGAGACAACATAAACTCACTGAAGTCCACCGGATACACGGTCCTCGGAATCTCTTCTGATAAGCAAAATAAGCTCAAGAAATTTCAGGAAAAACAAGACCTAAACTTCGATCTTCTTTCGGATGAAGACAGCGAGGTTCAAAAGGCCTTCGGCGCCTACGGCGTGAAGCAAATGCATGGCAAGGAATACATGGGCACGATTCGCTCAACTTTTGTGGTGGACCCGTTCGGCAAAATTAGCCACGCGTTCTATAAGGTCAGAACAACTGGCCACGTCCAATTTCTAAAAGAGCAGCTTAACCTCTAGCCACGTAGGGGCAGCAGAACACCGATAGCAATAAACACGCTTCCGAAGACTCGGTTAAAGTTTTTCCCAGCTCGAACCAAAAGCGGCTTTATTCTGTCTGCCAACGACGCGACCGTGAATTCATAAACAAATTCAATCACGATAAACGTCATCGCCATCAAAACAAACTGAGTGAATAGAGATTCTCGCGGGTTCACAAACTGCGGTAGAAAGGCCACAAAAAATAAGATGCCCTTCGGGTTACTGATTGCTGAAAACAACCCTTGCCCGAACAGGGTTCTAGACCTGGCAGTGCCAGTATTTTTGGATCTTGAAATATCGATTGGAGCGGCCCTGATTAGTTGAATACCCAGCCAGACCAAGTACGCTCCCCCAAGCCACTTCATTATTACTAAAACCCCAGCCCAGGTGGCCAGCAACGCTCCGATGCCGAACATCGAAAGCCCAATTATTAAACCAAACCCAAGAGAGCCACCGGTTATAGTCGCAAGCGTCTTTTTCGTGCCGTGCATTGCACCGTGAGTCAGAGCCAAGAGGCCATTTGGCCCAGGCGTAAGCGAGAGTCCAATTGCCGCCAGTGCGTAAAGAGACCAGGTTTGCCATGTCATGGCTAAATAGTGGCAGAAAAGCTAGTTGTTTACCGACACTTTTTCCTCGGAAACCGAACCCAGAAGCTTGTCAGATTTATTGGTAGACAGACCAGCCACGATTACTAGAGCGGACCCAATAATTACCAAGTTTTTCACAATGTACTGTCCCTCGAGAGTTAGACCAAAAGGAATAACCGTAAAGCAGATCTCGGGAAGTAGTACAAGTGGCAAAAAGGTCCCCGGCATCTGGAACGCCAGAAGAACAATGCCAACTCGCGTTAGCGCGGGAATTAAGAAGGCAACGCCAATGGCAATTTCCCATAGCCCGAGCAGGGGAACAATGATTTCTGGGGTCAGCCAGTAAATGGTTGCTGCAACTAGGTCATAAGCCGGTGACAATTCACCAATCATCTTTAGAGCACCGAACCAAATGAAGATTATTCCAATCGCGTACCGAAGAAAAGGCACACCAATCTTAGAAGAAAAGCGGATCATGTATCTGTCGAACTGACCCTCTAGCTTTGTAACGAACTCTTTCATTTTGCTCCCAATCGACGCTCGAAATTTCTGATTCATAAGTTGCTTTGAACTGCCAGGCGTCTTTGCCGGCAAAATGCTTGACTAAGGCCCTAACTGAAGGAAAAATCAAGCCCCGTACAATCAGAGATTCCTGATTCCGGTTTGCTAACTGACTATTTTCATGAGCTTTTGAGACTCACGCTT
>Ga0222648_1000371_pt1 | contig 19726 bp, 19 predicted proteins | sample AntAcemetagen335_FD_181021 | JGI IMG/M metagenome (GOLD analysis project Ga0222648, IMG submission 181021) | Saline water microbial communities from Ace Lake, Antarctica - #335 | ecosystem: Environmental > Aquatic > Non-marine Saline and Alkaline > Saline | place: Antarctica: Ace Lake... | reverse complement strand
CGAAAGATTGGGAGAAATCCATCGCCAGCGCTGAAGCGTGGATACTCATCGCACACATCAGACGCGTCACACGGCATCTCGCAAGGGATTGAGAAAGTTCAGTTAGTTTCGAATCAGACTCTAAGCGGACATTGGTGCATCTCGCGGCGAACGGCAGCAACGAGCCCATCTTACCTCTTTTCTGCACTGCGGCTAATGTCTGCTATGATGTAACACTTCGAATCCCTCAACAGTTGGCCGGGTTTTGAATAGGATTTCTAAACGTAAACATTTTTTGCAAGTGACTAACTACCGATCTGACAGCCGTCGAGGGTAAGCTCAGCCATAACGGTCAAATATTCAAAATTCTGCAAGATGCACTTAGCTGCTCAATTTAGTCAGCTTATAAATCGGCTTGCACATCTATTCTCAAATTGCGTAACCTGTTCTTACCACAGGGGAGCCGCATAATGTTGCGGCTGAGATGTAGGCGACAAGCCCACGTACCCTCAAAGCTGATCTGGATAATGCCAGCGTAGCAAGGAGGACTGAAATGTTTGCAGGCGCACAACTCTCACTTTATCCGATGACCGACGGGTTCGTTGATGTCATTTTATCGTCACTAAGCGCGCTTGATCCGTGGCGCGACAGACTGCGGATTGAAACCGATGATATCTCGACCCTGATTGTCGGACCGCCCGAGGTTCTGTTTCCCGCGTTGCGTGATCTGTACGTCGCCGCCGCCAAATCAGGCAAACACGTGGTGTTGCGCGCTACCCTGTCACGCGGGTGTCCGGGCGAGCCGGACGACCCGATCTGTCAGACAGGCGCGTTGGCCAACCCGTCTGAACCATTGGAGTCACGGCAAAAGACATCACTTGCAGCCTTGGCGACGACGCCCGAATTAGGCCAAGCCGCCGACGCGCAATTTTCGCTGTATGTAATGGGCGCGGGTGATCATATGGCAGAAATCATGGGCTGTATCGATTTTCTAAAACAAAGCGGCACGTTTGATCGTTCCAAAAATTTTTGCACACGGTTAACGGGTGATGCAGGCCCGGTCTTTGCCACATTGCAACAGGCATTTTGCCAGTTCGGCCCGCCAAATGGCCATGTCACGATTGATTTAACAGTCTCTGCCAACAGCCCATCCAAGCGCTGATCTGATGGCAAACCCGATACCCCGCCCTGTTGGCGGAGGTTTGGCCCACGGCATTCCAGCCGTCCTGAGTGTGGCCAGCGCCTTCGTTATATGGGAAATCTACGTCCATGTGTCCGGTATTTCGCCGCTGATGCTGCCTGCACCGTCACGGGTGTTGCACCAGATCGTATTGAACCACGCCCTGTTATGGGACAACACGGTGCCCACGATCACGGCAACACTGGTCGGGTTCAGCTTGTCGTTAGCCGTGGCGTTTGTGTTGTCCGTCGTGTTGGATTTCATGCCGCGCGTGCGCCGCGCGCTGTTCCCGATTTTCGTCGTCAGCCAGACATTGCCGCTGGTCGCAATCGCGCCGCTTGTCGTGTTGTGGTTCGGGTTTGATCTGACGCCCAAAATATTGCTGGTCGCACTCGTGACGTTCTTTCCGATGTTGGTGGCGCTGGTCGATGGTTACGAGTCCACTGACCCCGAAATCGAAGATTTGCTCCGCTCCATGGGGGCGTCGCGCCGCGTGGTGTTTCGCACGGCGCGCCTGCCATCCGCGATGCCCTATTTCTTTGCGGGGCTGCGCATTTCGATAACCTACGCGGTCGTGGCGGCGATCTTCGCGGAATATGTTGGTGCGCGGGCAGGGCTGGGGATTGTGATCCTGAATGCCAAAAACAGTTTTCGACCAGATCTTGTGTTGGCCGCTGTCGTGATCAGTTCGGTGCTGACGCTGGTCTTGTTCGCGATCACCGCAACGCTGCAACGCGTGGTGCTCCGCTGGCGCACTGTCGGGGGTGGCTCATGAGTGTTCTGACCATGCAAAACGTCGGCGTCACATTGGGCACGACCGAGGTGCTGGCTGATATTTCGCTGCATCTGGCGCAGGGCGAATTTGTATCCATTCTGGCCCCATCCGGTGCAGGTAAATCCACGATCTTCCGGCTGCTGTCAGGTGCCTTGCACCATGATCGTGGTACAATTGAATGCGACGGTCGCCCGCTTGATCAAAACACGCAGAACTTTGCGTTTATGCCACAGCGCGACGCGTTGATGCCGTGGCGGCGTATCATAGATAATCTGACCTTGGGGTTGGAGGTTCAGGGCATAGTGCGCAAAGACGCCCGCGCCCGCGTCATGCCTTTGCTGACCGATTTCGGTTTGGATGGATTTGAACAGCATTATCCGGCTCAGCTTTCTGGGGGTATGCGCCAACGGGCGGCGCTGTTGCGCACCATCGTCCAAGCACGCCCAGTTCAGCTTTTGGATGAACCATTCGGCGCGCTTGATGCATTGACCCGCACGCAGATGCAGACGTGGTTTGAGGAACGGTGGCAAAGCGCGCGCTGGACCACGTTGTTGGTCACCCATGATGTCCGCGAAGCGGTGGCCCTATCCGACCGGATTTATGTTTTGTCGCGCCGTCCGGCCCGCGTGATCGCCGAAATCGCTGTGCCTGCACCGCGCCCCCGTCTTGGGCAAACCGTCAGCGCCGATGCTCATGCGCTCGAGGCACATCTGCTTGATATTTTACTTAACCAAACTGGAGATACACTATGAAACACCTGCTTTGCGCGGCCATTATGTGTGCGGCCTTGCCAGCCGCAGCCCAAGACACCGTCAGCGTCGCGCTGGATTGGACCCCGAACACCAATCACGTCGGCCTTTATGTGGCGCAGTCTAAAGGCTGGTTCGAAGATGCCGGACTGGACGTCGATATCTTGCCCTACACTGACACCTCGTCAGGTGTTTTGGTCGCGACAGGCGTTGCAGAATTCGGCATCCTAAGCGCCGTCGGGTTTCATAGCCAGCGCGCGACAGGGGCCGACATGACTGTGGTGATGGCTGTGGTGCAGCATGAAACCGGACGGTTGGTGTTCAATGGTGAGCGTGATGACATTCAACGCCCGGCCGACCTGGACAGTAAAATCTATGCAGGCTTCGGCAGCGCGTGGGAAGAAGCACTGATTTCGACCATCATCCGCAACGATGGTGGCGACGGGATCTTTGATACTGTCACCTTGGGCACATCCGCCTACGAAGCATTGGCAAATGGCAGGGTTGATTTCACGCTTGAAGTCAGCACGTGGGAAGGCGTGAACTCCGCTTTACTGGACCGTCCACAACGCGCGTTTCGCTACGCGGATTTCGGGGTGCCGGACCAGCACACGACGTTTTTAGGCGGCAACGGGACGTGGCTGGCGGCCAACCCGGACGCTGCACGCGCGTTCGTGCAGGCGGCGCAACGTGGCTATGAATATGCGGTCAATAACCCGGCGGATGCGGCAGAAATCCTGATCGCCGAAACGGCGGGAATGTTGTCACGACCGGAACTGGTGCGAGCCTCCATGGAGGCTTTGGTTGCTGGCGGTTATTTGCAAGACGCTGGTGAGCCTGTCGGCCTGATTGACGACACGATGTTTGCCAATATCACGGGATTTCTGTTCGAGGCCGGTATTCTGCGCGGCGAAGACGGCGCACCTCTTACAACCATGCCCGATGTCTCGGTTTGGTACACAAACGACTATCTAGCGCCTTAAACACGTCGCCTTCCTTAGCAACGTTAAAGCGTTGGTTGGGTTTTAAACGGTGCGGTCCGATTAAAACCCAACCTTTAGGATCCCAATAAAGAGACAGATTCTTTAACGCGTTCTTTAAACCCGACGTTGCAGCAGCCGCAGCGATCGGCACACTTTCCCCGCCAAGTCATTGGTGCAAAACGCAGCGAAGTTCCCAAGATATCCCAAACTACCCGATGCTGCGTTATGCACGGCTGTCCACTAACGAAGGACAGCCAAGCTGGTGAGGGTGTCGAGACGATTGCAAAGGCACCCAGCGGAACGCCGATGAGACATTAGCCAACGCATTCGAGCCTATGCCATTCCAGTATAGAAAAATTACATCTTGAAAGGACCGGCGATGACCAAAGGCAAGAACAGCAAGAAAGTGACCTTGCATTGCATAAGTAGTTCGATTTCGCTATTAAAACACCATGACATACACATCAAGCGGCTCTGACGAAATCGCCGAACTCCTCATCCATATAGGGCGCTCTTCGCGGGGTGAGGATTTGGCGTCCCCCCTGACTGCGGCGCAATGGACTTGCCTGCGGTTTTTTGCGCGCGCCAACCGCGTGTCACGCACACCATCCGCGTTCGCTAGTTTTCAGGTTACCACGCGGGGAACGGCCTCCCAGACGATCAAAACTCTCGAGGAGAAAGGGCTTCTTGCGCGGTTTCGTTCTGATCGTGATCGCAGGAGCGTTCGGCTTGAGGTCACTGAGCAGGGGCAAGAAGCCCTTAACGCGGACCCGCTGGCAGATTTAATGTCTCTGATAGTCGTCATCGAACCGAAAGAACGTGCGGCGTTCTTGGCGACACTGTCCTGCTTATCCGAAAATCTCGCAGGGCTGAAGGGCGCGCAGGCATTTGGCACGTGCGAAGCCTGTACTCATTACACAGCATCGGACGGTGGGGGTTATTGCGCCTGTGTCGCGGCAGAGCTCAAGCCCGACGACTTAGGCAGGCTTTGTGTAAATTTCAGCAGTGGCGGTGTGTTGCCACGCCCACCAATTCTATCGAATGAAATCAGAAAAGGTCGTGCGCAATGACACAACAAGACGCCCAAGCAAACGGTGCAAATTTCAGTCACAACGGGCGCAAGCTGATTGCGATCAGCAGTGGCAAGGGTGGTGTCGGGAAATCAACCGTAACGGCCAATATCGCGGTCGCAATGGCGCGCATGGGATTGCGGGTCGGCGTTGTTGATGCTGATATCTACGGGCCGTCCATCCCGGGAATGCTTGGCATTGCGGGCAACCAGCCGCCTGCCATGTCACCGGACAAAAAAGTGATCCCAGCGCAGGCGTTTGGCGTCAAGGTGATGTCGATGGCGATGCTGTCGGATGATGACAGTCCCGCCATTCTGCGCGGCCCGATGGTGACCAAATACCTGCAAATGTTTGTCGCTCAGGTCGAGTGGGGAGAGCTGGATGTGTTGCTTTTGGACCTGCCCCCGGGAACCGGCGATATCCAACTCACGCTTGCGCAGGCTTTTCCGCTAACCGGTGCGGTCGTAGTCAGCACACCGCAGGATGTCAGTCTGAAAATCGCGCGGCGCGGGCTGCGCATGATGCAACAGGTGAACGTCCCGATCCTCGGCATCGTCGAGAACATGAGCGGCTTTGCCTGCGGGTCCTGCGGTGAAGTAACGCATATTTTCAGCAAGGGGGGTGGTGAGGCTATTGCCCGCGAAATAGGTGTGCCTTTCCTCGGTGCCGTTCCAATCGAACCGGCAATTGTGGACACAGGCGATGCGGGCACTCCGATGGTGAACACCCATCCTGACAGCCCCGCAGCGCAGGCCTATGTCAAGATCGCAGAGGCGCTTGTTGACGGCGGTTCCGCGAAAGGCGGCCTTGCGTTGCCCTTCGATTGGCATGTGTCCGAGGGCACGGGCAAACCTGCTGACGCGGCCCCCCTTAGTTATGGTGGTGCTGCTGACGTGGCCATAGCGCTTGATCATGACGAGATCGGGCTGGCAATCCGCTGGCAGGACGGCCATGAACAATTGATCGGGTCGCGCGATCTTCGGCTGCAGTGCCGCTGTGCAGCTTGTCGCGATGAGATGAGCGGTGCGGCAATCCTTGATCCCTCCAGCGTGCCGCAATCGATCAAACCGACGCGGATATGGAGCCTTGGAAATTATGCTCTTGGGCTGGCTTTCAGTGACGGGCACAGCACAGGAATCTACACATTCAAAGCCCTTCGCGCCATGCAAAGCACCGAGGTCGAGGATGTCTGAAGCTGCAACGCGCCGCCGCATTCGGGTACAGCCTACGGTAAAAGACCTGCAAACCCTGCGCTTTATTCTCGAGGCACCCGTCCAAGACAGCGCATCAGTTTGCTACGACGATGCACGCACGGATGCCCCACTGGCGCGGGCATTATTTGCCATTTCCGGTGTGCAGCGTGTGGAAGTTGACGGTGCGTCGATATACGTAGGCAGCAATGCGGATGTGGATTGGTCCGCTTTGAAAGCCCCAATCGCCGCAGCAATCCGGAACGTTCTGGACAATGAACCCTTGCCGTTGGGCGCAAGCTCGGACGCTCCAAAAGATGAAAATGCACGTCTTTTGCGAGCCGTCGCTGATCTGCTCGACCGCGAGGCGAACCCTGCGATCGCCAGCCACGGGGGCAGCGTCGCCGTAGAGCGCGTTGAGAACGGTGATGTCTATCTGCGCATGTCGGGGGGGTGTCAGGGATGTGCCGCGTCATCCGCCACGTTGCGACAGGGCATCGAGACGATGCTACGTGCAGCCCTTCCTGAAATTCGTGAAATCATCGACCTGACGGACCACGGTGCCGGAACCAATCCTTTCTACACCGGTACAGCGGGGAATACGCCGACCCTCAACCGGCCGCTGCCACCCGGGGCAATCAACTGGGAAGACGGACAGATCATCATAGATCCCGAATACCTCGCACCGAAACTTGGGCTGACGCCAGACACCTTGCGCGCAGGCATGCGCAACGGTGACATCGTCAGCAGCTCCGAAACCGGGACTGAAGAGCACGCAGGAAAGACACGCATCACAGTGCGAACCCCCGTCAGAGCCTGGGCGGCAGAAGTGTTTGCTGATGGCACAGCCCGCGAAGCTCCGCCGCCGCGTGCAAGGCCAATTCAAGCCACCGTCGGGGAAACGCTGGCTGACCAAGTTCGACGATACCTCCAGAACCTGCCCGAAGACAAAGTGCCAATTACCTACGGAAAACTTGCACGCGCGCTTGGATATTGGGCACCGGGTTCGATCGCCAAAGTGACTTCCGCACTCGAGGCCACAATGCGCGTGGATGCTGCGTTAGCGACACCCTTCATCGCAGCGCGGGCCGTCAGCCGCGGCGGGGATGAACTCCCCGGCAAGGGCTTTTTTGAACTGGCGCAGACGTTGGAACGTGGACCCATGGATGGCGAAACTGACCGTGCTTTTCACGAACGGCTTCTAGGTGAAGTCTCATCCACGCTCGAAAAAATTCAGGAAACTGCTTCAGAGTAGTCGCCTGAGCAGATTGTTCGTGGGGTGGATTTCCGCAAGGTTGGAATTTCTTGCTGCGTTATCCTGCCCCTTACGGCAACCCATGGTTCATAATATTTAGTATCGAAACGAAATCAATTTGACAAGATGGCCTGAAGTAACTTAGTTTTGTTTCGAAACTAAGTTGAGCGGTGCAATGAACAAACCAATATCAAACTGGGGGACGCAGCCGCGCCGCAAGCGCACTCCTAATATGCTCAGTGCCGGCGACGAGTTGCATCTTTTGCGGGCGTGGCAACAACGTGGTGACAAGCGCGCACGCGAAAAGGTAATCACAGCCTTCAGCCCGATGGCCGGCGCAATGGCAAAACGGGCTTTGGCAGGGTCGCAGACGGCTGAAGCCGATCTTTTGCAGCAGGCAAATATTGGACTGATGAAGGCGGCAGACCGCTTTGATCTTGACCGAGGTTACCGTTTTTCAACCTATGCCGTCTGGTGGGTCCGTGCCGAAATTCAGGACTACAAGCTGGCAAACAGATCGATTGTACGGCGCCCTAATTCGGCCGATCTCCGGAAATCTATCGCCAACCTATCGCGGCTTGACGAGACCGTTTCAAACAATCCAACTATCAGTAGGGCCGACGCCGATACGTGCGTTGCCAGGGCGCTTGGCGTTAGCCCCCGAAGGCTGAACGATCTGCGTGAGCAGGTTTCCGGCGCTGACTTCTCGCTGAACGTACCATCGGTCGGTGATGACGGAGAGGACCGGATAGCGCGGCTCGTCGATCCAGTCAGCATGGAAGATGCAAACACTATGAACCGCCACGATATCAAGACGCTGCGCGCTCTTCTTGTCGAGATGATTGGCGCTCTGCCCGACCGTGAGCGCGAGATCGTAGTAGCGACGCAGCTCCAAGACCCACCGGCTACTTTGACAACTCTCGGAATTCACTTCGGAATCTCGACGGAACGCGTGCGGCAGCTGCGCGAACGCGGGTTTGAGAGGCTGAGAACCACCATGGGGCAACGAGATCTGGAGCTTGAGTACTTCGTCTAAAGGCAGACAGCCAGGTTCTGTCGCAGAGCGCAATTACAAGCCTAAAAAATGGCCCCACTGAATGCAAAGTTGTTCAGAAAACGGCCGTATGACTATCATAGGAGATACTATCTATGGAACCAAAATTGATCGACCCGTTTCGCCGCGCGATTTCTTACCTGCGCGTCTCTGTCACTGATAGATGCGATTTCCGCTGTGTCTATTGTATGTCGGAGAACATGACATTCCTGCCCAAGAAGGAACTGCTGACGCTGGAAGAGCTGGACCGTATGTGCACTACCTTTGTCGGTCTTGGAGTGGAGAAACTGCGGATAACGGGGGGCGAGCCTTTGGTGCGTCGCGATGTCATGACCTTTTTCAAGGGTATGACGCGGCATCTTGAAAGCGGCGCGCTGAAAGAGCTGACCGTCACAACAAACGGATCGCAACTGGAGAAATTCGCGGGCGATCTGGCGGCTTGTGGCGTGAAGCGTATCAATGTCTCGCTGGATACGCTGGACGAGAAGAAATTCGCCGAGATCACACGCTGGGGCCGCCTGCCACAAGTGCTAGCGGGCATCCGCGCCGCGCAAAAGGCGGGCCTGCGGGTCAAGATCAATACCGTGGCACTTAAGGACTTCAACGAGGACGAGCTGTTCACGCTGGCACATTGGTGCGCCGAGGAAGGCATGGATCTGACGTTCATCGAGGTGATGCCGATGGGCGATCTCGGAAACGAGGACCGCATCGGTCAGTACTGGTCGCTTAAGGACCTGCGTGCCCAGCTTGAAACCCGCTTTACCACCACTGACCTGTCAGAGCAGACAGGCGGCCCGGCCCGCTATGTTCGGATCAACGAGACCGGCCAGAAAATCGGCTTTATCACGCCGCTGACGCATAATTTCTGCGAAAGCTGCAACCGCGTGCGGCTGACCTGCACCGGAGAATTGTACATGTGCCTTGGGCAGGAAGACATGGCAGATTTGCGCAAACCGATGCGCGAGCATGCTGATGATGCCATGTTGCAGCAGGCGATCCGCGACGCGATCCTCCGCAAACCAAAAGGGCATGACTTCGACTATTCACGACAGAAGGTCGACGGTCAGGTCATCCGCCACATGAGCCATACCGGCGGCTGAGCTCAGGGGCGTTGTTGCACGGATCGACGTATGAGGGCGCGCTGTAACAAAACACTTTTTCGGAGGAAGCATGACAATACGGCAGGACATTATCGACAAACTCGGTCTCGGATTGTCGATTGAACATCTGGAAGTCATCAATGAAAGCCACAAGCACAATGTGCCGGAGGGGGCGGAATCACATTTCAAGGTAGTGATCGTGAGCTCTGCCTTTGAAGGCAAGAAGCTGGTGGCACGCCACCGGCTGCTCAACGGCATTCTCGCAAAAATCCTCTCCACCCATATTCATGCGCTGGCATTGCACACGATAACCAAAGAGGAATGGTCCATTTCACAAGAAGCACCCGCATCGCCCCCTTGCCTGGGTGGCGGCGCACGGCGGTGATCAAAACGCGTCATGTGCTGCTTCGGCCATCAGTTCATTGTCTCGTTTTGAATCTCCTCCGCTCCACTAACGCAATCCACCCCCTGTTAAAGAAGTGATGCTGCGATCTTATGCACTGCGAAGCAGCTCAAATCGGTTCATCAAACGTATCATCCGCCCAATAATGGGCTTCAAAGTCTTTCATTTTTGCCACAGCAACCATTGTTGGAATCGAGGTTACCCACATGATCCGAAAGGACAAGTTTGCGGCGAAATATCCTTGCACGTTTCAGCAATTTGCAGCGTTCGCTGCATCGCCTTAGCTGCTGATCAAGTAGTCTCAACCTGCTACAAAATTTGTAACAGAACGCCCCTGACTTCCCGCAAACTTATTCTGAGGCCAATGCTTGAGAAGTGCTGGCCAACGCTTATCTTTCCAGCAAAAGGAGTATCAATAATGTTTGCCATCCCAGTAAAACAAGCTGTTACCATCACATCTAAAGCCGCCCAGCATATCAGCAAGCTGATGGCCTCAGCGGGTCATACGGGACTTCGCATTGGAATCAAAAAGGGCGGATGCGCGGGTATGGAATACACAATGGAATACGTGAACGGACCGGATGCCAATGACGAAGTCATTGAACAAGACGGTGCACGGGTTCTGATCGCGCCGATGGCGCAGATGTCCCTGTTTGGCACGGAAATCGACTATGAGACATCACTGCTAGAATCCGGGTTCAAGTTCCGCAATCCCAACGTCACCGAGGCGTGCGGCTGTGGCGAATCTATCAAGATTGGCTAATTTGCCCGCTTGTCTTGAAATAATGGCCCGATCAGGTTCAACCTCGTTGTTGCCCCAATAAGGGGAGGTACCTGGGGTCGTTTGCGGGAGAGTGTGGAATCCTACGCTAGCGCGTCGCAGTCGTTCGTGCAGAGCACGGCGAAGGACTCAGAAGAGCCCAAAATGCATGATGCTGCAACGTCAACAAAACTCCGCTTCACTAGCTCAAAAAAAGTTCAATGCACTATGAACCGGATCAAACGACAAAAACGCTGCGGCTTGGAAATCTCAACTCGGTGATTCAGGCGGATTAATCACTGCACTTTTGATGAAGTCCCACAGCTCTGCGTGATCAATTGTAGTTTCATTGGTCTGCAAGGTTGCCCTTAACGCTTTGCCTTCCATCGCGTCCAGGATCAAACTCGCTGCCTCTCGCGTGTTGGGCAACGAACGGAAGCAACCTTCTTTTACACCGCGCGTCAAAAGGGCGGCCAATGCATCAAGCAACGCATTTTGGTTCTCTAAAAACATTTTGGCGATGTCAGGCTTCCGCACTGCCTCGCTAGCGATCTCAAGGCTGAGAATCACGTTCTCTGGTGCGGAAAGGTGGATGAGATAGTTGCGCACAAAACCTTCAAAAACCTCCAATGGTGCCGCATCGTTCCTCAACTCGGAAAGGAACGGCTGCAACTCTTTGCGCTCTAGGGCAGCGATTTCTGCCAAAACGGCGTGTTTTCCGCTGAAGTGATTGTAAAGATTACCTAAACTCACGCCTGCGCGTTTCGCAATGTCACGGACACCGGTCTGGTGGTACCCTTTTTCAAGGAAACTCATTAGTGCCGCCTCAAGAATATGAGCGCGGCGAGACTTTAGTTCTTTGTCGCGTTTTGTTTCGACTAGGGGCTCTTGCATATTTATATTTCTAGAGCTAGGTGCGCAGTGAACGATCGTTCGTTCGCCGATTCTATCTACTTCTAAATAAGAAGTAAGGCGGACCACGCAGCATGTGAAGTAGGAAAAAAGAAATGGCCGACCAGATCAAACCAAATAGGAAAGCGCACATGCGGCGCGGGATTTGGATAATGCTCTCAGTGGCGTTGCTAGTGACTGTTGGAACCATTCTGGCTTTGACAGAGGATACGGCTGACGTCACGCAAGCCAACGCTCCACCTGCGCTGCAAATCGTTTCTGTCAGGGACTTGGCTGTCAGCGATGTTACCGCATCGGTTGAAACTTTTGCCGAAGTACGTCCTCGCTGGTCAGCTGACATCCGGGCCGCCGTTGGTGGCAGGATTGTAGAGGTGCGCGAGGCTGCTCTTGCAGGAGTGCAGGTTCCCGCTGGTGCTGTCTTATTCCAGATAGAAAGCACCCAGTATGATACGGCAGTGGCTGCAGCAGAGCTGTCGTTGGCCGAGGCGCGGTTTGCTATGCTACAAGCCGAAAACAAAACAGCTATCTCACGGCTTCAGTTTGAGCGCGACAGTGCGCGCGCACCCAATGACCTAGCCCTACATATACCGGAGCTTAGAATCGCTGGACGCCAGGTGGCTTCGGCTGATGCACAGTTTCGTGCAGCACAACAGCAACTAGCTGATACCGTCATTACCGCGCCGTTTTCAGGTTTCATTACCGAACGGCTCATTAGTCTTGGCCAAACCGTGTCTGCTGGTGAGCCGTTGGTGAAGCTGGTGGATGACAAGCAATTTGAAATGACGGCTGAACTGTCACGTGAAAGCTGGGCCTTGTTGGATCACCCAATTAACGAACAAGTTGCGCAGCTTGTAGATCCTGCTGGTACGCCGATGGGGACAGCTATCGTCAGGCAAGGTGGTGGTTTCCTAGATCAAAACACCCGCCAATACCGCGTATTTCTTGAAGTGAGCGAAACCAACGACCAACCTATTTTGTCAGGTGACTTCCTGCAGGTGCTTCTGACTGGGCGGGTTCTCAAAGACACGCTGAGTATTCCAGACACCGCGCTGACCAGAAGTGGGCACGTTTGGTTTGTTGATCAACATGACCAGTTAGCGCGCTTTACACCTGATATATTGTTCCGGCTCGCCGATCAGATCGTGATCACGGCACCTGAAGGTGACCATACGCGGCGCGTTGCAATCACGCCGCTGGCTTCGTTCCTCCCCGGCCAGCGCGTCGCACCACATAGCCAGGAGGATTAAGCTATGCACGCATTGACCGGATGGTTTATTCGCAACCCTGTGGCAGCGAATTTAATGATGGCGCTGATCCTTTTTATGGGTGTTATGACTGCCTTTACGATACGGATCGAAGGTTTCCCCCGTATTCCGCCCGACAGCATCCAGATCACGACTGAATACAACGGCGCACCCGCCGAGCAAGTCGACGAACTTGTCACCCGAAAGATCGAACAGGCCCTAGAAGGTCTGGAAGGTGTTCGCAGTGTAACTTCGCGATCTGGCGACAGTACTTCATTTGTCAGTGTTCGCCGCGCAGGTGGGCAAGACCTGCAACGGCTGCTGGACCAAGTGCGCTTGCGTATTGATGCAATAACGGGGCTGCCAGCCAATGTGCGTCGACCTGTGATTGACGCTGCGGGATTTGATTTCCCAGCACTTTACGTGAACTTGCACGGTGATACTGACCCTGCAACGCTTCAGACGCTGGCACGGCGGTTGAAGGAAAATCTATTGTCCCAACCGGAACTGTCACGTCTTAACATCTGGGGGCTGATCCCGCGTGAGATGCGTATTGAGGTTTTACCGGAACGTCTTCGCCAGCTTAACTTGACGGTTTCGGATGTCGTTAGTGCCATTCAGGCGAACTCTCTAGATTTTCAGGCGGGAACCCTGCGTACAGCGGGTGGCAATATCTACCTGCGTGCTGATGATCGGGCTCAGTATGCTGGGGACTATGCAAGACTACCGGTAATTGAGCGTGCAAATGGTTCAACCGTGCCGCTAAGCGATATTGCCACGATCACGGATACATTTGTCGATGGCGACTTCCTGTTTCGCCTGAATGGTGATGCCACCGTTGGCATGGAAATCTTGATTGGGCAAAAAGAGAACCTGCTGCAAATCTCTCAAGTGGTGAACCGTGTCGTAGCAGACTTTGTCCCCCAATTGCCGTCCGGCATTCAGGCTACCGTCTGGGGGGACAGCGCCAGCTATATCTCAGATCGTTTAAGCCTACTCACCGCGAACGGGGTGCAGGGGTTGCTACTAGTCCTGCTTGTCCTATCGATTTTCCTGAATGTTCGCTTGGCTTTTTGGGTTGCGATGGGAATTCCCATCTCAGTGATGGGGGCGCTGGCGGTGGCCGGCACCAAGTGGGTGGATTATTCGCTGAATGACGTCACCACGTTTGGACTGATCATCGCGCTTGGCATTCTTGTTGATGACGCCGTTGTGGTGGGTGAAAGCGTATACGAGGAACGCCGTAAGACCAAAGACCCCATCGTTGGAACCGAGAACGGGGTGAACAAGGTTGCGGTTGCAACTGTCTTTGGTGTGTTGACCACGATTGCAGCCTTCTTTCCAATGCTTCTGATCGACAATCCACTCGGCAAAGTGCTGGCGGGTTTCTCGGGAATCGTGATCTTATCGTTGATCTTTTCGCTCATAGAAAGCAAGTTCATCCTACCTGCCCATCTGGCGCATACACAACTGGATGCAAAGCCCAGATATCTGCTGACGCGGGGCTGGGCAAAAGTGCAGAACGCTGCGCAGGCAGGATTGAATTGGGTGCGCGATAGCCTTTATCTGCCTGCACTCCATGCCTCACTACGTCATCGGTATGCAGTGTTGGTCCTGTTTCTTGCTGCGGGCCTCCTTGGGTTGGGCCTGATTGGAAAAGGCACAATCAAAACAGTGTTTTTCCCAGATGTGCCTGGGCAAATTATTACCGTCAATTTGGAGATGGACTCGCGGGCCCCGTTTTCACTGACCCGTAACAATGTTCAGCGGATTGAGGATCTGGGCAACGAACTGAACATAGAGCTGCAGAAAAGTGCCGCGTTAGATACCCCGCCGATAAGCACTGTGTTCGTCATAATTTCGGGTGCGGAAAGCGCACAGATTTATGCCGAACTGTCCCCTGTGATTGAAAGGCCAGGCGTTGAGACTGTGGACATCGCACGTGAATGGCAAAAGCGAACTGGTCAAATCGAAGGTGCCACTGAATTAGAATTTACAGCCTCAGAGGCGCTGGGTGGTGGATTTCAGTTGCAACTGTTGTCAAAAGACCCCGACCTGCTGCACGCCGCCAGCACCGAACTGCGCAGTTTTTTGGCTGGCATCGATGGGATCAGTAATATCCGCGACACCATGGCGGGTGGTCAGCCCGAACTCCGCGTACGCATCCGCCCAGAGGCCCGCAATCTTGGTTTCAGCGCAGAAACGCTTGCTAGTCAGATCGGGTATGCGTTTGGCGGCGCAGAGGTGCAGCGTATTCGCCGCGATAGTTCAGAAATACGAGTGCTGGTCCAGAACGCCCGCCCTGCGCGCAATACGGTTGACGATTTACTGCAAACTCGACTGCGCAGCGATACCGGTGCTTGGGTGCCGCTAACAACCGTGGCCGAAGTGAACGGCGGCTATGTCGCGGGTATGAAACACCGCTTGAACGGTCAAACTGTTAACACCGTGGCCGCCGCCATTGACCGCTCGGTTGTGTCCCCAGCGGAGGTTGCCCAGGCCGTGACAGAGCAAATGGTGCCGCTTCTTGCACAGAAATACCCATCCGTTCAGGTGTCCTTTGGGGGTGAACTAGAAGAGATGGGAGAAATCCAGGGTGGGCTTTTGCGGGCGTTGTTGTTGGCCACCGTGCTTATATATGTGCTTATGGCGGTGCCGCTGAAATCCTATTCGCAGCCCTTCATTATTCTTGCGATCATACCATTCGGGTTCGTCGGTGCCGCAATTGGGCATCTGATCATGGGGCTGCCTTTATCGCTGTTTTCGTTCTTTGGCATGCTCGCGCTGACCGGTGTGGTGGTGAATGACAGTCTGGTGCTAATCACCCGCTACAACCAAAATCGCACGTCAGGAATGGACGTGATCTCAGCGCTGCACGAAGCTGGCATCGGACGGTTTAGGGCAATTTTTCTGACCACTGCGACCACAGTTATTGGCCTTCTTCCTCTGTTGACTGAAACGTCTGAGCAGGCGCAGTACCTTATCCCTGCGGCCGCATCACTGGCCTTCGGTGAGATTTTTGGGACAGCCCTGATGCTCATCCTAGTTCCGGTCTTAATCGCCATTGGTGATGATATTCACACTGCGGTGTTTCCCGGCGACGTTGCGGCTACAGCCCAAAATTCAGAGGTCTAGGATATCGTGATGTTGAACAATGGCCCCCTGACTGTTCTGGCGCTTTTGCGGGCGTTCCGCTGGCGCATTTCATTTACTTGGTTGCTGATCCTTATTGAGGTTGCTCTTACTGCACTTGTTCCGCTTTTCATCGGTTTTGCGATCGACGGGCTATTGGCCAATGATACGGATGCGCTGTTCCAGTTGATCGCTGTTCTAGCAGTGCTGATTGTAGTCAGCGTGATCCGTCGTGCCTATGATACGCGTGTTTTCGGCACTGTGCGTGTTGAAATGGGGAAAACCCAAGCTGCGCGTGCGACGAACCTGCCTGTATCGACGTTGAATGCTCGGCTGGGGATGGGACGCGAGTTGGCAGATTTTCTTGAGGCCGACTTGCCGTTGGCGATGACATCACTTGTCCAAGTCATCATATCGGTCATCGTCCTATATATATTTGATCCCGTGTTGGCGCTGGCAGGGGCGAGCGCGGTGGCGACGATGTTGGCAATATACAGTCTGTCGCATGATCGTTTTTATAGGCTCAATGGCCAGCTTAATCAGCAGACCGAGCGGCAGGTTGGCATTCTTGAGACACGCAAATCACAAAGCCTATCAACCCATCTGACGCGGTTGCGCCGTATCGAAGTGCGGATATCTGATACGGAATCCATCGTTTACGGTGCGATATTTGTCGTTCTCCTTGGATTGGTGGTCTTCAACCTTTGGTATGCGACTGCCAATTTGACGATCACATCGGGTACGATCTTTTCGATCGTCACCTATTCATGGGAACTTGTTGACGGGGCTCTTGCGTTTCCGATGGCGCTTCAAGGCTGGTCACGTTTGTCCGAGATTATGCAGCGGATCAACCACACAGCACCGTCTGATTTTTTGAAATCGCAGGCAGACCAATGACTATGTCAAAAGCACCGATCACGTTGGCCCTGTTTGGCATTCTCTTCGTTATGTTCTTACTGTTCACAAGTTGGGGCAATGAACTCCTCGCGAAGCTATCCCCACGTTCGTACTATCCGCATGATAGGCAGTATGAGACGATGGAGGTGAAGGCGGTGCTCGGGTTTGCGGCACTCACTCAATGGCCCCCTGCGCTTTCTGCCAATCGGCCGCCCTTCCAATATATAGCGTTCGAATTACCACTGACTCCCCCAGAAGCCCTTTGGTTGACGCAAGACCAGTCGCTGACCGTTGCCAGTGGTGCTTGTGCCGTAGGCTCAATTAGTCTCTGCGCTGTGATCATTGGCATCAACGACCCGAAAATCAGAGTTTGGGCCACGGAGATATGTGGCCTACCCATTTTCTGGGACCTTAAGCCCAATGCCAAAACAAGCGATTGGAGCAATGGCCGCATCCTTGATCTCGAAACGCTACAAGATCACCCGCTGAACGTAACCGTAACGTCTGGTTGGCTGGTCCTGAACATCAGTGATCAGGCGCCGATCCACTGGCAAGAAACAACCGTTTCACCAGCTGGGTGCGACTCTTGAGCCGCCCATTCCCGTTCCTCTTTTTAGGACCTACCATCACAATGTTCCGAATAACTTTAGGCGCAAGCCGCGCCATCGCCGCCGTCTTCTCGTTTAACATGGTTGTGGCCTGCACAATGACGCAGGATCCACCCGCCGAGACATTCGGTGACCCGATTGAAGGCGTCTGGCTGTTAGGTGATGAACAGTCCCCTATTAGCATCGCGCCATGCAGTAGCGAAAAAGACGACGGGCTTTGCGGAACTTTGATACAGGTGTCCGAAGATGACGATGCTTGGAGCAGTCAAAGTAACGCGAAGTGGTGGCAAGAAGGCCCTACACCAATGGTCACGCAACTGCGCCCAACTGAGATCGAAGGAGAGTACGTTGGTTTCATATATAATTCGGATATTGCCGAGACCCTGCACCTCCAGCTTGTCCTTGCGAATGACAGAACCATTGAAGCAGTCGTGTATTTTGGTGCCAACCTCGATGAAGCCGTGGATATGGCCATAGGTGCTGCATTCTCGCCTGTTAAAATGGTTGATCTTGCTTGGTACCTGACACGGGCCGGTGTTGGAAAAACATGGCTCAGCAGCGATCAAACATGGCGTCGGCCAACGTCAGAATGATCGGTGCAATACATCGGCAATCGATCCAAAGATCAATTCTTAGAAAACATATAGGTTCAGTGACATGAAAAGGCTATTTATCTACGCAGCAGCGATCGTTGTTGCAGTCAGCATTGCCGCAGTGTTTTGGGTGGTTCGGGGTCTGTCGGACTTTGACCTATCCGAACACACGCAAAGGGAAATTACTTTCACCGTCGATGACGCTGTGTTGTCAGGCACCCTTATTATGCCAAAAGATGTCATCGCCCCGCCCATCGCCATCATCGTCCACGGGGATGGTGCGCAAGACCGTTTTTCAAATGGGGGGGCCCTTCCGCTTATCAGTACGTTGACCGATGCCGGTATTGGGGTGTTTTCATGGGACAAGGCTGGGGTCGGAACAAGCACCGGCAATTGGTTGAACCAAACAATGGATGATCGCGCAGATGAAGCGCTGGCCGCATTGCAGGCCGTTTCTGCGCTAGATGGCATTGATGGCAATCGCGTTGGTTTTCTGGGCTTTTCGCAGGCGGGTTGGGTTCTTCCACGCGTCGCAAACCGTATTGTACCATCGTTTACAGTCATCGTTGGCGGAGCAGTCTCGTGGCGCGATCAGGGCACATACTTCAATCGTGTCGAGTTAACTTCAGAGGGTGTCCCTGCAGATGTGATAGAACAGCGTTTGGCTGATCGCAGGCGCGACAACGATATAGTTTTTGGCGTGTCGGCGGACCCGTCATCAAGCCCTGAAATGGAGGCGGAACGCTTTGGCTTCGTTGCTGGCGCATATTGGGAAGATAGCACGCAGAGCATGCCAAACATGAATGGTCCAGTGCTCGCTATCTGGGGTGAAGATGACCTGAATGTCGACGCACACAACGACTCAGAAATATTCCGGGAACAACTGATGCCGCTCAGCGATATTAGGCAGGTCGTTCTGGTGAACAATGCCACGCATGGCTTGCTGCGTGCTGATCTATTCAACTACCAACTCCCATCCCAATGGCCTTGGTATCTGCAGTATATCTTTTTGGGGATGGGGCAAAAAGCATTTGCCGAAAACTCGCTTGATCAAATTACAGACTGGATTTTGACAACAACGAAGAACTGAACCCGCACGCCAACGAAGCAGCCAATGGGGCATTTGCAGTGAATGCTAACTTTGTCCGCATAGGAGACCTTGGGATAGAGCGCAGCGAACGTCCACGCCCAGACCTCTCCTCCCCCCTTTAAACACACACTTTGATAGACTTGTTGGTACGTCCTGCCATAGTGTTGTTGTGAGGAGCAGGACATGCGGCAGCTGCGTGATGACACACATCTGATATTAGACGGTGAGGTGCGGGTGTATCGGCGTGAGCGCAGCAAACGCTGGCAGGCGGCTTTTGTGATTGATGGGCACACTATCCGCATCAGCACCGGCAAGCGCGATTTGTCTGAGGCTAAGGAGTATGCACGGGACACGTTTCTTGAATACAAGTTCCGCCACAAGAACGACCTACCAGTTGTAACCAAGAAGTTTTCCGACGTGGCTAAGCTGGCCATTGCGGATATGCGCAAACAACTGGATGCAGGCTTAGGACGTAAGGTGTTCGCAGATTACATCGTGTGTATTGAGCGCTACCTAATACCGTTCTTTGGCGCACAGTTTGTGACCACCATTGATTATGAGAAGATCCAGGCATTCTACGAGTGGCGGCGCGAGAAGATGGGACGTGAGCCAAAGGCAAGTACGCTTAACACTCATAACTCAGCCATGAACTGAATCGCCCCGCATTTACTGGAGGCTGATTTGTTCAAATATTATGCAGCTTTTTGATCTTGGTTCAAGCTTTCATAGAATGCCTCCTCTGCTTCTTGGGG
>Ga0222648_1000364_pt1 | contig 19836 bp, 13 predicted proteins | sample AntAcemetagen335_FD_181021 | JGI IMG/M metagenome (GOLD analysis project Ga0222648, IMG submission 181021) | Saline water microbial communities from Ace Lake, Antarctica - #335 | ecosystem: Environmental > Aquatic > Non-marine Saline and Alkaline > Saline | place: Antarctica: Ace Lake... | reverse complement strand
GCCTGAGTCTGGCGCCGTTGACGGTGCTGGTGGAATGCTGTGATAGGTTGGGCTGACGTAGACCTTGCTGACAATGCGGTGTTTGTTTTTGAGCCAGCGAATGTCTATGGCCGCTGCCAACAGCAAGATTGCACCCAACACCATGCGGTTGTAGCCGCCATCCAGTGACATGCTGGTGATGCCGTTGATGATCAGCAGCACAATCAACGTTCCCACCAGCGCTTTCATGACGGACCCGTTGCCACCGCCAAGGCTGATACCGCCGAGCACCGCCGCAGTGAGAACAGTGACCTCAAGTCCGACACCAATATCGCCGCCTGCGGTGGCCAAGCGTGACGCAAAAAATATACCGCCTACCGCAGTTAACACGCCGCTGCTCACGTAGCACATGGCGACGGTGCGCCGTACTGCGATGCCGGTGTTGTACGCTGATCGCCGAGAGCCGCCAATGGCCGTGATGTGCCAACCGGGTCGCAAGCGTGTCAACAATATGTGACCCATCAGTGCGACGACTGCATAAACGTAAACGACCACTGGAATACCAAGCCACTCGCCGTAGCCTAAAAAGTCCCACGCGTCAGAGTCGGGTAGACCACCCGCAATGGCTGTGGCGTAGTCAGCGGTGAGCAGCTCATAGCTTGCTCGGTAAATAATCAAGGTGATGAGCGTGGTCAAAAAAGCACGCAACCTGAAATAGCCAATCAAAATACCGTTCACAGCACCCAACGCAGCACCGAATGCCAAGGTGACAGGAATGGCCGCCGCCATGGGCCACTTCAGCACGTGCATGAGGAACAAAGCGCAAAAATTTGTCAGCGCAAACATGGACCCAACCGATAAATCAATACCGCCCACAATCATCACCAAGGCCATGCCCAACACGATGAAGCCAATTTCGCCTGCTTGTCGCCCTGTATCGGACAACGATGCTGCGGATAAAAAGTTAGGTATAACTTGCGTCAGCGAAAAAGCGACTAGCAACAACACCACCATTGGAATTGCGGTCTCCATCCAGCGCTTGGATAATATTTCTCCTAGCGCATGACCTGGCCAGTAGGTGTATCGCAAGCGCGTCAGCGTATCGCCCCAGCGCTCGTGGTGACCCGCATCCTTGGGAATTGTCTCGTTCACGGTCTATCCTTTACATGTGCCATGCGCCAGCCAACACACGCCGCAATCATTGGCGTGCACTGGCTGGTGATCAATGTGAGCTTGTTCGCCCTATGACAATTTCCAGCACGTACCTTGAACTGATGCGTTGGATTGTGTGATTGGAATAATGGTGGTGTAAATGGATCCCTTGGCAGTACCCGTTTCACCTTGGTTTTGCAGCAACCACTTGATAGATGACGCCATGTTGCTGGCTTGTGTTGGCACGTCGTAGCTCAGGTTGAGATCAAAGCCGCCAGACTTGACCTGGTCACAAGCGCCTTTTTGCTCACCACCGCCTGAAGTCGCTAAAAACACCTTGCCAGTCAGGCCTGCCTCTTTGATGGCTGCGGCCGTACCAATGTCCATGCCGTCCCAAAAACCAACAATACCGCACAGGTCTGGGTGCTGCTTGAGTACCGTTTGGGTAATACCTTTGGCTTTTGCTGCATCCCAATCAGCGGCTTGGCTGGAAACGACTTGTATGGCGGGGTTCTTTGCCAAGATGTTCTCAACACCCTTGAGCGTGTACGCACTGGCCGCAGCGGACAAGGCGCCTTGAACGATTGCAATTTTGTTAGATTTGCCTTGACATGCCTTCACAACAGCCGTTGTTGCAAGCTCACCCACATCAACCCAGTCCACACCAACATATAAAATGGAGTCGTAATTTGAACGCATGTTGATCTGCACCACCTGAATACCCGCTTTTTCTGCACGCTTGAGCAGCTTGGCATAGGTTTGAACATCTGGGTTGTGCACCACCATGACGTCTGGTTTTTCGCTGATAAGCGAGGTGACCGCCTGCGCGCCAGCGCTGGTGCTCCAGTTGGGGTCGCGTGAAATCACATTCACGCCCAACGGCTCAAGCTCTTTCTTCAAGCCAGCAAACCAGCCTTGCGCCAGGTCAAAGCCCATCGCCACAGGTACAAAGGCCACTGTTTTACCAGCCAGTGTTTTTTTGTAATCCGCACGGAACGGCTCATCCAAGCCTTTGCCTTGGGCCATGGCTGTCTGTGCCAACGCCATTCCACCCAACAGCGCCATGCCAGTGAGCACGGTCTTCATTGAGGTTTTTTTTCTAGTAACGGTTGTCATGGTTGTCTCCAAAAAATAGTTGATATGAATGGCACGTTTACCGGCAATACTCGGCAACGGGCAAAGTCCTTTACCGCTTGGTCAGATGTCCCCCTGCTGTGCGGTCTCTTCATTGCGAGGATTGAGAAAGGAATCGATGAGAATGGCCGATAGCAAAATCAACCCCTTGATCAGGTTTTGAGCAGAGTACGACACATTCATGATGGTCATCCCGTTCAACAATGTGCCAATGAGCGCTGTACCAATCACCACGTTGAACACACCGCCACGGCCACCTGACAAACCGATACCACCCAGAACCACCACAAGGATGACGTCGTAAATCATGGTGGAGTTGTAAATGCGCGTGGGCATGCTGTTGATAGAAGCTGCCATGACCATGCCAGCGAACGCACCGATCAGTGCCGCAATGACGTACTGCAGCACGATCAATGGGCGCGTCGGGATACCCGTGGTTCTAGCGCCCGCTGGGTTGTCACCAATGGCGTATACGAAACTACCCAACCGTGTCTGTTTAAGAAACAATGACACGAACACCGCAACCCCTACAAACATGATGACTGGCATGGGCACGCCCCCTAGGGTGCCGCGCCCCAACCAGGCGATTGGATCTAGGGCAGTGCTCCACTGCACCACATCAAGCTGGAAAAAAGCAACCTGACCCAGCCCCGCCAAAAACAAACCTGTGGCCAGCGTTGTGAACAGCGAGGGCACTTCCGCGAAGGCGATCAGCCAGCCATTGACCAAGCCGAAAATCAAAGCGATGCCAATGGCAGCGGCAAATGCCACCGGCAATGGGTAGCCGTTTTGCACCATTTGAAGCAGCAGTCCTGCTGGCACAGCAAGCACTGCAACCATTGAAATATCGATACCCCGACCGATCACGATGATGGCCATTGCAAGGCCCAAGATGCCCAAAATAGCCACGTTTTGCAACAGGCCCAACAGGTTGCCTGTTGTGAAGAATCCTGTCAGGAAAAATGAGAATCCGGCGAACATGATTAAGAAAATACTTAACACTATGCCCTGTTGGCTCATGTTTTTTACTTTGAATATGTCGTTCATACCGCCAATTCCAATTGTGTAGTCAAGTCTTCTGTACAGCGAAACATGTGGTCTGACACAGCCGCCTGCAACGGCATATCGGACTCAACGGCCAAGTTCGTGCAACTTTGTATAAGAATTTTTTTCATTGCTGAACGTTGGCTCAAAGTCATGCTAATGCCGCATACGACAAGCGAACTGTCTCTAGGGTTACATTCTGAAATATGCGTTCCCTAGTGTGCAAACGTGACCAATAGGTGCCATGGTGCGGTGGGGTGTTGGCCTGTTGATCTGAGAACGCTACACACAACGCGTTGTCAGTGAAAGCACACACTGCAGCATATGTTTGTTGCCACCACTGCGTGTCAACGCCTGGGTTGCAGCGCTTGGCAATACTCGCTATAAGTGCTCAGACCAATAACCTTTAAACACCACACGCAAGCCTTGACATGAACTTATTTACAAAACTGCAGCGACGTGCCAGCGACAACAACCCTGTTCGTATCGCCCTCATCGGGGCTGGGAAATTTGGGTCTATGTATTTGGCGCAGATACCACGCACGCCTGGTGTGCACGTGGTGGCTATTGCAGACCTACACCCAGACAATGCTCGGACAAATCTGACTAGGGTGGGCTGGCAACCTGAACGGACACAGGCGAGCAGCGCTGATGATGCGGTCAAACATGGCACAACTTGGGTGACCGACGACTGGACAGCCGTCGTGCATCACCCAGCCATTGATATTGTGGTCGAGTGCACAGGCAACCCGATTGCTGCTGTGGATCACATCTTGGAAGCATTTGCGCATGGCAAACATGTCGTGAACGTGACGGTAGAGGCAGACGCGTTGTGCGGCCCGGTACTGGCCAAGCGTGCAGCGGCTGCAGGTGTCATTTATTCATTGGCGTTTGGTGACCAACCTGCGCTCATATGCGACCTGGTGGACTGGGCACGCACCTGTGGTTTTCCAGTTGTAGCGGCTGGACGCGGGCACAAGTGGCTGCCCCATTTTTGTAACTCAACCCCAGACACTGTGTGGGGAAACTATGGCTTGAGTCCCGAGCAAGCAGCACGTGGCGGTTTGAACCCCAAAATGTTCAACAGCTTCCTCGATGGGTCTAAGCCCTCGATTGAATCGGCCGCGGTGGCCAACGCCACAGGGCTTGATGTACCCAGCAATGGCTTGCGCTATCCACCAGCCAGTGTTGAAGATATTCCATTTGTAACGCGCCCACTATCCGATGGCGGCGTGTTGGAAAAAAAAGGAATGGTTGAAGTCATTTCGTCGTTGGAAGCCGATGGACGCGTGATTCCTTATGACATCCGAATGGGCGTGTGGGTCACGGTTGAGGCTGAGTCTGACTACATCAAACATTGTTTTGAAGAATACAACGCACACACCGATCCCAGCGGGCGCTACTTCACGCTGTACAAACGCTGGCACCTGATTGGCTTAGAGGTTGGCATGAGCGTGGCGAGTGTGGCATTGCGCGGCGAACCAACTGGGTCAGCGACCTGCTGGAAAGCGGACGTCGTTGCCACAGCCAAGCGCAACTTAAAAGCTGGCGACCTGTTGGACGGCGAAGGCGGCTACACCGTTTGGGGCAAGCTGTTGCCCGCTGCTAAATCTGTGCGCATGGGTGGACTGCCACTGGGTTTGGCGCACAACATCACACTCATACGTGATGTACAACAAGGCCAGTCGCTGTGCTGGGATGATGTGGCAATGGACACCACCACACAGGCCTTCAAAGTGCGATCTGACATGGAAAAACTATTTGCTTGACCGCATCGCTTAACAAGTACACACATGAAATTTATACAAACGCCCCATCTTAATATTGGCTATGAAGAATGGAACCCAAACGGCAAGTCAACGGTTGTATTGCTACACGGCTGGCCAGACAGCACACACACATGGTCAAAGCTTGCACCAGCGTTGGCTAAACAAGGTTGGCGAATCATCATCCCTGCCCTTCGGGGATTCTTACCCACCACCTTTCTGAATGCATCGACCATGCGCAGCGGCCAACTCAGCGCGCTTGGGCGAGATGTGCTTGATTTGATAGATGCATTGGACTTGAAGAATCCGGCCTTGGTCGGCCACGACTGGGGTGCACGGGCGGCGGCCAATGCTTGCATCTTGCGACCCGGTGTCGCCAGCCACCTTGTCATGATCTCAGTTGGATACGGCACAAACGCAACGCAGCAACAGCTGACGTTGGAGCAAGCTAGAAATTATTGGTACCACTGGTTTATGGCCACACCGCGTGGAGAGCAAACTGTGCGCGAGCAAGGGCGCGAATTTGCCAACATCATGTGGGACACGTGGTCGCCTGCGGGGTGGTACGACGCAAGTGAGTTTGAGCAAACAGCTGCCACTTTTGACAACCCTGACTGGGCTGCAGTGACCTTGAGTTCCTACCAACACAGATGGGGTCATGCACCAGGCGACCCGCTGTACAACGGCGATGAAGCGCTGCTTGTCCCCACGCCACAACTCAATGTGCCCACACTGGTCATCCATGGTGACAGTGATGGCGCCAACGCACCCGCAACATCAGATGGCAAATCACATTATTTTCTAAACCGTTATGTGCGCAAGGTGCTGGCCGGTATTGGCCACTTTCCTCAACGCGAAGCACCTGAACAAGTTGCAAGTGAACTGCTCAGCTTTCTGGGTTGAAGCCGTTCAGCCACTGAGCCAATGCGTGACCTATGCTGCTATTGAAACCCACATGACAAGCCTCATGGCAACCACTTTATGAACCACACCCACACGCAACAGGACGTCGAACAAGCTGCAGCCATATTGCACGATCTGTGGCTTAACAACAATAGATGTGATGGCTTACCTGCGCACTTACAACCCACCGACCGCGCCACTGGCTATGCGGTACAGGCGGCACTGTCGTGTTTGAACAAACAAGACGTCTGTGGCTGGAAAATAGCAGCCACCAGTGCCGATGGCCAACGCCATATAGGCGTCGATCAACCCTTGGCTGGGCGTTTATTTGCTGACCGTATCCTGCCTGACGGCGCGGTTGTATCGCTCGCAAACAACCTCATGCAAGTTGCAGAAATTGAATTTGCATTTCGATTCGCACGCACCTTGCCACCGCGCGCGCAAGCCTACCCAATAGACGAGGTCATGGCGGCCATCAGCACTGTCCATCCGTCTATTGAAATTCCGGATTCAAGATTTTCTGATTTTGCGCATGCTGGCGCACCATCGCTTATTGCAGACCTAGCCTGCGCACATGTATTTGTACTGGGTGACGCTTCACGGCAGTGGGCTACATTTGACTTCATTAACACCGAAATACCCGTCATGCTCAATGGTGTCGCTGTTCAATCTGCATATGGGCGCAATGTCTTGGGTAATCCGTGCGTCGCATTGACTTGGCTGGTCAACGAACTGTCCCTCCACGGCATGGCATGCGAAGCCGGTCACGTGGTGACAACTGGCACCTGCCGCATGCCAGCGGCGGTTCAACCCGGCGACAGCATCCGTGCAGATTTTGGTGCCCTCGGCAGCGTGCATTGCAGCTTTTCCAACTAGTGCGGACGAACCGATACGACACACGTATCAGGTATCAGTTAGCTGCGTCAACCGTCCTCAATTAGTACTTCATCTCCTCATCGCGCCTTGGAATCGCTTGAGGTTCGATGCCTGCTGCTGATGGCTATACTGCGGCTCGGCCGCTTGAATGGCTTGTCCGTCAGGTACGGGTACCGATGAGTTGATGCACTCATCTCCTGCGCGTACGGCCTGATTTAACAGTCTCATACCCTATTTTCAGCGTAGCTATGTGGCCTGCAGCCCAACAATGAGTCCCAGCCCTGCGTCTAGTCATTTAAGTGCCTCAGCTGAGCAGAGCCGATAAACCGGATCGAGAAACGACTTGCGGAGGCTGCTTGTGAGCCTCAATCACACCGCACGCGCCTTCTGGCAAGGCATGACGCACGACATGACCAATCGTGAAGCTTGTCGAAGCTTTGCCTTGCCGCGACATTGCGAATGTAACTTCTCAATTGAAACGCTGCAAATAATGAGTTAATTAAGGTAACATTTCAAAATTGAAATATCTATATAGACACATAGGCCCAAATATGGGCTAGATGATTATAATTTCGCCAATAATGTTACCCCCCCACCCCCTCTCTGAGCAGCTTGTAGCCAAACCTTTCTATTTTTTACCCGCGTGCTGTGGCCCAACCTCCGCGTGGAAGAACCAGACCGCGCGCTAGCTTGGTATGGCCAGCGTGACCGGCGCTGTGGCAGCAGTGCAAGCAGCAGCCCGTTATAGTTGTCACTAGTTTGAGTTGTCACCCCGCACCGCACCACCCACACTTTTCAGTCATTCATCACGTCCTCCAGATCCCCTACCGCTTATGCTGACACACCTTAATAAAACCACCTGCGGGCAAGTCACGATTCTGGCCTTGTCCGTGTTGCTCAGCATCAGCGCGCAAGCCCAAACAGCCGTGTCCACTGGCGGCACAAGTGCTGGTACAACGGACGCAGCATCACCCTTTGGTAATGACAGCAGCGGCCTACTGCAACAGGGCGCGCAACAACAACTGCAACAGCAGCCGGGTCGGCAAACCACGCAGCAACCAACCGCTGCACAAGCCGCCACAGCAGCCGGCCTTGACTCCAACACCCCCGATAACCAGCGCTCTAAGCCGCCACTTCGCGCCGCCGAGCCGAGCCAGTTTCAGCGTTTTGTGCGAGAGTCCACCGGGCGCCTGCTACCCATGTACGGACGCGACTTGTTTGACGCACCCCAAGCCTACGCCGCCAACAGCGCCATCCCCGCACCAGACAATTACTTGCTTGGCCCCGGAGACGAAGTTCGCTTGCAAGTATGGGGTCCGGTCGACTTCAACACCAACCTGACGGTTGACCGCAACGGTCAAGTTACCCTACCCAAAGTTGGCGTCGTCACACTGGCCGGCGTTGCAGTGCGCGACCTTGACAAAACCATTCAAGGCCAGTTGAGCAAAGTCTTCACCAACTTTCAGTCCAGCGCGACCATGGGTCGCCTGCGCGGCATTCAGGTGTATGTGGTGGGTCAAGCGCGCCAGCCGGGCACTTTTCAGTTGTCTAGCCTGAGCACCTTGGTGAACGCGCTGTTTGCCAGTGGCGGCCCCAACGCCAATGGTTCCATGCGCAACATCGAGCTCAAGCGCGCCGGCCAAACCATAACCACGTTCGACGTTTACGACTTCATTGCCCGTGGCGACAAAACCCGTGACGTGGCCTTGTTGTCTGGCGACGTTATTGTCATTCCCCCTGTTGGCCCGCGCGTAGCAGTGACCGGTGCCTTTGACCAAGCGGCGATTTTTGAACTCAAAAACAGTGCCACCAATGTCGGTGACATCTTGAGTCTGGGCGGCGGCGTTCCGGCATTAGCAAAGATGCACAAAGCCTTGCTGGAGCGCATCACGCGCAGCAGCAACCCGCCGCGGCAAGTCAAAGAAATCACGCTCGACGCACAAGGCTTGATCCAGCCTCTGCAAGACGGTGACGTGCTCACCCTGCTCGACATCAGCCCGGCCTTTGCCAACGCAGTCACCCTGCAAGGCGTGGTGGCTGAACCGCTGCGTTACAGCTGGTTTGAAGGCATGAGGCTGCTAGACCTGATCCCTGACCGTGATGCACTGATCAGCGCCGACTACTACAAACGCAAAAACCTGTTGGTGCAAAACACAGAACAAACCAGAGAAAAAGACCTCCTGCGCAGCAGGGTAGACCAGATCAACTGGGAATACGCCGTCATTAAGCGGATGGACCGCAGCAAACTCAGCACCCAGCTCATCCCGTTTAACCTCGGCAAGATGGTGCTTAACAAAGACCCAGCTCACAACTTGGTGTTGCAAGCCGGTGACGTGGTCACCATCTTTAGCCAAAAAGACTTGCGCTTGCCGCAAGAGCGCATCACCCGCATGGTCCAGGTTGAAGGCGAAGTGGCCGCACCCGGCCTCTACCAAGCCCTGCCCGGCGAAACACTGCCCGAGTTGCTCAAGCGCGTGGGCGGCATCACGCCGCAAGCCTATGTGTTTGGGTTGGAGTTCTCCCGTGTATCAGTGCGCACCCGCCAGCAAGAAAACCTCGACACCTTGATCCGCCGGCTGGAGTCCCAAGTGCAAGGGAAAGGCGCGCCACTCACCGCCAACTTGGGTGCAGACCGCGCCGATCAAGCCCAGGTGATTCAACAGCAACAGCAAGCCCAGCTCAATGCACAAATTGCACGCCTGCGCACGCTTCAAAGCAACGGCCGGGTGTCCCTTGAACTCGACCCGCAAACCCACACACTGGCCAGCATTCCCGACTTACCGTTAGAAGACGGCGACCGCATTGTGGTTCCCTCTACGCCCGGCTTTGTGGCGGCCTTTGGCTCGGTCAACAACGAAAATGTCTTTATCTACAGGCAAGGTAAAACCGTAGCCGACATCTTGGCATCCGCTGGTTTGACCGAAGACGCCGAGCCCAGCCAAGCCTTTGTCCTGCGGGCTGACGGCAGTATCATCGCCCGCCAAGACCGCAGCGGCTTCTTTGGTGGCAGCTTTGAGTCGATGCAAGTCATGCCTGGGGACACGGTGGTGGTCCCCGCCCAAATTGACCGCGAGAGCCGCTACAACGCGATCGTGCGTGGGGCCAAAGACTGGACCCAGATCTTGTCCAACTTCGGCCTTGGCGTTATCGCCCTCAGCCGAATCAACGGGATTTAAAGCATGAACGCGAACGACACATCCGTCATGGCGAGCGAAACGCGGCAACCCATACCCATGCCTGAAGACGACGACGAAATCAGCCTCTTAGACCTGTTGCAAGTCGTGGTCGACAACCTACGCTTGCTGGTGCTTGCGCCTCTAGCTGTTGGCGTGTTAGCACTTGGCTTTACCTTCACCATCGCCCCCACCTTCAACGCCACCACCACATTCTTGCCACCGCAACAGCAACAAAGTGGTGCGGCAGCCATGTTGGCGGGCCTCGGCGCCTTGAGCGGTTTAGCCGCCGCCGCCGGTGGTATCAAGAATCCTGCCGATCAGTACGTGGCTTTTCTAAAAAGCAACAGCGTACAAGACGCCTTGATTGAGCGCTTCAAACTCACCGACCGCTATGAAAGTGAGTTCCGCGCAGACACGCGCACAGCCCTTACCGGTAATGTCCAGATTGCCAGCGGCAAAGACGGCCTGATCACCGTCGACGCCAGCGACACAGAGCCCGCCTTTGCGGCCCAGCTGGCCAACGCCCACGTTGAAGAACTGCGTATTTTGCTGAATCGGATTGCGGTCACTGAAGCCCAACAGCGGCGTTTGTTCTTTGAAAACCAGCTGAATGCGACCAAAGACAATTTGGTCACTGCCGAACAAGCTCTGAAGTCCAGCGGCGTCAACAGCGGCGTCCTCAACGCCAACCCACAAGCTGCCGTTGAAGGGTTAGCCCGCATCACAGCCGGCATCAGAGCACAAGAAATCAAGCTTGCCAGCATGCGTGGTTACCTGACGGAATCAGCCCCAGACTTCAAGCAAGCACAGGTCGAAATGGCCGCTTTGCGTGGCCAGCTCGCCCGCTACGAACGCGAACAACCCGTGTTAGCTGGTGACAACAAAGACGCCAGCGACTACATCGCCAAGTACCGAGACTTCAAGTACCAAGAAACTCTGTTTGAGCTGTTCACCAAACAATATGAAATGGCCCGCATAGACGAAAGCCGCGAAGGCTCGGTGATTCAGGTACTGGACATTGCTGAGACGCCTGAACGCAAGAGCAAGCCCAAAAAAGCTCTGATCGCCATGTTGGCGACGTTGGCGACTGGCTTTGCCATGCTGCTGTTTGTGTTCATCCGCCAAGCCTTGCGCGGTGCGGCCCAAAGCCCTGAATCCGCCGAAAAGTTACATAGTCTGCGAAGCGCATGGCGTAACGCCTTAGGCCGCAGTCCAACAAATAAATAATACAAGCAACGACTCACGGCAACGGTAACGGTAGGTTCCGGCATCACGTCATTTGAAACACAGCGCAGTAGTTTATAACTAGTGAGTTGGCGAGGTCAGCATCGTTTGGCCACCAGTCAAGCTGCCCTCAGTTAAAAGCCCAGTTCGCTTCGACAGACTGCGGCGTCACGCTCAGGCGCATGCTGGATTGCTTGTGCTGGTCAGTGAGCATGGAGCCGATAGCGTAGCCCAACAAGGCACCGGCAACCGTGTCGGATACCCAATGCTCACGTTTTTGGACGCGTCCGAATGACGTGGCGGCGGCCAATCCGTACAGCCATGGCATGTCGTGTTGCTGGGCAAAGGGCGTGACCAAGGCAAAGGCGGTGGCCACGTGGTTAGAAGCAAAACCTGACTCGCTGGCGTTGCCAGCAAAACCGTTCAACGAGGCGTTGCCATGCCCTTGCGTTGGGCGCGCACGGCCCACGGCATAACGAGTGGCGAGATTGATGCCGTAGCTGTACGCGGCGGCGGTGAGCGCGGTTTCTGCGGTGCTGGCGGCTGGCTCGCCACCGACGCCGGTGTACAGCAAGCTGGCGCCCAACACCATGGCCACAGGCAATGCGTTGGTGGCGCGACCGATGCTGCTGGCTGTCCCGGTTTGGTTCTTTAGCGCCCATTTGTCGACGGGTTTGTCCAGCAAGCTGGACGCCAACACAGCACCGCCAGCCCAAAGCCAAGTTGAGCCCGGGATGTCCGCCAGTTGCCGTCCCAGTGTGGTCGTGGTGCTGCCCAGTTTTTGAAAGGCGTTGAGTGACGGGTCGGTCAACACGTAACTGGTGTTTTCTGCCGTATGGACGCCGGCTGGACTGGCCGCGCGGAACAACATAGCACGGGCGTCGCGCTGGCGCGTGAGAAAGTCAAGGTTGAAGCTGCGGTTCAGGCGGGCGCCACCGTCGCGGGTGAGTGGGTTCCAAGCAAAAGAGCCGCTGCCCGGCGTTGATTGGGGCAGCATGACATCGAAAGGAATATTGACGTAAACGCCTTTGTCAAAGCTGCCTTCACCAAACACGGCAGATGACACATTGGTTTTGGTGGCCCAGGCGCCTGCTTTGACGCCGTTGGAGAAGACGCGATTGACCTCCAGCGTGGCGCCGGCATCACCCGCCAAGTAGCGACCGGCGCTGAGTTTGACCTGCAGGTCTGTCAAGCCTGTATCCCAGTACATGGTGGCGTGGCCGGTGTTGACTGTGTAGTCTCTAAAGCCGAGGTCTTGCTGAAAATCGCGTTGGCGCACGTGGTTAACGTCCACACCCCAAGCCAAGCGCCCTTGCCACGGACGGTACATCCATTCGGCGCCAACACCGCCATACATGGCTTCGAGCATGCCGCCGTAGGCACTCACGTAGTGGCCGTTGCCCAAGTCTTTCACGTGGGTGATCTGCAGCACAGGCATGGTGAGGGCCGAGGTGGTGGCGTATTCACGCTGAAAGGTGCGCACGCGCGGCAGCTGGCTGGGCGCGTCGTAAACAAAGTTGTCGTAGTTGTCGCTCAGACGCAGGTTAAAAGCGCTGCTGAGCCACGTGCGGTCTGAAAACTTGTATTCCAGACCGGCTTTGATGCCCAACTGGTACAGCAAAAAGCCGTCAGGCCCCCCAAAAATCTGGGAATAGCTGGGACCTATGTCGCTGCTAAAACGAGATCCCTTGGCTTGCCAGGACCGGGCTGCGTCAGACTGAGGCGCCGCAGCCGCTACGGGTGCGGCAGCGACCAGCCGCCCGGGTGACACACGTTGCGCAGGCAGTCGCAGTGCCGGGGCTTCGGCCTGGGTGTTCTGAACAACCCACTCAGCGCGGTCAACTTCAACCTGCGTCAGTGCAAGACCGCGCTCTTGCAGTTGCAACACAAAGCGGCTGCTCGTGGCGGGGGCGTCACGGTGCAGGATGGTCACTGCGCGGTCAATGCGTTCTTGTAAGTGAGCGGCGGTGTCGGTGTCGGCCACCACGGTGGTGGTGATGTGCTCGTGCGAGATGCTGCGCACCGACCAACCGGTGAAAAGCTCAATGCTGTCAGCGCTGCCTTGCCAGCCGGCGGGTGGCAGGGCTGAAGGGGGCTGCACCTGAATTGGCGGCAACGGGGCGTCTAACAACTTGGGAGAATACAACTTATTGAGACCACCGTGCAGCGTGAAGCCCACCATCAACGTGTTGCCACGCTCTAGGCCAAAGTTGACGTCGACATTGGGTGAGTAACGGTAGACCGCGCCGAAATTGATCGGGCTTGTGGCGCGTTGGTTGTTGCCCTGGGGCTCGTGCTGGTAGTCGTTACCGTCCAGCTCGACCTTGAACATCCAGGGGTCTGAGGGCGAGTGCCACTGAACGCCGCCAAAGAGCGCGGTGGGTCCACGAAACATGGTCCCCACGCCGGGCGTGCCGCCTGAGCCAACGTCATTGGCGGGGCGGCTGGCAAACGGGGAACCCAGCACTGACAAAGGATTTTTAAGGTTGGCACGTGCACCCATGTAGCCCCAACCTAGGCCTAAGCTGACATCCTGCTCAAATGTGTCCAAATCGCCATTCAAGAAAATGTCTTTCAATTTCTCAAATTGTTGTGGTTTGTCGTTGAACGGTATGAACTCTGCCCCGCAAGATGGAATGTGAGCAACAACTGCAGCCAGGTTGTCTATCAAAGCGCCAGCAACCAGCACAAGACCTGCCGCGTAACTGTCACCCCAAATAATCACTTGCCCGTTGTGCACTCCGTCCATGCCTCGAACAAATACGCAGGCGTCTCGGTACTCACGGCCCTGTACCCATGGGTTGATGATGTCTGCGACGCCGTCGCTTAAACCAAAACCAGCGTGGTCGTACAGCAAGACGTTGAAGCCAGCGGCCTGGAAGGCCTCTGCGTACTCATCAATGACCATGACAAACGTGCCGGATGTGCCGTGAGCCATCACAACACAAGGGGCCGGCTTGTCTGACACCGCTGGGTACAACCTGCCTCGCAGTGTGTGCCCACCAGATGCGAAGTCCACTTCTTTAAATTGTGCTGACATTGTTTTCTTTCATTGGTTGGCTCTGTTTTGCGCCACAGAGCTGGTGATGCGCTCGCCAACGTGGCACAGCGCAGGGGGGAAAGGGGAGGAGACAAACGCAGGGAACAAGCTCAAAACCGAGACCCCATTGCGAATGAATGGGGTCACTGGCACCTACGCAATGCGGTTTAGAAAAGCCACGGTGGCATCGTTAACCGTTGTAGGGTGTGTGATGGGCCCCATGTGTCCCAGCCCGTCAAACTCTAAAACCTGCACGTTTGGCAACACGGGGATCAAGACATCTGCCACGGCGCGCGCTGGCATGGGCGATGCTGACCCCTGCATGTACAACATAGGACACGTCAACTGCGAGAATGCGCTCAGCGGGGTCGGGTCATTGTTCAGCGCGAATCCCCAACGCGCAACATCCCGAATGGCCAACAAGATCGCCTCCTTGGGACGCTCTGGCGTCTGATCCCAAGTACCCTCACCGGACCAAAAATCAATGAATACAGACGCCGCTGTAACAACATCGTCCTTCGATACCGCCTCAGAACTGCTTTGCACGGCGCTGCGTATCGCATCGGCACCGTTGGGCAGAGGGTGGACTTGGTTCACAAGGCTGAACAGCGTTGGCTCGTACACCACAATAGCTTTCACGCGACTCGGGTTGGCCAAGGCTGCTGTCAAAGCGACTGCGGCACCGTACGAGTGGCCAACGAGCACAATGCCCTCACCCGCCTTGTCCAGCACAGGCTCAGCCAGTGCCACCTCATCTGCCAAGCTCAGATGTTCAGGGCGATCCCACGCTGGCGTTTTACCAGCACCGTAGGAATCAACAGCGAACACATGGTGGCTGTCGGCCAACGCAGTCATCAAACTTTTAAACTGACCTGAGCTGCTGCAGTTGGAGTGAAAGCAGACAACGCCTGGGCCCTCCCCCGCTTCTCGAAAAAAAGATGTGGTCATACCAACTGGACTCCTGGTTGCTGTCTCGCTCCAACAGGACAATAGGGCTGTCTCGCCGCGAGATGTCGCATGAGATGGCGTTCAGTATCACCGCATATGAAACCCCATGTGCACATTGGGCGACTCGAACCCACAGCCTGTCGCGGGCAAACCCAACCACACCAGCGTGGAAACATAGACACAGCCGTGCATGCTCGTTAGGTGTTGGCAGAGCCAAGCTCAACGCACGCGCAACACGCTTGCTAACAACACTGTTGGGATGGCCACCATCAAACAGGCATGGGCCCCTGACACGCCATGCACCCAGGCCACATATTGGCCTGGTGACGTGTCTGGACACCCTTAAACGCTGCGAACAGCAATGCCGCGCAAGTGATGCAGACTGGGCTGGTCTGCAGGCCGCGGAAACCGAGCAGGATCCAATCGGTGCAACAACCAGCTCTGTCGAATGTGTGCCGCTTTGACGTTGCGTTCTTTGACATGACCAAATCCGCGCATGGTTTGCGGCAGCGCCAAAATATCGCGCATCACGTCTGCATTGCTTGAGTTTGCCAATGGCAACAATTCTTGTGTCAGTTGGATGTATTCTTCGATTAATTGGCGCTCCATGCGTCGCTCTGATGTGCGACCAAATGGGTCCAAAACAGTGCCGCGTAGCACTTTGCCTGTGGCCAATAACCGCAGAGCTGGCCGCATCCAAGAACCTAGAACCACTTTGCGTGACGCTTTGGCGCTTGACCCTTTGAACAAGGCAGGCGGTGACATGTGAAATGCCAGTCGGTAGTCGCCTTCAAACTGCGCGTCGAGCTGAGCTTGAAAGCTGGGTTCGCTGAACAAGCGGGCAACTTCGTATTCATCTTTGTAACTCATCAGTTTGTGCAGACTGCGTGCCACAGTGAGAGGCAAGGTGTCATCGGTCATGCCTGCCGAATGTGCCGCTTGTGCCACTTCACGCATCAATTGCGTGTAGCGTTGTGCCCACACCTTATGTTGATACTTGGCCAAGTGAAGGCTAGCGTGCGCGATAAAACTGTGCAATTCATCATGTGCTGTCTCTGGTTCTACAGGTCTATTCAACGACATCGGATCGGCAGCCGCCAAGCGGCCAACGGTGAAAGCCAGCAAGTTGGCATCGACTGCGACATTGTTCAAGCGGATGGCCTGTTCAAGCGCGGCCAAGGTGACCGGTACAAGCCCTCGCTGCCAGGCATAACCCATCGCTAAGATGTTGGCGGCCAGTGTGTCCCCCAGCACGTGCTGGGCCAGTGCTTGTGCATCAAAAGTTTCCACTTGAGCATCACCCGCTGAAAAGCGCAGCTTGTCGACCAGCAAGTTTGTCTTGTAGCCGTGACTCAATGCGCAGTGATGGGAGGTCGGGCCAGCGGTAGTGCAATCCATCTGCAGGGGCGCTATAGCCTGTTAGAAGATGCACATCGTTGGCATTTTTCCATTCTGCAGTGTGTGCGTTGATCGCATCAATATTCACAGTGGCACTGCTTTCCACAACTTCCGACAGCGCCGTCATGCCTACCCAAGCACCTGAATACCGAGACAGTGCGAAGCCATACAGGCCAAAGCTGACCAGCTCGGACACATCGGCCGGTGAAACCACTGGCATGTGCCACGACTGGAATACTTGGTCACTTTGATGCGGCATGGAAGAAGACACGCAGCCATGGTCATCGCCTGCAACCACCACGACACCGCCATGAGGTGATGAACCATACGCATTGCCGTGTTTAAGGGCATCACCTGCTCGGTCAACACCCGGACCTTTACCGTACCAAAGACCAAACACACCATCGACTGTGCGCTCTGGGTCAGACTCTACACGTTGGGTACCCAGGACCTGGGTAGCGCCCAGTTCTTCGTTGATGGCAGGTGCAAATTCGATACCTGCCTGTGTGAATGCCTCACCTTGGCGCCAAATGACTTGGTCGACCATGCCTAAAGGAGAACCGCGGTAGCCGCTGATAAACCCCTTGGTATTCAATTTCTGGCGCTGGTCTAGCTGGCTTTGCATCAGCATCAAACGAACAAGTGCTTGCGTGCCGGACAAAAAAACCGCACCATGCGATGCCCATATGTTGTCTGTGAGTTGGTAGTTCCGCAGATCAGGTGTCTGGGTGATGACGGCGCTTGTGTGGGGCATGATTATCTCCAAAATCTTGAAGTAAGAATATGCCGGTACAAGGCGAATAAATCACTTATTCACACTACAAAAGACCTTAATTGGAGAATAATATTCTCGATTTCAACCATAAAATAAAACAATGATGGATGCCTTCAGTCGAAAAATTCTCACAGCCCTCCAAGAGGACTCTCGCATGACCGTGCAGCACATTTCCGAGCGAGTGGGCTTGTCCGCTACGCCTTGCTGGAAGCGGATCAAAGAGATGGAAGCGCAAGGTGTCATCACCGGCTACACAGTGAAAGTAGACCGCAAAAAAGTTGGTCTCAATCTGATGGTCATGGCCGAAATCAACTTAAGCCAGCACACTGAAAAAACGGTGGCTGAATTCGAGGCCGCTGTGCAAGCAACGCCTCACATTGTGCGGTGCTACTCAACCACCGGCCAGTCTGACTATGTGCTCATGATCATGGCAGCCGACATAGAGGAGTACGAACAATTGCTCATGCGTTCCCTGTTCAAGTTGCCTGGGGTTGCCCACGTTCGCTCCAGCATGGTGTTGCGAGAGATCAAACTAGGTGCAGCCTTGCCTTTGAAATCTAACCAGTCATTGTCGTAATTCATTTTTCAACGCCCATGCTTTTAGCTCAGGACCAAAAAAGCAGTGACGACAACAGCACAACGCAGCTGCAAGCAGCTGTGGCGTTGGCGTTGGCGTGTTGGGGGTAGCAGGAAAGCGCAATCTGAACAGATAGCGGCTGGATATGTCACCAGACAGCTGTTGCTTGACAAGCTGCATGCGAGTTGTCGCAGCCTAGTGAGCAGTACGGTACACAAGGGTTGCGCTGATCTGACTAAACGACGACACGGCTGGCCCAGCGGGCAGTTGGTCAGGCTGTTTGATTCAGTGATTCAGTATTTAAAACGTACAGACTCAACGCACTCAATGCGATGGACTACAGAAACTTACACGTAACCACTTGTGTGCGCCAAAAAAGGAGGCCATGGGCCTCCTTTTTTTGTATCCCAAAGTGTTGATGTCAACAACTTTGGCCCAACGGTGTTGGGTTGATATGTCTTGACTTAACAACGCTCAATATGACTTGTAAGGTAAAAACTTGCCAGATATCATGATCTTAACCCTGTCTCCGTTGGGATCATTTTCTCGCTGCATATCCATTTTGAAATCGATAGCACTCATAATACCGTCGCCGAATTCTTCGTGTATCAGCTCTTTAAAAGTGGTTCCGTAAACGGAAATTAATTCATAAAATCTGTACACCAATGGGTCAGTGGGAACTGCAGTGGGCAAGGATCCTTTGTAAGGTACGGCTTCGAGAACAGGTATGGCTTCTGCTGGAAGACTGAATATCTTAGCAACTACTTTAGCTTGTGCATTGGTTAATGCCATTTGACCCAAGCACGCTGCAGTAACCCACTCTTTTGAAAGCTTTAATTTCGGCGCAACATCTGCCCATTTTATTTTCTTTTGAATTTTAACCGCCATGATCATGTCGGTCACTTCTTCGCGCGTTAAGATTTTAATGTTGGTAGCCATGGTTGTTCCTATTTGTTTGTTAGGTGGAAGTGGTTAATGCAGAAGCTGACAGACCAGGTGACACAAACAGTGGCTCAACTGGTCTTTCTTGTATGCCATTGGTAATGTCACTGGCTCTATTGACTAAAAAATCGACCAAGTGATTGCGAATTGGGTAATAGTGTGGTTCGTGGTGTAAAGTGGCTCTGCGTCGATTGCGGGGCAAAGTATTCACTACTATTTCTGCAATCATTGCCATAGGGCCATTTGACATTAATATGATCTTATCGGCTAAAAAAATTGCTTCATCAACATCGTGCGTAATCATAAATACAGTTTGACCTGTATCTTGAACTATTGTCAGCAGTTCATCTTGAATACTGCCCCTTGTTAGAGCATCTAATGCACCAAAAGGCTCATCTAACAACAGCATTTTTGGATCTATAGCAAAAGCGCGTGCAATACCAACTCGTTGCTTCATACCACCAGATAACTCTGAAGGACGTTTCTCTTCTGATCCAGTGAGATTCACCATATCAATAAATCGCATGGCATGCTCATTGATCTTTGCAGCAGTCCAGTTCGGATACCTTGAGCGTACGGCAAAGGCAACATTTCCTTTAACCGTAAGCCATGGCATGAGTGCATGCGTTTGAAAGACAACGCCTCTGTCTAAACTTGGACCTGAAATTTCTCTACCATCCATGAATACATGACCGGCTGTTTGATTTTCAAGACCAGCCAATACATTCAATATCGTTGTTTTGCCACAGCCTGAGTGACCAACAATACAAATAAACTCACCTTTTTCGATATTGAAATCCACATCTTCGAATACGGTTACTTGACCACCAGTTCGAACTGGGTAAATTTTTTTGAGCTTTTCAACTTTTAAAAATGACATTTGTTAATCCTTGTAAGTGATA
>Ga0222648_1000360_pt1 | contig 19995 bp, 14 predicted proteins | sample AntAcemetagen335_FD_181021 | JGI IMG/M metagenome (GOLD analysis project Ga0222648, IMG submission 181021) | Saline water microbial communities from Ace Lake, Antarctica - #335 | ecosystem: Environmental > Aquatic > Non-marine Saline and Alkaline > Saline | place: Antarctica: Ace Lake... | reverse complement strand
TCAGCAGCTACATTTGTGCTTTTGTTGGCAACATCTTCTTTTAATAGAATTGCTGAAGTATTGGCATTAATGTTCGTTGTGTTTGTTGCAATATTAGCTGTGTTTGATAACGTTGCTGGAGACCCAGTACTAATATTGGCATCCACATAGGTTTTTATAGCGTTTACACTTGGGTACTTTGTATCTGATAAAGCATCAACAGCTACATTTGTGCTTTTGTTAGCAACATCTTCTTTACCAGTTAATCCTGGCACTGAAGGTGCTGCGGCTGTACCTGCTAAATCTCCTGCCAATTGAATTTTTCCTTTTATAGTGGCAGTAGCATCTACCGCTCCAGAAGAAACGGTATTATCTACATACGTTTTTACTGCATTTTGAGTAGGGAATAAGACATCACTTGTACCCAACGCTGTAGCTGTTGATTTATTAGTAGTGTTCTCTTTAGCACTTAAATCTTGGTCACCTGTATTTGTGCCACTTGTATTAATAAGTCTTGCGATAGATCCATCAGTAATAAGACTGCTACCAGTTACTTTATCAACTTTTAAAGCTAATCCTGGCACTGTAGGCGCTGTGGCTGTTCCTGCTAAATCTCCTGACAATTGAATTTTTCCTTTGGTTGTAGCATTTGCATCAACAATTGTAGCATTCGAAACAGTTGCATCCACATAACTTTTTACTGCTTTTACACTTGGGTACTTTGTGTCTGATGCGCCATCAGTAGAAACATCTGTACTTTTGTTCGCTGTATCTTCTTTTAATAAAATTGCGGCAGCACTGGTAGCGATATCGGCCGTGTTATTAGAAATTAATTGATCCGTGGAATCATTTAATGGTTGCGGCATATAAGAAAGATTTTGCTCACTTAATGGTGTAAAATTACTTCCGTTTCCTGAGAAATCGATGGCTACTTTTAATTTCTTGACCGCTCCACTCCAAACAATGTCTGAAAAATCGTTTGAACTTGTTATTGTACCAGAGCCTATAAGGATATTTACCATACCATACCTATCTGTACTTGTCGCATGATATTCTTGATATTCTTCGTTATTTGCTGCATTAACAATTGTAAATTGAATGACAACAGCGCTGTTTGCCAATATATTACCCTGAGCATCCTCTCCTGGTATTTCTTGTTCATTAGGGTTTAAAATTACGGCTTGGTAACTTATTCCTTTGGTTTGTGAATATCCTTGAATCAAGGAAAATGCAAACATCACTAAAAGCAGTATTCGTTTCATATTTATAAGTGTTAGGTATTGAAAATTCAAGACTTTAGTCGTATACATTGATTAATAGACCAAAACCTACATTATTACTGGCGATCTTTAACGTTTGATTCCCTGCTGCCATATTCGAGCTTTTTCCATACATATATTGTGCATAGACAGAAAGGGTTTCTGAGAGAGGTTGTGAGATTCCTAGTCCTATTCTAAAATTAAATATAGTAATGTTAAAATCACCTGCATCCTTTAAATTAATGACTTTATTATTCAATGTTTGGGTTCCATGCGCCAAAAATGCAGTGGAAGTAGTTCCTTTTATGTAGATGGAGGTTTCCTTAATTTTATACAACACATAATCCAGTCCAAAGTTAAACTCTACATAGTTGGCGTCCCATTCCATAAAATTACCAACATTATCATCGCTCCCAATGGCACCGTATCCGGCATAGCTAATTCCTAAAGAACCGTTTAGTTTATTGGTAAACAACTGGTCTCTATAGCCCAATGTCATATAACTATTGCTTGAGGATTGTAAGTTGTCAAGACGACCGCCTTGTGAGTTTTTGAAGTCAAAAGAGGCTAGTGTTTTTCCGCCTTCAATGAAGATTTGTTGCGCAGATCCTATAACAGTTGTTAAAAGCAACAATAATAGTATGGTATATTTTTTCATGAGTGATTGTTTCGTTTGTCTTTAAATAAGAACCTTAATGGAAGCTCCCTTTAATAATACTCTTAATAAATTGTTTGTTGTTAGCTGTTACTTTTAAAATGTGACCTGCCAAAGAAAAGTTGTTAAATTTCATCTTTAAATTTTGGTTTGCTGCGTAACTTTTTGAAAAAATCAATCTTCCCAACAAATCAAAAACAGCAACCTCTATATTTCCCTCAATTTTTTCTGTGAATGCCAACGTAACATTTTCTGTAAAAGGATTTGGGTAAAAAGTAGCTTCTAAATCTATTGACATATTAACATCTACAATCTTAGCCAACACATTGGGCTGAATAAACCCTTGGCGAAGTGTGAATCCAGCATTGTTAAAAGTACCTATTGCGCTTGACTGTCCTATACTTTGCTGTATAACATAAGATTTATTATTTACGGTAATGCTTTCTGAAGAACCTGAAGCTCCTGTGGTAGAACGAACCAATTGTTTTGAAGAGGTGTTTTGTGATGTTACTTGCTGCATAATTGTAAAAAAAATAAAAAACGGGAACAGTTGTTTTATCATACGTAAATAAGTTTTAAGTTTTCTTAACGGCAAATGTAATTGGTTGAATCTTTTGATAAAGGATTTTAAACCCCCGAAAAACCCCCAATATTGACAAAACGGTGCTTTTTAATTTGTTTTATTACCTTTCATTGTGTTTTTTGGCTCTGCTAGTTTTTGGATAACAGTTCTCAACTTTACCCATTTCTTAACCTTTATGGAATTAAGAAAAACGAACAACCTCGAGGCAGAGCCATCGCGGTATCAAGCGCAAAAAAACCTTATTTTTAGTTTGATGAAAACCCAGGTTTTCAAACTTTCCTCTTGACCACCGACGCAGAGCGTCGGGGAATTCTATCGATTAAAGATTTTATTGACTTTATGACCCCGAGTCCCAATAATTATAGAAACGAACAGACGAAACAAGCTTAATATCTTACTGGTAAATTTTAAATCTCGGTGTTCCACACAATTTCCAGTAGAACCTGTTTTTTTTTAACAAATATCAATGTTTTGAAAACCAGAATAATTGATTTTTTAAGAATACTCAAATATTGGTTATAGAAAAAGATTAATTATTATTACAATTAAAACAGTTACTTACGTATTTCTTAAAAAGGAAAGTTTATTTTATGGAAAGCAAAAATGAAGTAAGGTTTTGATTGTTAGGAAGGTTTATTTTTTTTCTTACTAATCCTCTAATGTTTTCAATAGTTTTTGCACTTCTTTGTAATATTTCGGATATTTCCTTTGTTGTGTAATTTTGGTGCAATAAACACGCAACTCTGATTTCATTCTTTGACAAAGTTGGATAATTTGCAAGAAGTTTTACATAAAAGTTACTGTTGGCTTCTTTAAATCGGCTATCAAATTCTTCCCAAATTTTTGCTTCCTGTGAAGAACTTTTCAAAGTTCTCATCAATTTGTGGAGGTCAAAATTTTCTATTTTTATGAGATTCTCCAAATTTTTCTCCAAGTCAATTAGAATATTTTTATTGACTTCTTTCAAAGAAGCAAGGTGTAACATATTTTGAGAGAGTTCTTTATTTTTAAAATCCAATTCCAGTTGATGTTTTTCAGCAGATAATAAAGTGATTTTTTTTTCTTGCTCTTTAACATCAATAATTAAGCTTTTATTATACATAAGCGTGATACTATGAGCAAGCATTATTATAAAAATTTGATAGGAAAAAAGGAAAAACGCCTCAGAATTATCTAAATTAAAATAATTGGTTGTTTGTTCTTGTTTGAAAATAATTAAAATAATACGAGAAATATGAATAAAAAAAAGAACGCAAAAGACAAGCCCTATCTCTCGCGTAATTATACGTATTTTTAAAGGGACTCTTAGTAACATTAACCAAGCTATTTGAGAGCTTAACAGCACATAGCTTATCGATATATTGAGGCTTCTTATAGTTAGATCTGGTTTAAAAAAGGTAAAATAAGATTGAGCTATTATAAAAATAATGATAAGAAAGTAGTTTTGAATTTGTGTTCCTCTTTTTTTTACAAATTGCTCAAATCCTATCATTAGTATAACTGTTGAAGAAATAACCAAGGTGTTTCCAACTATAATTGAAATCCAATCGGGGAAAATATTGCGAAGAAACAAAAGTATATTTCCAGAAGAACTCATTAAAAAGCTTAGTAATATAATAAAAGACTGCGGAAACCTTCTTCTTATCTGTAAATATAGTAAGGCTATTAATAAGAGACTTGCAATATTTATGATTATATAACCAAGAAAAACGGTACGAATATCGATGGGGAACATATAATTCTGCGTTGTAAAAAAATGACTCTACCCTACTTGTTTTTATAATTACTTATGAGTCAAATATATGTTAATTTTTTTAGAAGTTTATTAACAATTAATTGACTCTTTTGTTTTGTGCAAATTCAAGCGCCACATCAAACAGAAATTTCTTCATTATTTTTTTTGAAATATTTAACTTTTGAATTTTATTTTTGGCTAACTTAATGCCAAAATGACCAATCTACAATAAAATGTTAGTTTTTTTTGATGGGTTATCGATTGTTTTTTAGCTCTTTAGTAAGTGTTTTTGAGGAAAAAGTAACTTTTTTAGCTGTTTTATACCCTTTAAAATTTCGCTAAGTGTATATTAAGTTGCCTTTATAAATGAAAGCAAGCCATGTTTTCGTGAATAAATGATAAAAAGTTCAGAATAAGAATGGGAAATTAATAAGAAATATTACGGGTAATATATTCTAGTACTTAGTCTCTAAATATCTTTATTCAGCAGACTACTGCTCTCATATTGATTATGTATGCTTATTATGGCCAACCCAAAAAGGACTGCGGCAACAACTAAAATGGTACTTATTAATCCACTTACACCAAAAGACATTCGAATTAAAATGGTGGAAATGATAAATCCGGAATTTCTGATAATCTTGTGGAATTGATGGGTATAAAAGAATGAATTAATACTATTAACCCTAAGCGTAAATATTTTAAAATTTTGGAATGAGGTGTGTATTTATTTAAACGAGATGTAATTTTAAAAGAGTGAATAGGTATCCGAATTGTTCTCGATTGAAATCGTTTTAGATGACGTTATAGGACTTAAATAAGAATTAAAAGCTCTGTAATCAAATAATTACAGAGCTTTTTAGTGGGTTTTTACACCCGGTAAGTGGAGTCGGAGAGAATCGAACTCTCGTCCAAACAAGTAATCAAATAGCTTTCTACACGTTTATTCTTTTCCTAGGTTTTCGATTGTAAACTGGTTAAAGACACCCTACTTACAACTTATCTTTTTTAGTTTCGCATACACATCAAAGCGCTATATATGCTATCTTAACTTTTACGATGCCTCTAATCGAACGCCGTTAATCAAGGCTTTCAGGAGACATTTAGCCTTTCTACCTAGTAGAAATGAGCACAAATCTTACTGTAATTCAGATTATGCAGCTAAAGCGTAGTTATTCTCGCCGTTTAAAATTTGGTCTAGCCTTTTACGTGTTTCAATGCCATTACACGACGTGCTTACTAATTCATTAATCTCGCTGTCAAAACCAGTCGACCCCTTAATGAGATAGGAAATTTTTAATTTGCGTAATTGAATTGATCCTTCGCCGATAGCTATCGGAATTGTTTTAGGAACTCATCAATTATTAATTTTTGGGCGTTACCAACATTTGCTTATAAGGGCCAAATATAACAGGCTATTGGCAGCCGCTTTTTTGTGTTGCATAATTGCCACACAAAAAGAGCTTCAACAATACCTCTTTCCTTAACGCAGATGCAAATTTACAAAAAAAGTTGTGCAAACCTTTAAATCCTTTTACATTCGTACAAAAATTATTCCACACTGTAAACTGGCAATTTTGTCAGTAGTAAAAACTTTTATAGTATGAAATTTGCTATCATCAAAGAACGTAAAAGTCCTCCAGACCGTCGTGTGGTATTTTCACCAGAAAAATTAGCAGATGCCAAAGCACAATTTCCTGATGCCGAATTTATTGTAGAATCTTCTGCTTTGAGAATATTTCCTGATGAAGCTTACGCTAAACTGGGATTTACAGTAACCGATGATGTTTCGGATGCCGATGTAATGATTGGTGTTAAAGAAGTGCCTATTGACCATCTAATTCCAAATAAAAAATATTTCTACTTTTCACATACCATAAAAAAGCAACCTTATAATTGCAAATTGCTTCAAGCTATGTTAGCCAAAAACATAGAGATGTATGACCATGAAACCATCGTGCGAAAAAACAATTCGCGACTTATTGGTTTTGGGCGTTATGCAGGTATGGTCGGTGCTTACAACGGATTTAGAGCTTTAGGAATGCGGGATAATTTGTTTGCTCTACCAAAAGTAGAAACACTGGCAGATTTAGATGCTGTTAAAGCGGAACTCGATAAAATTACAATCCCGAACATTAAAATTTTACTCTCTGGTACAGGTAAAGTGGCCTATGGTGCCAAGGAAATTTTAGACCATATGGGCATTAAAAAAATAACCATGTCAGAACATAAAGTTAATTTAAGTTGGAAAAACGAGTCAGAAGATTTCTCTTATAAAAAGTATGATCGCACGCATAGCTGGAAATTCGAAGGAGGTACTGTTGTCAAGGCATCTGCTGCTCCTGAATATCTTGGTAAAAAAGAATTTGTAAATCCTGAAGAAGCTTTTACCGCTTCTTTGGCCAGTTGCCATATGCTTACCTTTCTTGCTCTTGCATCAATGAAAAAATACACTATAGAAATTTATGAAGATAACGCAGTAGCGATATTAGGAAAAAATGAAAAATCAAGAATGGCTGTAACAAAACTTTATCTGAATCCAAAAATAACCTTTAAGGGAGATAATATTCCGGATAAAACGATAATAAATGAACTGCACCACCGTGCGCACATTGAATGTTTTATTGCAAATTCGGTTTTAACCGAGATAATTATTGAGCCCGTATTTTAATTATAGATAGATTACTTAGACGCCAATTACTATGGAAATTAAATCAACAGCTGGTATAAAAGTGAGCGTTGAATCATTTTATCAAGAGAATGAATCGCGCCCTCTTGCATCGCATTATTTTTTTGCATACCGCATTACTATTGTCAATGCAAGTGATTATACTGTTCAACTTAAAAAACGGCATTGGTATATTTTTGATTCCATTGGAATCAAAAGTGAGGTAGTGGGTGATGGCGTTGTTGGTGTCCAGCCAATTTTAGTTCCTGGCCAGTCGTATCAATATGTTTCGGGTTGTAGTCTTTCAACAACAATTGGAAAGATGTATGGCGTTTATCAGATGGAGCGAACAATTGATGGGGAATTGTTCAATGTTACGGTTCCTGAATTTCTGATGATTGTTCCTTTTAAATTAAATTAGTTTGAGGTAAGCATTTAATTTCATGTCTTTAAAGATTAAAGTTTAGCTAAACTTCTTTAATTATGTCATTATTAGGTGCGACATTTTTTATGCTTTGTCTACTAGTAGAACTTTCAACCTTTTTAGACTGAATGTTTTTTATTTGCTTTCTTATGGAATGACTAACACTGTGAGGTCCATCTTCTGTACTTACATAGATAACTCTATGGTGTTTAGGGTTTAGTTTGAAGCCAATAAAATCAGCTTTACCAAGTACAATAGCCAAGGAAAGTTGTCTAAGAAAAGTAGATTTTACAGTATCAGATGTGCCTACCAAAGAAGCAAGTCCAGATTTTTGAAAGAAAGGCTCTACCAATTTAGGTACAGTATCAATTTTAAGATTGAACAACTCTAATGCATTGAAATTGCTTTGATCACTATGGTCTTTGATTTTATCGTCAGTTGGTTTGGAGTAATTCTTCATAAAAAAAAAGTGTCCATTTTTATTCTTTATATAAGGACGGGACAATGTAATGATTTTAATTATCACTGTTTAAGTTAAAGTATCTAGATTTTTAAGGGAAAGGAAGTGGAGGTTCTTATTAGAGTTATATTATTTATTAAGAAAATCCTCTGATTTTTTAAAAAGATTCCTATTTTTATAGACGTTAAAAAAAAAGCGAATAAAAATAATTGATAACCAACATCTAAGATTGATAGTGAGATGATCGTTGCTGCTGGTGCGGAAGAGATAGAGACTTATGGGTTGAGTAAATCATAAAAAATATTAAGGTGAAATACTATGATAGACAGATACACAAATTGGGTTAAATGGGAAGATAGAAATGAATTAGAAAACATAAAATACCCAGGTATATATTGTATTGCAGTTTCGGACAAGCCACTTCATGAATTTGGTTTTATTTCAGAATTAGAATACATAGGTATGACTAACTCTAAAGGTGGCTTAAGAAGTCGTTTGTGTCAATTTGATGATACGATAAAAAAGAAAAGAGTCAATCATGGAGGTGCTGACAGGTTCTTGTACGAATATGAAAATTATGCTGAGGTTAAGGATAAGATATATGTTGCAGTATGTTCTTTTATATGCAACACTAAAAGTCCCTTGCCGGAAGATTTAAGGATCATGGGAGAGGTTGCAAAATGCGAATATGATTGTTGGGCTATCTATATTGAAAAGTTTGGCAGATACCCAAAGTTTAATGATAAGAGTAATGCTCCAAAATTTAGTTTTGTGAAGAGATAACTAAGTTTTATTATTTTTTAGGCGCACTTTTAGGAGCCCACTTTTCTCCTCCTTCTCCAAAAGAGGTTGGGGCACAAGGGTATCTCAGTTTTTTTCGAATCCCTCATTGCCCACATCAATTAAAATCCTGATGAATTTTTCATCAGGATTTTTTGTTTTCAAAAAATTAGAAGCCTGCTTTTTTGATTTTTGAAAACAAAAAAGACTACGTGTGCATCGCTCATGAGGATTGTATTTGCAGTAGCGGTTACAATAAGAGATCTGCAATCCCTCATTGCCCACATCAATTACAATCCTGCTAGATATAGTAGGATTTTTTTATGCCCAAGACTTTCCGAACAACAATGAATTCTCTGATTATCTATATTATATAGAATCTACATTTTTAGATACATTTCAAAATACAGTTAGTATAGGATCAAGGGATCAAAACCAAAAGTTGTGGAATTTAAAAATTATGCATAAGTATTTTGAGAGTCTAAAGAAGAAGAATTTGATATACCTAAAACCTCTAAATTTAATTTGTCGAAAAATTAAATAATCTAAAAAAAGGTTTGAGTAGATATTGGAAAATTACTTTTAAATAAACTTTAGAAACAGAGAAAAACACCTGTGGATGGACCGTATATTTTAAAAAAGTGAGTTTTGAGAGACTGTAATTTAAAATTTTATTGTTATATTTAAGAAGATCTAAAACAGATTGTTTACTGCGTTCTGCTATTTTTTGAATTATTGGGAAAATTAATTTTAGCCACCCCCGCCTAAGATTTTAATTAAATGTTGTCACACTCAACTAAATTTACAAAGAAATTCCTGGAAAATAATAGATGATATGAATCCATTTATCAAAAGATTAATTCTTTATTTATTTGTTTTTTCGACCTCACTAACAAAAATGTTTGGACAGTGTGCGGCCAATGATATTGAATTTAATGGAGGTGAACCTGTCTATAATTCGGCATGTGGCAATAACAGCTATCAAAATATAATTGCACCACCGTTATTGGGTAGTGGCCAAACTTATAGCTGGCAGGTTTCTTTGTCCGGTGGACCTTATACTACAATTGTAAACGGGAGCAATATACCTATAGGCACTTCTGGCTTATCTAAAAGTGATATTACTAACTTTGTACTAACGGCTAACGGGAATGCCTCAGGTGATTACAGAATAAGGAGAGTCGTTATAGACAATTCTCCTAGTAGTTGTAACAATACCTCAGAACCTGTTTTTTTATATTATGCAGTAAACTCAGCCAATCTTTCGGGAGGAACAATATCGGGTTTAGATCCCGTTTGTTCAGGGTCAGAGGGTGTTTTGACATTACAAGGGCATACTGGTCCCGTTTTACGTTGGGAATTGTCAATAGATAACTGGGTAACGATAACAACAATTGTCAATACTACATCTAAATATACATATACCAATCTTACGACGTCTACTTGTTTTCGAGCAGTGATTAATAATATTTGTGATTCAGACGCTGCCGATCTATATTCAAGTACTTTCTGTGTTACAGTAAAATCGAGACCAATATCAATAACCATTACTCACAACTAACTATAGAAAAAACATCACCAACTAAAACAAAATACACGTAAATGAAGACAAAAATTTTTAACTTAGTCTATTCAATGTCTCCGATTACTGACGCTTTCACAGTCCCCGATGTGAGATCAATTATTTGGTATCTTTTTTCTTGACCTGGATATTGCTGGTTTAAAAACAAAAATTTTAAAATATTTTTTCAAAATAAACAATCAAAAATTATGAAGTCCTCAAAAAAACTCAGAAGTTGGTTCACCCTATTATTGTTAATGGCATGTATAATAAATACGACGGCTCAAGATCCATACCCAGTTCCAGGAGATCATGCAGTTTGTCTTAATTCAACAGACCCTTATGGGGTTGTATTTAACAGCGGCTCTACGTATGCTTGGAGTATTACACCTTTGGCAAACGGTAACGGTACCATAACACCTGGTGTAACACAAAATTTAATTTCTGTAAACTGGATAAGTTTAGGTACAGCAACTCTTAGCGTTATTGAAACAAATTCGAGTGGTTGTGAAGGAGCTCCTGTTTCTATTGTGGTTACAGTTAATCCATCAAATACCATACAACTTACTTCCGCGGCAGGTACGGATATACAAACAGTTTGTATCAATACAGCAATCGATCCAATTACCTATGCTACAACTGGCGCAACCGGTGCAACGGTTACTGGTTTGCCAGCAGGCGTAACAGGAACTTGGGCTTCAAATGTGGTTACAATAACCGGAACACCATCAACAGCAACAGGTAGTCCGTTTACATATACCGTTAGCTTAACAGGAGGCTGTGGTACTGTTACAAAGACTGGTACGATTACCGTTACACCAGATAATACCATGCAACTTACTTCCGCGGCAGGTACAGCTTCGCAAACAGTTTGTATCAATACAGCAATAGATCCAATTACCTATGCTACAACTGGCGCAACCGGTGCAACGGTTACTGGTTTGCCAGCAGGCGTAACAGGAACTTGGGCTTCAAATGTGGTTACAATAACCGGAACACCATCAACAGTAACAGGTAGTCCGTTTACATATACCGTTAGTTTAACAGGAGGCTGTGGTACTGTTACAGAGACTGGTACGATTACCGTTACACCAAATAATACCATACAACTTACTTCCGCGGCAGGTACGGATATACAAACAGTTTGTATCAATACAGCAATAGATCCAATTACCTATGCTACAACTGGCGCAACCGGGGCGACGGTTACTGGTTTGCCAGCAGGCGTAACAGGAACTTGGGTTTCTAATGTGGTGACCATAAGCGGAACACCGTCAACTGTAACAGGTAGTCCATTTACATACACTATTACCTTAACAGGTGGTTGCGGAACGGTTTCTGAGACTGGTACAATAAGGGTAAACGCATTACCAACAACATCACCTATAACCCATAACTAAAATAATTATGAAACAATTTTAAAAAGAACAGGCTTCATAAACTGCAGTCTGTATACTTTTTCGATTGATTTCCTCTTAAAAGAACCCCATAGCGATTTAAAAAATAGGATTTCATAAACAAGAACCAAACACAATAGGGTACGGTAAGTTTTTATTTAAATAGAATGTACAAACAGTTACCACATATACTATTATTAGCAATAATGCTGTTCAGTGCCATACAGGCAACTGCACAAATTACGATGCCGGATATTGTATGTGTTGGAACTACAAGAATATATACCGTAAATGATGCAACGGTTCCTTCCACTTATACATGGAAAATTAATGGCGTTATTCAATCTGCTACAACGAATTCATTTAGTATTACGTGGACGATTCCTGATACCTACACAATAACCGTTCAGGAGCATTTTGGGGTTTGTGACGGGGAAATACAGTCGGGTGAGGTTCATGTAATTAGTAGTACGCCCGTCTTTGATCCTGTTCTAGCTATTTGTTCTGGTGCTACTTTGACTGCATTGCCAACAACATCGCTTAATGGCATTAAAGGTACATGGTCTCCTGCGTTGAATAATACAGAAACTACCACATATACATTTACACCAACAGTGGGGGAGTGTGCAACAACTTCTTTATTAACAATTCCTGTAAAACCTAATATTACATTAGCTTTTGATGCTAGTTCATTGGCTTTTACTAACTATGGAAGGTATGCGGTAAACGATGAAATTAAATTTAACATTCTAAATACAGAAGAGACGATTATTGTGCTATGGGATTTTGGTGATGGAAGTACATCATCAGAAATGCAACCATCACATACTTACACCGAATTAGGTATTTACAGGGTAACTTTAACAATGGTTTTGGTTGATGGGTGTAGTTACCCGTATACCAAAGATATAGAAATTACCAAAGGGTACACCATAATTACGCCAAACGGATTTACCCCTAATGGGGATGGTGTAAATGATTATTTTAAACCAGAATCTATTGGTGTCGTAAGTAGTACCCTGCTAGTTTATGACACGTGGGGTAGTTTGGTGTATTCAGAAACCGGCGCTATTTTAAAAGGCTGGGATGGTTTAATTAGAAATAGTGAAGCTGAAAATGGTAATTATATTTATAAAATAATTGCGCAACCATTTAATGCCAGTGTACCTGTAGAATTCAAAGGACCTTTTACTTTAATTAAATAAGCCGACAAAATGAAAAGTAAACTAATAATCATTTGTCTGTTAACTTTAATATTTTGTGGCTCAACAGCTGCGCAAGATCCAATTTTTACACAATTTCACTCGATACCCATATTATTAAACCCTTCCTTTTCGGGAGCAAGTGGTAATAGTAGAATGAATTCAGGTTACAGATTGCAGTGGCTTGATTATGGGAATAAGATAACAACACAGTTTGCTTCATTTGATACCTGGAGTGAGTCTTTGAATAGTGGAGTAGGTATTTCTATTAGAAATCATACTGAAGAATTTACGAAGTATAACTTTACACAACTAGATCTTTCCTATTCTTATCATGTAAAATTAACTAGAGATTGGACTTTTTTACCAGGATTAAGTATAGGGTATGGAATTAAAAGTTTCAATTTTCAAGGAATGCTATTAGGAGATCAAATAGATATTGTAAATGGATCTGTTAATCAAACCTCCATAGATCCACTTTTTAATAGTAATCAAGTGCATTTTGTAGATGCTTCAACAAGTTTTCTGTTATACAACGAAAAAATCTGGTTAGGGGCTAGTATCAAACATTTAAACAGGCCCAATATTTCCTTTTCGAATGGGGGGAATTTACCATTATCAATGTTCTTTTCATTACACGGTGGGTATCTAATATCGCTAAGTCCAAAGTATAGGAATACTATTTTTGATGATACTAATTTATTTTTAACATTCAATTACATGCAACAATCACTTTATAATAGATTGGATTTTGGGGTACAAATTGAAATTGAAAATTTGTCATTGGGTATATTAGCCTCTACAATACCTACTAAAATGGTTGCGAACTCACATACTTTATCTTCTGTAAATGCAATAGTGGGGTTTAAATTTAGTCAATTTAAAGTTGGTATTTCTAATGATTTTAATACATCAAACATTGGTAAAATGGGAGGGACTTATGAAATTACGTTACAGTATAATTTTGAAAACATTTTTGATGGATTTAAAAGGCCTAGAAGGTTAAAATGTATTCCTTACTAAATAGACATTCTTTAGTTGAGGTTTTTCTTAACAGCTTAAGGTTTAGAGATAATTAAGGATGTATTTAAGTTGTTTATTTAAGTGGTCTATTTTAATTTATAAACTAGAATGTCATTTCTAAATGAGTTTTTTGGTCTTTCGATAGCTTCATTAGATACTTTCAATAAAAATATCTTTCATTTTACTAAAGCTCAAGATAAACTAATGAAGAATCTTCATTAGTAGTTGCTCTAAATCATGAAATTTCTGGTAGCTCATATTTTTGCTTTGTCGAAATAACATTTAGGCTTGCATTTAGACTTGCATTTTTAATTACAATGTTTATCAAATGAGTGTATTAAACTCGATTCGCAGAAAGCATCCTTGCGAGCGCCAAAGCTGTCTTACTTTTAGTTTCTAAACTGCAAGTAGGCTCGTTATTCGTGCTTTTTTCTGTTCGTGCTATCAATAACAATTAGAAAAATACAGATAGTTATTAACAATTAAAAATTAGTGAGACTTACTTTAAAAAACAGAAATGTCATTTTTGCTTGTTTATATTCGTTCATATTTGTTCACACTTGTTCAAATTGATGCCGTTTTAAGGCACTATCTTTAAAAAAACCCTATAAAAGCTGTTTTGCTAAAGTTAGTCGAGCTATTAATACTTAAAATGTTAATAAGTATGTATAGGTGTTTTGTAATAAACTTTGAAAAAGTACTTTACCTTTACAAAAGGAAAAAGCCTCAAAGTTGGTGCTTTAAGACTTTTTTCTAAAACGGTAACACTTTAAGAAGCGCGTAGTTTCATTTTGAGACTTTAAAATTACAACTTTCTTTTAGTTTACCAAAAATATTTTATAAATATTTTAAGCAGTCCACCAAACTGCATTTGGTAAAAAACATGACTTAATTTTTTAGTACAAACTCCTGTAGGTATTTTAGATACAAACAGTTATACTACATAAAGACGTATGTGGTATTTGCAAAATATTGCAGAGTTTTAAAGCGCGCTAAGAGAAGGTTTTTGTATTGCTGCCTTTCTAAAAGCAATACGATTTAAAAAAAAACAAAATGGTTAGAATAAAGTCAGTTAGTAAATCAAATCCGCAGGATAGAGTAGCGGATAATAAATTTTATGCACAAGTAGTTTCTTCTGGTAAAACAGATTTAGAGCGTTTGGCCTACTTAGTTGCAAATCAAAGTACTGTAAGAGAGGGCGATTGTTATGCCGTAATCTTGTCTTTGATTCACAATATTGTAGATGAGTTAAAACAAGGTAAAATTGTGAAACTCGACAAATTGGGTACTTTTAATATTAGTTTAAGTTCTGATGGAAAGGAAAATGCAGACGAAGTTTCTGCAAACACTATAAAAGATGTACGCATAAAATTTAGACCCGATCAAAGAATGAAAAGTTCTTTGAATATAAAAACAATTAAGTTTACATCCGCTAGTAGTATGTAAGTGTGTTTTTTTAAATTTTTAAACCTTAATAACTTTGGTTATTGAGGTTTTTTTGTGCTCTAAAGTGACTAAATTGCTTATAAGCACCTTTGTAAAACCTTGTAAGCTTTTGTTCTATACCTTATAAGCTTCTTGGTAAAACCTTATAAGGTATTGGGTGAGACCTTGTAAGCTTTTAAAAACTGCTTATAAGCTAATTTAAAAGTGTCTTTTTTAGTCTAAAATACCTTTTTTTGGACCGAAGAACTTCCTAATTTTATGAAATACAACACGAATTGGATAGGGATTTTTTAGTAAAAACAAGTGTTTTGAGGGGTGGAAACAAGAAAAAAAAAGGGCTAATTTGAGTTCATTATAGCTAAAAAAGACTTGTTTTTAGCTTTGTAAAGACTTCTTACCATCTTACTTATTAGTTTTCTAAATTAAAACATTGCTTCAAACGTTCCTCTTTTGCAATGATATTTTGTCTTTATGAGGCCCAATTCTGGTAGCTGGCATTATGGGGTGCCAAGCAATCTCATCAGTAGGTGTTTTGAATCAAAATAGTACTCTTGGTTAAATAGGTTCTCGATACAATTCCGATGAAAAATCGGAATCACTCGAACTGACAACTAGGTTCACTTTTAAAAAGAAACAACCTCGGTTACTGTCATTGTGCGTAACAAAGCAAAGCAATCTCATTTTTAGGTGTTTTTGAATCAAAATAGTACTCTTGATTATATAGGTTCTCGATACAATTCCGATGAAAAATCGGAATCACTCGAACTGACAACTAGGTTCACTTTTAAAAAGAAACAACCTCGATTATCGTTATTGCGAGGAGTTGCAATGAACGAAGCAAAGCAATCTTATTGTTAGGTGTTTTGAATCAAAAGATTACTATTTGTTAAATGGGTTCTCGATACAATTCCTATGAAAAATCGGAATCACTCGAACTGACAACTAGGTTTACTTTAAAAAAGAAACAACCTCGGTTATCGTTATTGCGAGGAGTTGCAATGAACGAAGCAAAGCAATCTTATTGTTAGGTGTTTTGAATTGTAAGATTACTCTTTGTTAAATGGGTTCTCGATACAATTCCGATGAAAAATCGGAATCACTCGAACTGACATCTAGGTTTTCTTTACTCGATACAATTCCGATGAAAAACCGGAATCACTCGAGCTGACAACTAGGTTTTCTTTAAAAAAGAAACAACCTCGGTTACTGTAACTGCGTGGAATGAAGCAAAGCAATATCATTTTAGGTGTTCTGAATCAAAAGATTGCTCTTTGTTGAAAAGGTTCTCGATACAATTCCGATGAAAAATCGGAATCACTCGAACTGACATCTAGGTTTTCTTTACTCGATACAATTCCGATGAAAAATCGGAATCACTCGAACTGACAACTAGGTTCACTTTTAAAAAGAAACAACCTCGGTTACTGTAACTGCGAGGAGCGAAGCAAAGCAATCTCATTTTTTGGTGTTTTGAATCAAAATAGTACTCTTTGTTAAATAGGTTCTCGATACAATTCCGATGAAAAATCAGAATCACTCGAACTGACAATTAGGTTTACTTTACTCGATACAATACCTTTTAAAAACCGGAATGACTCGAACTGACAATTAGGTTTACTTTATTTGATACAATTCCGATGAAAAACCGGAATGACTCGAACTGACAACTAGGTTTATTTTAAAAAATAAACAGCCTTGGTTACTGTCATTGTGCGGAACGAAGCAAAGCAATCTTATCAATACATATGCTAAATCAAAATATTGCTTCGTTCGTCTATCTTTCGTAAACGAAGTGCAGCCTAATCTTCATGAGTCAAAAACAACATCAAATTTTTAAAAATGATTTCATACATCCCTATAAAAAACCTTTTTTGTAACTTTGCAAAGCTTAAATAAATATCATTAATGAGTGCTATAAAAATTGCAATTATCGGTCTTGGATATGTAGGTTTGCCACTTGCTAGGCTTTTGGCAACAAAGTACGCTGTTGTTGGCTTTGACATTAATTTAAATAGAGTCGCAGATTTAAAAAAAGGAATCGATGCTACGCAAGAAGTAGACAATAAGCTGTTACAAAAAGTGCTTGCTAACACACATGGTAAAGAAAAAGGACTTTTTATTACAGCCGATGCTACTTATTTAAAAGACTGTACCTATTATATTGTTACCGTCCCAACTTCGGTTGATAAAAATAATCAACCCGTTTTAAAACCTTTGTTGAGTGCTAGCAAAACCATCGCAAAGTATTTAAAAAAAGAGGATATTGTTATTTACGAATCTACCGTATACCCTGGCGCAACAGAAGAAGACTGCATTCCGGTTTTAGTAAAAGAATCAGGACTCGTTTTTAATCAAGATTTTTTTGTTGGCTATTCCCCAGAAAGAATTAGTCCTGGAGATAAAGTAAGAACCGTAGAAAATATATTAAAAGTAACCTCGGGTTCTACGGCAGAAACTGGAAAAAAAGTAGATGCTTTGTATAAGTCGGTTATAAAAGCAGGTACCCATTTAGCACCTTCTATTAAAGTTGCTGAAGCATCTAAAATTATAGAAAATTGCCAAAGAGATATCAATATTGCATTTGTAAATGAGTTGTCTAAAATATTTAGTTTAATGGGTATCAATACCAACGAAGTATTAGAGGCGGCAGCTACAAAATGGAACTTTCTACCCTTTAAACCAGGTTTGGTTGGCGGACATTGTATTGGTGTAGATCCTTTTTATTTGGCTCAAAAAGCACAGCAATTTGGCTATTATCCAGAAATCATTCTTTCAGGCAGACGCTTAAATGATAGTATGGGAGCGCATATTGCATCCGAAGTGGTAAAGCTGATGATTGACAAAGAGGTGAAGGTAAAAGGAGCCAATGTGTTAATTTTAGGCATCACCTTTAAAGAAAATTGCCCAGATATTAGAAACACGAAGGTGATTGATTTGTATCAATCGTTAAAAAGCTTTGGCGTTCAGCTAGATGTCTATGATACTTGGGCTAAAAAAGAAGAGGTAAAAGTAGAATATGATATCGATTTAATTGAAGATCTGTATACTAACAAATACGAAGCCATCGTTTTAGCAGTTGCACACAAAGAGTTTGCTGATATTGATATTTTAAAATTAAAGAACAAGGAGTCTGTGGTATATGATATTAAGAATTTTTTAGCCACAAAAGACAAAAGTTTATAGACGTTTATCGTTTATCGAAAATCGAACATCGAACAACGACCAACGAATATCGAAAATCGAATATCGAATATCGAAAATCGAAAATCGTTTATCGTCCATCGTCCATCGTTTAACGATTATCGTTTTTCGTCCAACGACCAACGACCAACGACCAACGACCAACGAATATCGACCAACGAAAATCGACCAACGAACAACGAATAACGAACAACGAGCAACGAATATCGAATTTCGTCCATCGTTTACCGTTTTTCGTCCATCGTGAAACGAACATCGAAAAACGAATATCGTGAAACGAACAACGAACAACGAACATCGAACAACGAATAACGAAAATCGAATAACGAATAACGAACAACGAATAACGAATAACGAATATCGAATAACGAACAACGAATAACGAATATCGAACAAAAAAAATATGGAATGCAAATTGGAAGTTTGGAAACTAGCACATCAACTAACATTAGCCGTGTACGAAGTTTCAAAAAACTTCCCTTCTTCAGAAATATACGGACTAACCAGTCAAGTAAGAAGAAGCTCAAGTAGCGTTCCGACAAATATAATAGAAGGACAAGGACGGCAGTATAAAAAGGAGTTTATACAGTTTTTGTATATTGCAAAAGGTTCTTTAGAAGAAGCAAATTATCAGTTGTTTTTGGCAAAGGATTTGAAGTATATAACCGAAGAGAAATATGTTGAATTGTTTGAAATATGTACACGAATTAAAATGATGTTGTATAAATTGATAAAATCGTTGAAGTAGGTTTGTCGTTTACCGATTAATGATTACCGTTTTTCGTCCATCGTTTACCGATTATCGTTTATCGTTTATCGAACATCGAACAACGAATATCGAACATCGTTCATCGTTTACCGTTTTTCGTCCATCGTGAATCGAAAATCGACCAACGAAAATCGAGCAACGAATAACGAACAACGAAAATCGAACAACGATCAACGAGAATCGATCAACGAAAATCGACCAACGAACAACGACCAACGAATAACGAACATCGACTAACAAACATATTATGAAAAATTTCGCATTGATGGGCGCAGCAGGATATATCGCTCCCAGGCACTTAAAGGCAATCAAAGACACAAACAACACCTTACTAGCGGCACTTGATAAGTTTGATAGTGTGGGTATTATGGATAGTTATTTTCCAAATGCAGATTTCTTTGTAGAATTTGAGCGTTTTGATAGGCACATCGAAAAGTTACGAAGAAATGGTACGCAGTTAGATTATATAAGTATTTGTACACCCAACTATTTACACGACGCGCATATTAGAATGGCGCTAAGAAGTGGGGCAGACGCTATTTGCGAAAAACCCTTAGTTTTAAACCCATGGAATGTAGACGCTTTGATGGATATTCAAAAAGAATCAGGAAAAAAAATACATACAATTTTGCAGTTGCGATTGCATCCTAGTATTATTGCGTTAAAGCAAAAGGTAGATTTAAATGCCTCTAGGAGCAAATATGACGTTGATTTAACCTACATTACATCTCGTGGTAAATGGTATGACACTTCTTGGAAAGGAGATGATAGCAAATCAGGAGGAATCGCTACAAATATAGGCATCCATTTTTTTGATATGTTAGCTTGGTTGTTTGGAGATGTACAAGAAAAT
>Ga0222648_1000350_pt1 | contig 20441 bp, 28 predicted proteins | sample AntAcemetagen335_FD_181021 | JGI IMG/M metagenome (GOLD analysis project Ga0222648, IMG submission 181021) | Saline water microbial communities from Ace Lake, Antarctica - #335 | ecosystem: Environmental > Aquatic > Non-marine Saline and Alkaline > Saline | place: Antarctica: Ace Lake... | reverse complement strand
GGCAAGCCCTAAGCGACAACACCATGAGCGAGGCAATGACATCCTACCGCCAAGCTCTGCGTGACGTAACAGGACAGGATGGGTTCCCGTTTAGTGTCGTCTGGCCCACCAAACCGTAGGAGTGACCCATGCTAGGTTTTAACCCCCTCGCCTCTGCACCGCTTGCGGATGATGGGGTTACTGCTGACGTAATTTACCTGCTGAATGGCAATGACATTACGACTGGTCAGCCTGTTGTTGGTGCCTCAAGCATTGCCCAAGACCATGACCTGACTGCCGATAGTTTGACGACAGGATCGCCTGTTGTTCAGTCGTCAACGGTTGTTGAAGATCATGTGCTATCGCCTACAGCTATTACGACAGGACAGCCTACCCTTGGTTCGCCAGACATCGCGCTCACAACGGCTATTTCTGCTGACGGGATCACTACAGGTCAGCCCACTGTAGGTACATCTAGCGTAGCGCAAGAGCATGACCTTACGCTTACTGCTATCACCACAGGCCAGCCCACTCTCCCATCTATCACGATGTCGGAAGATGAGACCTTTAATGCTGATGGGGTCACTACAGGTCAGCCCACTGTGGGCACATCTAGCGTAGCCCAAGAGCATGACCTTACGCTTACTGCTATCACTACAGGTCAGCCCACTCTCCCATCAATTACGATGTCGGAAGATGAGACCTTTAATGCTGATGGGGTCACTACAGGTCAGCCCACTGTGGGCACATCTAGCGTAGCCCAAGAGCATGACCTTACGCTTACTGCTATCACTACAGGTCAGCCCACTCTCCCATCAATTACGATGTCGGAAGATGAGACCTTTAATGCTGATCCTGTCACGGCTGGTGTCCCTACAGTAGGCTCTCCCGATCTTACGCAAGATCATTCCCTAATTCCCGTTGCTATTGTTACAGGTCAGCCTGTTGTTGGTGTGTCATCTATCGGTCAGGTGCATACGCTCACAGCAGCTAACATTACTACAGCACCACCCACTGTTGGTGAAACTAACGCTCAGATTACTGTCGTTATTTCCATTGAGGGTATAACAACTGGTGAGACTACGGTTGATGCTTCTGACCTAAGTCAAGACCATAATCTGTCGGCTGATGGTATTACTACTGGTCAACCTGTTGTTCAACCCATCACGGCTACTGTTGTGTTCGTACTTCTTGCCGATAGCATTACAACTGGTATCCCTGTTGTTGGACAACTTACCATCAACCCCTCCAAGAAAAGAATAGTTTCAGTCACAGCTAACTCTGACAACACAGCTACGCTATCTGAAGCAACTAATTCAGCTACATTTAGCAATAACCAAAATAGGGCAGCGTAATGGCATTTAGAATTGGACAGAATGATACTTCGCCATCTTTGCAGGCTACCCTATCTGATGCTAACCTTGCGCCTGTAAACCTAACAGCCGCTACTGTTATGCTGCACATGAAGGCTATCGGTGGTGGTCTGGTTCTTGATGAGCAAATGACAATCACTAATGCCCTTGGTGGTGTCGTTCAGTATGACTGGCAGGCTGGTGATACAGCTACAGTAGGAACCTACTATGTAGAGTTTGAAGTGACCTACGCTGATGCTTCTGTAGAGACCTTCCCTAATACTGGTAGCCTCCCTCTGGTGATTACACGAGAGTTGAACTGATGAGTTTAGATTTTACGAAAGCTGACTATCAGGGTGAAAAAGTAACCCTCAACAAACCTCGTCGTATTCAAGGTGGCAACAAGAAGTTTGAAGTGTTCGTACAGGATGGTGGCAAGGTTAAGCGAGTTACTTTCGGTGATCCTAACATGGAAATTCGACGTGATGACCCCAAAGCTAGGGCTAATTTCCGCTCCCGCCACTCCTGCGACACCAAGAAGGACAAGACAACGGCTGGTTATTGGTCCTGTCGCATGTGGGAAGCAGATACATCGGTGGGTGATATGACTAAATTCGAAACAAGTGGTAAGATTACCAAGGTTGATGATGAGCAACGCATGATTTACGGTTATGCTTCTGTCGTCACCAAGGGTGGAAAACCTGTAGTTGACCGTCAGGGCGACATTATTTCCCCAGCCACTATGGAGAAAGCAGCGACAGAGTTTATGCTTGGCGCTCGTAACGGCCTCACTATGCACAAAGGTGAGCCTACGACAACTATTGTTCACTCTATGCCTTTCACAAAAGAAATTCAATCTGCCTTTGGTATTGAGTCTGACCTTGAGGGTTGGCTAATCGCAGTTAAGGTCCACGACGATGAAACTTGGGACCGTATGAAAAAGGGTGAGTTCACAGGCTTTTCTATCGGGGGTCGCGCCACAAAGGTTGAAGTTGCAGATGACTAAGGTTTGCACTGGTGCCTGTGGAAAAGAGTTACCACTCCCCATCTTCGGTAAAAAGGGACAACGGTTACAATCCATGTGCAAAACTTGTCATACCGCTCGTAATCTAGAGAGTAGAAGTCGGGTGGGGAGAAAGACAAGTGAGAAGACTGCGCAAAAGGCTCGTGAAAGAGCATCTGAATACTACTATGACAATAAACACATTCCAAGTTTTAAGTCAATTAGGTGTGAGGCTCAAGCTAGGCGTAGGGAAAGATACCTACCCCTATCAGATAAACACAAGTCTGAAATAAGAGATTTCTACTGGTTAGCTCGTGACCTTAGGTCGGTAACTGGTGAAGAATACCATGTGGACCACATTGTTCCGCTGAATGGTAAAACCATCTGTGGCCTCCATGTGCCTTGGAACCTCCAAGTGTTACCCGCAGATATAAACTTAAGCAAAGGAAATAGGTATGACAACCTTGCTTGAAAACTTACAGCTTGAGGAAGTGTCACTGGTTGACCGACCTGCTAATCAAGAGGCCACTATCGCACTCTTCAAGCGTGACACTTCCGGAGAGGAAATTACTAAGATGACTGATGATATGAAGGCTAAACTCAAGCCTTACATGGACAAGGGTATGTCGGAAGAAGAGGCCATGAAGGCTTATGACACCGATATGACCATGAAATCTGACGATGCTGAAGAAGCTGACGTTGAAGCTGTAGATGTTGATGCCTTGAAGGCTGATATTGAAACACTCAAGGCCGAAAACGAGCGTCTTCGTAAGGGTTTGATTGAAGAAGGTTACGTTATCGAAGCTGATGCTATCCAAAAGAAAGCTGAAGTTGAGATGATTGAAGTTTCTGGTGAGATGATCGTTAAGTCGGACATCCCTGCCCCCGTATTGAAGGCCCTCGAAGCTGCTGCTATCGAAAAGGCTGATATTGAGCTGACTAAGAGTGCTGGTGAGGCTCTGCCACACTTTGATATTACAGTCGCTAAGGCTCTCGTAGCTAAGTTCTCTGAGGACGAAGCAATTATGGTCGCATTGAAGGCTGCTGATGCTGCTTTTAACGCTGCCATGCAAGAGTTCGGTAAGTCCGATGTAGATGGCGAGTTCGCTACCTCTGCTGACAAGCTCGACGCTCTCGTAAAGTCCTACATGGACGACAACCAACTCAAAAAGAGTGATTATGCCAAGGCTTACGCTGCTGTAGCTAAGACCGATACAGGCAAAACTCTTATTAACAAATCCTACAAAGGGGAATAATCATGGCCGTTATGCAGTCCCGCGATAACCGCACTTTCATTGCTGGGGAAGACCTTACCGCAGCTCAATTCAAGTTTGTAACTCTGGAATCCGATGGTCAGGTTGACCTTGCTGATGCCGCTGGTGAGAACGCTATCGGTGTTTGCCTTGTTGGCGGTGCTGCTGGTGCTGCTGTCACTGTCTGTGTGTCTGGTTCTGTCCTGATTACCGCTGGTGGCACTATTGCTGCTGGTGCTTCTGTGCAGACAGACGCTGCTGGTGATGCGATCACTGCTGCTGCTGGTGATGTCGTACTGGGCTATGCCCGTGAAGCTGCTGTGGACGGCCAGATCATTGAGATCGAACTGATCCAAGGCGGCAACGTTGTCCCTGCCTAATCCAAGCATTTAAGGAATAATAGAAATGCCTCTTTTGACCCCATCCGCCGTACATATTGACCAGCCCCTCAGCAACCTGACGCTGGCATATGTGCAAGAGCAAACCAACTTCATCGCTGACAAAGTGTTCCCAACTGTGGGTGTTCAGCGTCAGTCGGACAAGTACTACATCTACGACCGTGCGAACATGAACCGCACTGGTGACGTGAAGAAACTTGCCCCTCGCACAGAAGTCAACCGTATCGGTATGGCTATCTCGAACGACAGCTACTTTGCTGACGTCTACGGTCTGGGCATGGACTTCGATGAGCAGACACTTGCTAACGAAGATGCCATGTTGGAAATCCGTGCCGCTGGTTCGCAGACCATTGTCAACCGCCTGCTGATCCACCGTGAAGAGCAGTTTGCATCGTCCTTCTTTGCAGCTAGCATCTGGGGTACAGACGTAACTCCATCGAACCTGTGGTCGGACTACACCAACTCGACCCCAATCACTGATGTGACCACTGGTCGTCGTACCATGCAACTGAAGTCGGGCGGCTTTAAGCCAAACACTATGGTTGTCGGTAAGGAAGTCCGTGACATCCTGATTAACCACCCTGACATTCTGGCCCGCCTGAACGGTGGTGCTACTGTCACCAACACTGCACTCATCACCAATGCCAAGCTGGCTGAAATCTTTGAGGTAGAGAACTTCTACGTCATGGAAGCTGTGAAGAACGGTGCTGTCGAAGGTCTGGCAGAAAGCAACTCCTTCATCGGTGGTAAGAACGCTCTGCTGGTTCACGCACCTCGTACTGCTGGTCTGATGACCCCAGCTTCGGGTCTGACCTTTGCATGGAACAACATTCCGGGCGCAAACAACCTCGGCATCACTGTTGAGTCCTTCTCGGACGATGCACTGAAGCGTCAGCAGGTTGCAGAACACATCCAAGTTAAGATGGCATACGACATGAAAGTTGTTGGCGCTGACTTGGGTTACTTCTTCTCTGCCGTTATCGCTTAATTAGCGTTACTAAACTAATGGAGTGTCCTCAGTCTTCTGGGCTGGGGTCACTACCCACCAATAAAAGAACATAACAGTATCCAAACACAATGGAGTAGTCCTATGCACCCATCATATCTAGGCTTCCAAGTAGACTGGCCCGTCTTCGTAAAGCAGCCACTATCTGCCGACAATAAGAATTGGAAACGTGGAGAACATTTTAACTGGTTAGAGCGAGGGTTGAGTGAACAAACTGTGTCGCTCCTCTATGCCACTGGTTTTATCTACCACAACACAGAGTTTGAAGTCCAAGCCAAAGTAGGTGATCGCCTGTCAGAGATGTCTGGTGCGCAACTGAATACCCTAGTTGGCTTGATTAACTCTGAGGTCAAGAGCAGAACCTCTAGCCTAGACGAATACAAGAGGAAGAAGTGTCCTCAGTCTAAGATTGATACAAAGCAACGTGGTATTATTCGTCGCTTCCTGAATAACAATGCTTGGATCACAGAAGATTTTTACCGTATTCGTGACGGTATTTTAGGCGATTGATAATCGAAGGGATGCCCAAATGAGTTGGAGTTATGATTCTACTGACCTAGACACTACAACAGCCTCTGGGCGTCTCAACTCTGTCCGTCTTCTGGTGGGAGACACTGACACACTAGACCAGCAGGTGCAGAACGAAGAAGTCCTCTTTGCTCTCTCAGAGAGTGGTAATAACGTCTACTATGCTGCTGCTTGGGCTGCTAGAGCTATATCTTCTAAGTTCTCTCGGAGGGTCACGACAAGTCTAGATGGCTCTCTCAGTGCTAACTACAGTGACCTTGCCAAGCAGTATAAAGTCCTTGCTGATGACCTTGAGTATCAGGGTAAGACCTCTGGTGCTGTCATTGGTGTACTAGCTGGTGGTATCACCAAGTCTGGTATTCAGGCTGTTCGTTCTAACACTAATCGTATCGAAGGTTCCTTCCGTAGAGATCGCTTCAAGAACCCTCCAAGTTACGACACACCAGAGTATGAATGAGGAGCTAGAGCATGACCTTCCGCTCCTTTGACCTGTTTAATCTAGTGCGTGACTTTGGGGAAGACCTAACTCTGCGTAAGATTACCTCTGACGGTTCTTACGACCCCACCACAGGTTCTGTCAATGGGTCTGTCACAACGGACTACACTGTCCTTGGTTACTTCTACAACTACGAGACCCTCAACGTAGATCAGATACGCAAGGGGACACGCAAGTGTGTGATCTCAGCCCTATCTAATGTAGAGCCTGATGAAGACGACCAACTGCTAGGTAATGGGGATGCTGTATCCATTGTCTCTGTATCTACAATCTTTTCTGATGGTGTCGCTATCTGCTACATTTGTCATGTAAAGGAGTAGGCCATTGGAGTTTAGAACTAAGGTAAACAAGAATTCGGTCTCAGGTAAACTAGATGCCGCTGCAAGTGAAATCGAGGGTGAGGTTAAGGATTACCTTAAACGCATAGCTGACTCACTAATAGGCGAAGACCCAAGAGAGGGCGGCATAGGCGCAGGCTCACCCGTCGATACAGGGGCTTATATCACGTCCCACAGTTTTCAACCTACTGGTGGTAGGGGTGGCCGCTCAAGGAGTTCTACCAATAAGCCCAAGAACCAAAGCTGGTCGCAAAAGGCTGAAGAGGCTAGGTCTAACTTGTATGCTGATATTGAAGCCGCTGACGTTACAGAGGAAAGGGCTGGCATTTTTAGAAACCGTGCGCCTCATGCGGCAGCGGTAGAAAGTAAACACCTCGTTTACGCAAAAGTAAAAGACAGGTTCAGGTAATGGCTAGTATCTATGATGACATTCGAGCTGCCCTTGAGGTTAAACTAGGTTCTATCACTGATGTCCCTTCTATCGGTTGGGAGAACTTACAGTTTAGTCCCACTACTGGTCAGCCTTACCTAAAACCCCGACTAATTCCCACTCGTAGAGAACCTGCTGTCCGTGGCATTAACCCACAGATGTACTACCAAGGTATCTTTAGAATTGAGTGTTATGTCCCTGAAGGTGTCGGTCCTGCCGCTGGTGACGATCTTGCCGACAAGATTATGGAAGCCTTTGAAGCCACGACAGACGTAAGTCAAGCTGGCACTATCGTATCCATCCGTTATGCCGAAAGAGAACAGGCAGAGATTGATGGACCCTTTTACATGATACCAGTTAATATCGGGTGGTATATTTATGCTTAGGGTTTGTAAAACTTGTTGCTTAGAGAAACCGTTAAATGAGTTCACCAAGAATAGTAGGTGTAATTACGGGGTGACGAACAAGTGCTTGAAATGTTCTGCTGAATACAGTTTGAAATATTACTACGATAACACTGAGTTGAGGGCAGAGGCTCAAAAGAAATCTGTGGCTAAGAGAAAATCTAAGGGCAAAGATGTAAATAAAGCTCAAAGAGAGTGGGCCAGAAGAAACCCACACTCAAAAAGGTTTCATGCGGCCCAGAGAAAAACTCATGTGAAGCAAGCAACCCCACCTTGGCTGACTGACAGTCAAAAGTCCCACATCAAAAGAACTTATAAGTTGGCACAGATAATCAAGGATGCCACAGGTGTAGACTACCATGTAGACCACATCGTTCCCTTACGTGGGAAAAACATCTGTGGTTTGCACATACCAGAAAACCTGCGGGTTTTAAGGGCTGACCTCAACTTATCCAAATCCAATATTTATAAATAATCCCCATAGGAGAAACAACATGGCCTTTGCACAGGGTTCGCGCTCCAGCTTGTCGTACATCGTAGAAGCTACGTTTGGCACTACACCCGCTGGTAACTTTATTAACCTCCCTTTCAGCACTCACTCTTTGAACCTCACTAAAGACCGTGTAGCTGGTAACGACATCCAAGCTGACCGTATGCCTCGTGTAGACCGTCACGGTAACCGTCAAGTAGCAGGTGACATTGCTGTTGATCTTCGTGATGCTGACTACGACGACTTCCTTGAATCAGCTCTGCTTAACACTTTCTCGACTAACGTCCTGAAGGTTGGCGTTACCCCCAAGTTCTTCTCCATTGAAGACTATGCCGCTGACATTGACCAAGCCCGTGTGTTCACAGGTTGTTCGGTTTCTTCGATGGCTATTTCCCTCGCCCCCAACCAGATGGTTACGACTACCTTCTCGATGGTTGGTAAGGACATGACCATCAGTGGTACACAGAAGACACAGGACGCTGCCTCAGGCGCTGCTCCCTTCGATGCCTACTCTGGTGACATTGCTATCGGTAACGTGGCCTCTAGCTCCGCTGTAGCCATTGTGACGGGCCTTGACTTCACCTTGAACAACTCTTTCGCACCCACCTTCGTTATTGGTGACGACAGTGCGCCTTCTCTGGAATATGGTCGTGCGGAGATTGAGGGGACTATCACCGCATACTTCGAGGATGCAGCCCTGATTACCCGCTTCCTGAACGAGACTGAAAGCGAACTGGAAGTGTCTGTGAATGACCCAACTGGTGCTAACGCTTACACATTCCTGTTCCCCCGCATTAAGATTAACTCTGCTGACGTTGGTGTCGATGGCCCAACTAGCCGTATCATCAGCATGTCTTTCGTTGCTCTCTATGATGCAACTGAAGGCACAAACCTGAAGATCACACGTCCAGCAGTGTAAACAGATACCTAGCTGCTATAGCATCGGCCTCACGGCCTTAGGTAGGGGAGGCTCTGGTCGTCGGGTCTAGGGTCTCCCCATTTATACTACCCGATAAACCCCGACATAACCCACAAACAAAGGAAATCCCGATGGACCTTATGAACCTTAAGCCTACCAGTGACACTGTTGAAGTTAAACTGGTGCATCCCAATACTGGCGACCAACTGAAGAACGACGACAAGACTGATATGACTATCACTGTCTACGCAAGCCATTCCAAAGAGTATAAATCTGTAATGCACGAACAGACAAACAAGCGTCTGAAGGCTATGCAGTCAGGTAAGAATAAAGACTTTACCTCTCAGGATATGGAAGAAGCTACTCTTACGTTGCTCTCTAAGATTACAGCTAGTTGGGATATTACCTATGGTGGTGAGAAACCCAAACTTACTGTCGCTAAGGCTAGAGAATTATACGATCAGGTGTTCTGGATTAAAGATCAGATTGAGGGAGCGTTAGCTGACTCTCTGGATTTTACGAAAGCCTAACTTGTCAGTTATGTGAGTGGGCTGAACATCAGTTCAAACTCAACAGGCCTGATAAGGATGGCATTTCAGAACGAGAACATCTTGAACAAGTAGAGAGGCAGATTGGACGTAGACCTGAAGCATTGGAACCCCCGACAGATTTTCCACAGCTTATGTCTCACGTCTGGTCTGCCTTTATTACTTTAAGCAACAGCAGAACACAAGGCTTTTCTGGCCCCAACCCGATAACATACGAACAAATCAAAGCATGGAAAGAACTGACTGAGACGCCTGTAGAACCTCGTGAGATTGAGGCTATAAAGCGTGTTGATACAGTTTATATGAGGGTAGCGAATGGCTGACTTAGCAATTATTGTAGACACTAAATCACTTGTTGACGCTAAGAACAAACTCACTGCTTTTCAAAACCAGATGGGTAAGACTAACTCTGTCTTGGGGTTGAGCCGTGCGCTAGGTTCAGTTGAAAGAAACGTAGAAGAACTTATTAAGGCCCAAGCTAAGGGCCAACTTAGTTCTCGGTCTTTTCAGCAGGGTCTACTTGAGCAGAGAAAAGCCCTTGAAGCTATGGGTATGTCTTCGTACATGGCTAGGCAAAGGGTGGAGCAACTTGCTGCTGCACTGAGGAACCAACAGGCGGCTAGGGTTGCTGCTCAGGCTGCTGATGAGGCCGCAAGGGCCACTAAAAGGCTTGCTGATAGACAGTTGGAACTCCGTATGCGGTTCCAAGAGGGCTACGCTAATTTTACTCGTCAGCGTGAAGCTATGCGTAGTCTCAGGGAAGCCTACCGCTCTGGCATAATCACCCTACAGCAGTATGAAGCACAACTAGCTAGGATTAGAGCAGCTAACCAAGGTAACGTAAGGGGAACTAATAACCTTGGTGTAGCCATGCAGCAGACGGGTTATCAGGTTGGTGACTTCATGGTGCAAATCCAAGGCGGGACAAACCCAATGGTTGCTTTTGGTCAGCAGGCTACTCAGCTTGTCGGGGTACTTTACTTGATGCCGCCAGCAATGTTAGCAGCTTCGACATCTATCATGGGCCTTTCTGTCTCGGTAGGGTTTCTCGTGATGAGCCTTGGTATCATTATCCCTATTGCAACCGCTATTGGCGCATACTTTATGCGAATGAGTGGCTCATCTAAAACCCTCAGCCAGAGACTAGATGAAGTAACCTCGTCGTCGGATAAACTAAAAGAAACCTTTGAGCTTCTTAACGACCAAGAATTAGGGTTGAAGTTTGGCAACTTGACTGATGAAGTTAGGTCGCTGAGTTCTGCAATGCTAACCCTTGATAGTAACGCTCAACTAAAGAATTTCTCGGCCTTTCTGGATAAAGCTGAAGGTGCTGCTAATGTTGGTGGGGTCCGTCAATTCTTTAATGAGATGATAAACACCCCTACGTTTGGCCTTCTTGGTTCGTCTGAGGCAGAGCTGGACGAGGCAACTTTTGCTAAGTTAGGTTATGGTATTGGTAGGCAACAATACTTGGGCTACATTGATGGCCTAAAATCGGCTGCTAATCAGGGCAACAGAGAACAAATTGTAGAGTTGTTTGATAACCTTATAAGCTCTCTTGGTAGCAACGTCACCCCAGCGGGATACCTTCTGGCTGACCAGATGAGAAAAATAGCCCTTTCTGTTGCTGAGATCACTGCGGAAATGAATGGCACAGCTGAATCGGCTAGGGTAGCTGTCCACCTAGAAGAAAAACGTGTAGAATCTATCAAGCTCTACTACGACAACCTAAAAAAAGTAAGCGACCTCCAGCAAGAGCGCAAAGCTGGCGTTCAAGAAATTCTTGATGCTGTTGACGCTGAGAAGAAGTCTATGTCTGACACTCTCGACCTTAACAGGTTGATCCTTCAGCTTGGAAAAGACTCTGCACAGGTTAAGGCAAAAGAAGCTGCGATTGCAAGGGAGCAATACAGGCTTGAGCTAATTAACGCCCAGATTAAGGGCAACCACTTAATTGATGCTATGGCCCTGTACGATGCTAATGTGGGCGTAACGGATGCAATTTCCGACTCTGCGCAAAAAGCAAAAGGTTTATCTGAGGCTTTAAAAGATGCAGCTTCGGCAATGTCAGACCTGCAAAACACGGGAGACCTTGACGCTAAGTTGGCAGGTCTGGTCGCAAGACTTGATGCTGTTAGAACAGGTGCTAATGAGGCTGCTGCTGGACTTGTTGCAACGGAGACAGCTAAGGCTCAAGCTAGTCTAGATGCCGCCCTTACTGGTGGTAACGATGCCATAATAAGAGATGCTCAGATTGCTTACACTGCTAGACTGGGGTTAATCAACGCGATTGGCGTAACAACAACTGCACTGGGAGACGAAAAAGAAGCTAACAGGAGATCTAATAAAAAAGGTCCGACATCTGAAACTGGTCAAGAAGCTCTCGACAAGTTGGTGCGACAGACAGAGAGTAGACGTAAGCTGGTTGACCTGACTGAGGAACAAGCACGTTACGAAGAGCTGCTGTTCAAAATTCAGGAGACTAGTGCTAGTAAGCGTGACCCCCTGTCTCAAAAAGAACTTGAAGTCGCAGCTAAGAAAATCTACCTCATAGAAGAACAAACTCGCGTTATTGAAGAGCAGAATAAAGTACAGGAAGCTCTTGCAAGCACCATAGAAAACTCTATGGAAAATGCTTTCATGTCGATGGTTGATGGTACTAAGTCGGTTAAAGATGCCTTCAAGTCTATGGCTGCTGACATCATCAAAGAACTCTACAGAGTACTTGTAGTAAAACGTATGGTTTCTGTTATTACATCTTTCTTGGGTTTCGCTGATGGGGGTACCTTCTCTGGTGGCTCTCAAATCCAAGCCTATGCCAATGGTGGTGTCGTTGGTGGACCCACAACCTTCCCTATGGCTGGTGGTAAGACTGGCCTCATGGGTGAAGCTGGTCCTGAAGCTATCATGCCACTAAAGCGTGGTGCTAATGGTAAGCTGGGTGTTCAGATGGAAGGTGGTGGTGGAGACACTATTGTCGTCAACCAATCGTTTAACTTCCAAGCCAATGGTGACGACAGTGTAAAGAGGATTATCGCACAAGCTGCACCTCAGATCGCACAGATGACCAAGAAGTCTATGATTGATGATCGTCGTCGTGGTGGACAAATGAAAGCTACTTTCGGGTAATAGGGAAAGATACTAATAGATGGCACTCACATACCCACTAAATCAACCAACCACTATTGGTATCGAAAGTATTGAGTTACGGGCTGTAAATGCTGTAGCTGTCTCTCAGTCTCCTTTCACCTATAAGCAGCAAGTTATTTCTCACGGAGGGCAGAAGTGGGAAGCCTCAGTTACTATCCCTTCTGTCCGCCGTGACTTAGCTGCTGAGTGGAAAGCTATGCTAGTAGGTCTTAAGGGACAGACTGGCACTTTCCTACTAGGAGACCCTGACTATGCGACACCAAGGGGTGATGTAAGCTCTTGCACACTTACTGGGGTAACTGGCGATGAGACTGTTACTGTCGTTATGACTGGGACACTAAAGGCTGGTGACTATATTCAGCTAGGGGGAGGTTCCTCTGCTAAACTACATCAGGTTCTTGCTGACCAGACTGGTAATGGTTCCCTAGAGATTTGGCCTGCATTAAGGGTTGACTATACAGGTGCCACGGTAGTGCTTGATTCCCCTAAGGGCGTCTTTAGGTTGGCTATTAACCTCACATCTTGGTCTATCAACAATGGTTCTTTCTATGGTATCTCCTTTGAGGCTGTAGAAGTTATAACGTAAGGATAAGATATGTCAAGAGACCTGACCTCTGCCACAATCACTAACATATCAGAAGCCACAGTCTACCCATTCTTTGCTATTGAACTTAACTTTGACAGTGAGATACTGCGGTTGTGGACTGGCCAAGGCACACTTACACTACCTGATACGACACAGTGGATTGGCACAGGAACCTTACTTGACATCTCCGCTATTGAAGAAACCGCTGAAATGGCTGTCAGGGGCGCTACACTGACTTTGAGTGGTATCCCCTCGGAAATACTCTCACTAGCCCTCAGTGAGCCTTATCAGGGCCGTGTGTGCAACATCTACTTCGGAACATTCACTGGTGGTGACTTGACTACGGCACCTAGTAACTTCGATCAGATTTTCTCTGGTTATATGGACCAGATGAACATTCAAGATGGTGCTGAGACAGCTACTATTGAACTGAAGGTAGAAAACAAGCTGGTTGACCTAGAGAGAGCTAGAGTTGCTCGCTTTACATCTGGGTATCAGAAGTCTATCTACCCTAGCGACAAGGGGTTGGACTTCGTAGAAAGCCTTCAAGACAGAGAACTATTTTGGGGTCGCAATGCTGTCAGTTAAATACCAACAAGAGTTCCTTTCTCAATTCAAGAGTGGTGCTCAAGATTTGCTGGAACAAGATTGGGATGAGATTGAGCATAAGAAAGACCTGCGTAAGTTAAACCCAGATTGGTCTATCTACGAGTTACTAGAGAAGCAGGGTCAGTTGTATATCTTTACCTGTAGGGATGACTTAAAGCTGGTCGGTTACTTTGTCGTTATCATCACACCTAACCTGCACTGTAAGGGAGATACCCTTGCTGTAGCTGATGTGATCTATCTGGATAAAGAGTATAGGTCAGGTCTGTTGGGCTACAAGCTGTTCTTGTTCGCTGAGTCTTGCATCAGAGATGATGGCTACAAAACCCTACAGGTAACGACAACAGAAATGAACCCGATAGACCCGCTAATGCTAAAGCTGGGCTATAGCAAGGTAGAAACTAAGTTCGAGAAGGTGTTATAAATGGCTGTCTTTACCGCTCTTAGTATTGCTGTCGCTACTTATGGTGCTGGTGCCAGCTTTTTTTCTGCCGTTGGTGTATTCATCTCTAGCGCTGGTTTTGTCGGTCAACTCCTGCTGAGTGCTGCTACTAGCCTTGTTCTTAATGCCCTGACACCTAAGCCTTCTGCTAGTGGTGGGGCTAACAGGGGTTATCAGGTAAACTCTAGGGGTGCTGCACTAGACCACCAGATCATCTATGGTAAGGTTCGTGTTGGTGGTGCTATTGTCTATGATGATGCAACGGGCGTAAACAATAAGTTCCTGCATCGTATCATTGCTGTTGCTGGTCACGAAGTACAGTCCTTTGACCGTATCTACATTAACGACAGCTACATTGACTTCGGTGACATTGCTGGTGATGGTAATATCCCTTCTGTCGTTGACCCTGACGGTAGCACATCAACCAGATACAATGATAAAATCCGTATTCAGTTTGGCTATGGTACACCTACCCAGCCAGCTAATGCCGCTCTTGTGTCTGAATCACCTAACTGGACTGCACAGCATACCCTGAGTGGTATTGCCTATATGTATGTCCGACTGGCCTTCGATGCTGATGTGTTCCCTAATGGTATCCCCACGATCACTGCTGAAGTAAAAGGTAAGAAGGTCTATGACCCTCGTACTACCACGACAGTGTGGTCTGATAACCCAGCCCTGTGCTTGCGTGATTACCTTACGTCCAAGTACGGTGTCAATGAGGATGCAGATAACATTGATGATACGCTAGTTACTGCTGCTGCTAATGTTTGTGACCAGACTATCTCAGGTCTAGCTAGGTACACTTGTAATGGTGCCTTCACTACTGGTTCTACTCCTTACGATTTGTTGCAGAGTGTCCTAACCTCTATGGGTGGGACTATGTGGTATGCTCAGGGTAAGTGGCGTATGAAGCCTGCTTATTGGACGACACCAGTGATGGACTTGAACGAAGATGACTTCCGTTCTAGTGTCGGTGTAAGCACACGTCATTCCCGTAGGGACAACTTCAATGTCGTTAAGGGAACCTTCCGTGGTGCAGAAACTAACTGGCAGGTCACAGACTACCCACAAGTAACTAACGCTGCTTTTGTCACTGTTGACGGTGGTCAGGAGTCTGTTGTTGATGTGAACCTTGCTTTCACTGATAACTCTATTGAAGCAAGAAGACTAGCTAGGGTAGCCCTAGAAGCCAACAGACAACAGCTTACGATCAGTGCATCCTTTGGCCTGAGAACCTTGGCCCTTCAGGTTGGCGACAATGTGAGGGTTACCAACACTAGGTTTGGTTGGGTCAACAAAGAGTTCACTGTTATGTCGTGGAGCTTTGGTCTCGCCGATGAGTATGACCTTCAGGTGAACATGATCCTGCAAGAGACTGCTGAGAGTATCTTTGATGAAGTTGACGATGGCATTGTTTACGAGAGAGATAACACAGAGTTGTTGTCGCCCTTCTCTGTTCCATCAGTGGGTCTGTCTGCTGAAGTAAGGTTGCAGGTTCTTAAGGAGAAGCTAACTAACATTGTGGCTATCACAGTAAGTTCAGGTTCGCCTGAGCGTATTGACTCGGTAGAAGTCCAGTTTAAGAAGGCTGAGGATAGTGTTTACATTAGCCTTGGGACAGGTGAACTTGGCGTCTTTGAGGCTATCGACTTAGACGATGGTCTATATGACTTCAGGGCTAGGGCTATCAACACTCTTGGTGTCAAGGGTGAGTTTGAGTTCTTGCCTAACATCCAAGCTGAAGGTCTTGCAGAACCACCAAGCACACCAACGGGTCTTATCGCTGAGGTGTCTGGTGACAGCACTACCTTAGAGTGGACACCCGTAGCTGATCTTGACTTGTCGTTCTACCGCATCAGACACGCTGTAGAGACCTCTGGGGCCACTTGGGCCAATGCCACTACCGCTATTGATAAAGTGCCACGTCCAGCCTCCTCTGTGACCCTACCGGCCCGTAGTGGGACTTACATGATTAGGTCTTACGATAAGGGACAGTTTGCCTCAGAGGGTGTCGCTAGTGTTGTCGTCACTGAGGGTCAATTACCTTCCTTCACGAATACACTAACACAGACTGAAGGCCCTACCTTCTCAGGGACAAAGACTGGTTGTAGTGTAAACGGTAGTGACTACCTTGAGATTACAGACCCATCTGCAGGTCCATCAGAAGCTACATACGACTTCTCTGTCGGCTTTGACACTGCGACAGTGCGTAGGGTTAAGGCAAGGGTAGATGCTGCTATACTCAGGATCAACGAGGCTGGCGATACTTTCGAGGATTTAACTGGTAACTTTGACAACCTAACAGGTTTGTTTGATGATTTGTCTGGAGAACAGAACTTTGCTGACACTAACGTAGAGTTCTTTATATCAACGACAGATGATGACCCTGCTGGCACAGCCACTTGGAGTGCATACCAGAGGTTTAGGGTTGGTTACTTTTCTGGTCGGGCTTTCCGCTTCAGGGCTGTATTAAAGAGTTCCTCTAATAATGTAACGCCCAACATCACAGACCTTAGCGCAACAGTGGAGTATAACTAATGTCGCAAAACAACTATACCATTGGTAACCAAACTACCCCATCGTTCAGGGCTGACTTGAATAGTGCTTTACAAGCCCTTGCTAGTAATTCTTCTGGGACTACAGAACCTGACACGACTTATGCCAATATGTTTTGGTATGACACAGAGGTGAACACATTGTATATGCGGTCAGAGGCTGACGAGGTTTGGATTAGGATTGGCGTCTTGAACCAATCAACCAGTAAGTTTGAGGTTGAGGACTACCTTGGTTTCACCCCAGTGCAGCAGGGCGGTGGTGTAGGGCAGCTGGGTAATAAAATATTTATTGGTTGGAGTGGCTCTGAGTTGCTGGCTCAAGTCGATGACAATTCAAGCTTTGGGGGACTGGCTTTTAAGTCTGACATCCCTGCTGGCATTGGAGTCGGTCAAACGTGGCAGGCAGTTTCTCGCTCCGCGAATGTTTGGTATCAAAACACCACAGGCAGGTCGATTGTTTTTCAAATGCGGACAAATGCGACTGGTAACTTAGATATTTCGGTTGGACCCAGCGCGTCCGTTTTCTCTACGCAAGGTTGGGGTGACCTTTCTAGCGGCACCTATGACGCGGCTTGTGTAATTATCCCGCCCAATCACTACTACAAAGCAAGTGGTGGTGGAATGTCAATCACATCGGCGCAGGAGTTACGGTAATGGAAAAAGGTTTCTTTCATCCAAAGATAGGTTACTGGCAAACTAACACCGCACCAAGTGCGGAGATATTTGCGTCATACCTCGCAGGAACCGTTGAAGTGCCGCTGATTCCTTCTGGGGACCACCAGTGGAATGGCTCTGAATGGGTTTACGTTGCCCCACCGCCCCCTCCACCACCCACACAAGCCGAACAGGAAGCCAAACGCCAGTCAGCATACACCGCTGAAGCTGACCCCCTGTTCTTCAAGTGGCAGGCTGGTGAGGCGACAGAAGTTGAGTGGCTGGCAAAGCGTGAGGAAATCCGCACAAGGTTTCCCTATCCAGAAGAGGTGTAATTATTATGTCATACCAGTTAGGAACAAGAAGCAGACAAAGACTGTCAGGTGTCCACCCTGATCTAGTTGCTGTCGTTAAAAGGGCTATCCAGATCACTGAGCAGGACTTCGCTGTTCTTGAGGGTATCCGTAACATTAACCGTCAGAGAGATTTGTTTAAGGCTGGTAAGTCTACTACAATGAACTCACGACACCTAACTGGTCATGCTGTTGACCTAGCCCCTTGGCCTATCTCATGGGAGTGGGAAGGCTTCTACCCTATCGCTGATGCTATGAAGCAAGCTGCTGAAGAACTAGACATTGACCTTGAGTGGGGTGGTGACTGGAAGAGCTTTCCTGATGGCCCACATTTCCAACTCTCACGAAAGACTTACCCATGAGCAATGAACCTTGGCACCTAAACAGAAGTGTCCCTATTACGTTTATCTTTGCAATCATGTGTCAGACTGTCGCACTGATCTGGTTCGTGGCTACACTGAGTAATGATGTCGCTAACAACAAGAATGAACTAGCTAGGTTGGAAGTAAGAACCCAGAACCTAGAGGTGGTAGCACAGAGCCAAGCTGTCATGTTGGTTAGAATAGACGAGAACTTGAAGGCTGTCAGAGACATCTTAGATAGGATAGTGAATGAAAGATAAGGTCTGTTCCGGATGTAAGAAACCCAAGCCCCTATCTTCTTTCAGTAAAAATAAGCGTAGTAAAGACGGTTTGAGAACTGACTGCATGGACTGCGCTAAGATTTACCTAAAAGAGTATTACCAGAACAATAAAGAGCGTCTGGACTTAAAAAATAGGGATTATGTCGAGAAAAACCGTGAAAAGGTGTCTGACTATAAGAAAGACTACGACAAGGAAAACAGGGAAAGACTTAACGCACAGAAGCGTAAATGGGCCGTGGAAAACAAGGGTTACTACGCTCACAAGAGTGCGGAAAGACGTTGTTATAAACTAGATGCGACACCCCCGTGGTCTGACTTGGAAAGAATAAAGACTATCTATACTGCCTGCCAAAAAGTCACAGAGATGACTAAAAAAGAACACCATGTAGATCACATAATTCCTCTGAAAGGGGAAAACATTTGTGGGCTACATGTGTGGTGGAACTTGCGGATTGTACCAGCGAAAATAAACCTATCGAAGGGGAACAGAGTTGACACCCTGTAACATAAAAGGTATCAGGGAGTTCCTAGAGAGGGGTCCATAGTGGTCCGTAAGTCATTTAAAAGGGAGGTAGCTGTAGCCTTACTTATCTGGTTGGTCTACATAGTAGAGGTAAAAGATGTCACTATCATTGAAGTCCTTGTATGGCCCATCTTTACGTTTGCTGCTGCTGCCTTTGGTATTGATGCTTACGGTAAGTTGCGGAGCAAGCCCCTTGAGCCTACTAACGGGAGGGGGACCGAACGTAGCAGCCAACACACAGGCAGGCAAGACCAACTCCCAGACGATTGGAACGACAAATAATATCTCACCTAGTGTGTCAGACTCTCAGGTAGACAAGGTTGACCAAAGGGTAGTTACCACTAGGGTAGCCTCTGATAAGGTAGATGTCGTCACTGTCAATGAGACACCCCCTTGGTTAGTCATAGCCCTTGTCGTCTGGTCCATATTCCTCTGGCAATTACCTTCACCTAGTCAAATTGGTAACTGGTTCTCAAACTTATTTGGTCGTAGATAATAAAAAAGCGCAGGCATCCAACTAAGGACACCCACGCTCTCATTCATTAGCCCTCGTTACCTTAACTGGTAGCGGGGGTTTTTGTTATTTCATCAACCTGATTCTGCATGTCAATAAGGTCTTCCTGTAGATCAATGATGTCGTCCTGTAGTTCCTCTACCTCTTCGACAGTAGCTGTAGCAAAATCTGTCAGCGATTGATTAAGACCCACTTGCATACCAACAAACTTGTAGAAGGTATCTACTCGCCAGACTAAGTACAAGGTCACAAGAAGGTGTATGGCTAAAGCACCCCAATATATTTCCATTAGCCCTCCTTCTGCTTCTTCAGCATAAATAACTCTAGTCGTGTCGTGTACCAGATAGCCTTTCGGATGTCTTCGATCCCATTCTTATAGCGCCATCGGTGCATGTACTTAGCTATATTCCCACGGAGGTATCCGATATACTCATCCTCTGTCAAGAAGTCTTCGATGTACTCAATACACTCAATCTTACCACCTGTGTTATAGTGAGCTGGGCTGTTCACATTATCCATAGGGTTCCTTTCCTTCTTGTTCCTGTCTAAGATGTATTTGTAGTATGAACCCAAACCCTAAAGCCCCTCTTTGAGAAAGGTCTTCACCCACATAGCTGTGATGTCTGACCTTACGATGTCTTCTACACCAAACTCAATGATGGGTACAGGTAGCAGGTACTTCTTAGCTAGATGGATAACTTTTGACAATCCATCAGCTTCCTTAAGGTCACTCTGTTGTACGTCACCATTAAGCACAATAGTAGTGTTCTCACCTACCCTTGTCAACAACATCTTAAGTTCATGGGTCGTGATGTTCTGGGTTTCATCAACAATGATAAAGGCATCATCAAAGGAGCGACCCCTCATAAGGGCTAGAGGAGCCATTTCTATATTGCCATTCTTGATACCAGTTTCCACTGCACCCTTACCCAGATGCTTCTCCAGTACGTCTAGGACAGGTAAGGCCCAAGGCATAGTCTTCTCTGTCAAGTCACCCTTGAGGAACCCAAGCTCCTTACCGACAGCTACATGGGGTCGTGTAATGACGATCTTGTCAATCTGTTTGGTGACATACAGGTCAGCAGCATATGTCGCTGTGATATACGTCTTACCTGTACCCGCTGGACCTAGCACAAACACTTGTCGAGAGGACTTGAGGGCTGCTAGGAACTCTCCTTGCTTCTCTGTGCGTGGGACTAGGCCAGATGTCTTAGCCTCTGACGCACCTTTGTAGGTAGTCTTACGGCGTGTCCTAGTCTGCTTGTTGG
>Ga0222648_1000344_pt1 | contig 20563 bp, 19 predicted proteins | sample AntAcemetagen335_FD_181021 | JGI IMG/M metagenome (GOLD analysis project Ga0222648, IMG submission 181021) | Saline water microbial communities from Ace Lake, Antarctica - #335 | ecosystem: Environmental > Aquatic > Non-marine Saline and Alkaline > Saline | place: Antarctica: Ace Lake... | reverse complement strand
GACTTCGAAAACCATATTGGGGGAACGATTAACCTAACTGAAATGAATAAAGATGTTATATATCAGTTTATCCATTGGATTATAAATGTCAGAAAATACTCAGTAAATTATCAAGGACAAATATTGAAATTAATAAAATCAATATGTAAAGAAGCAGAAAGGGGTGGCGAACAAATTCATGATTATTGTAATCATATAGAAAGTTATCGTCAAAGAAAAAACGACAGAATTATTGTTACACTAAATCAAAATGAAATAAACAAAATAAAAGAATTAAAAGACATTTCTAGTGAATTAGAAGATATTAGAAAGTGGTTTTTATTAGGATTAAATATTGGACAAAGGGTATCAGATGTATTAAAAATAACCCCTCAAAATTTAAGACTAGCTCCCAACGGAGGAATGTATTTAGATCTTATTCAAATAAAAACAGAAAAACCAATTACTATAGGTATCATTGATCCTACTGTTCTAAAATTTCTCAAAATAGATTTTCCACAAAAAACCAATGCATCCGTTTTTAACAAAAGAATTAAAGAGTTGTGTCGATTGGCTGGAATTGATCAGATCATAAAAGGAAATAAGATGAGTTCAATAACGAAGAGAATAGAACTTGGGATGTACCCAAAATATGAATTAATAACATCACACACTATGAGAAGGTCTTTTGCAACTAATTATTTTGGAAAGATAGAAACCCCTATTTTAATGGAAATTACAGGTCATTCTAGAGAAAGTACTTTCTTAAGTTACATTGGGGAGAACCCTAATAAAGACGTTATTGCAGATGTGTTTATGGAACGATTGCGGAAATTAGGGAATGAGGAAGGATAGGTCTTTACGTTGCTTCAGAAACCTGTAAATCTTAAAATCTCGTGGCAGATTTGTTTATGGAAAAAGCAGGGGTTATTTGGTAATAGCAATTATTAAACTATAATTTCCCCCCGAACTGAAGTAGTTTTTCTTTGTACCTATTTGTATCAGTCAATCTTTTAATTAACCAAACTCGATACTTTTTGTAAAGAAAAAATTTCTTAAGAACATTTAATCTTGATTTTATAAATAGATAGCTTTTAATTCTATTGTGCCGTTTTCTTGTTCTATATTTATTCGTAAACTGACTTTTAAAAACACTTAAATAAGACGCTGTTTTTGTTGTTTCGTTGAATTCTAAACCATCCACCTTATTAAAAACTTCATAGCAGGTAGCTAAAAAACAATTTAAGGGATGGCTTAGTTTGTCTAATGTATTCACCGCATCTTTTGCATTCGTTTTTTGTGACAATAAAAAAACATCATAGGCATTTCTTAAAGCCATCGTTTTATAATAATAACCACTGTCATTAATTTGATTGGCAATGATAGATAAATTTAATTTGTTTGCATAACTCAAAACAGTAACTCCGTTTATAACTTGCCTATCCTTTTCTACAAAGTTGTAATTAAATTCATTGTCATATTTTTGTACTAAAAGCTTTTCATGAATCTCTACACCCGCAATATTATCCTCTTTTATAAGTCTTGGATAATGCCTGGACATAGGAAAGATATAATCAGATTTCACTACTTTTAGATATCCATTGTCTATTAAGATGGTGATCGCATTTTGATATTCTTCTTTTGAAAAAATAAAATCAATATCCCCCACCATCCTTTCGGCAATATCCTCATATAGGCCAGCTAATAGATTACCCGTTCCTTTTAGAAATATTGGCGTAATATTACTCCCTAACAACAAGGTATTTAGTTCTTCTGCTTGCAGAATTATTTGCTGGTTCCTATCCCGGTTTAAATTGGTAATATGCTCCATATAGCTAACCAACTCTTGAGGCAAATACTGTAAGAAATCTGCACGCTTTAAATTACAATACAATGCAGGAAACACATAATGTGCAGTACTCACTTTTACAACAGCATCCCAATCTATCGTATCTGATTGCAGCTGTTTTTCTATTAGTAGTCTATTCTCGTCTTCCAAAGAGATAGTTAAGCAATTAGCAACAAAATAGAGTGTGTCTTTATAGTTCATCGAGAATTTAATACTATGCAAAGCTTATTTATGTATAAATATAGAGTTATTTAGTAAGATCTGGCTCCTTACCAAATACTCCTTGACTATCAATTTCCTTCAGTTTATCTAAAGTAAACTAGTCTCGAACTGATTTAGTTTTCGGGAAAATATAATTAGATAAAGTAACAAATAGTTTGACCCGCTCAGTTTTTGTTAAACTTTTTTGATTCACTACAGCCTTCATCTAAAATTTCTTCGTACAAGAATTCCATCTTTTGCTTAATCGTAGATGCTTCTTTTTTTTCAGGACCTCTTTTAGATTTCTTACCTGCATTGCGAGCTGTTTTTAGATCAAATGGCCTATTTATGAATATTCAAAAAAGTGAAATCAAATTTAGTTAAATTAATTTACTTTTTCAATAACCAACTACTTGACTGAATTTTATCTCCCAAACCATCAATCAAAGAGATTACCATTTGATCACATATCAATATATTATAAGATTTATTAAAAACCATTAAAATTCACGCTTTGGTAAATCTTTAAACCATTTTTCATAAAGTCTTGTTTCCGGAAATATTATGACCCATGCTGTTGTGAATATTAATTGAAGATCTAGGAAGAAAGAACAATGTTCTTGATACCACATTTCAAGCTCCCCTTTATAAGGGGCGATAACACGTTTATAAAAATCATGTGGATCTTCATCCGTAACTGCTGAAATAATAGATTCTTCATCTCTAAATATAATAGATCCAATTCCTGTAAGACCAGGTTTTACATTATATATTTTTGATTGCACCTCTTCATTATAAGCCGAAAAAGTCTTTGTTACTAATGGCCTTGGACCAACCAAACTAATGTCGCCTTTTAGAATATTTATAATTTGTGGAAGTTCATTAATTTTAGTTTTTCTAAGAAAAACTCCAATTTTAGTTACTCTAAAATCGTTTTGAAGTGTAATACTCCCAGACCCCATATCCATAGAGTTTTTAAGCATTGTCGCAAACTTCCATATTTGAAATCTTGAATTATTTATTCCTATTCGTTGTTGAAAATAGAAAACTTCTCCTTCCGCTGTAAATTTTAAAATTATAATTATTGGAATAAAAATAGGTAATAAAATAATCAATGCAGCAATACTTACTACAATATCTAATAATCGTTTTGTGATATTATACATAAGTTACATTTTTTGATCTAGATGTTTGCCAGTTTCTATGTGCATGAAATCTGGAACATATTTATTAATAATCTTGACAATATCTGATTTATTTGAATTTGGGTTTCTAAAAACACTCTCAAAATCTGCTTCTACTTCTTCAAAAGAAATCTCAACTTCAGACGTTTTAATGTATCCCAGTGATTCAAACTCATTGACTTCATAATCTTCTTCTTCAGTAAAGAATTCCTCATAAGTTTTTTCACCGGACGTATCTGTTTTGAAAAAATAAATTGGGTATTTATCAGGATTCTCATGAAAATCAAACTCTTTAGCTTCTTTTTCTGATTGAACTAATACTGGCTCAAATCCGTTCTCCTTTAAAAAATCTAATGCAATTTCCTTAAAGTAAATTTGATCTTTGTGAAAATCTAATTTTGGAAAGAAAATATTTCCTGTTTCTCCTAAAAATGTAGCTAATAAACATATTTGTCCCGATTGTTGTTGAGTTACAAAAAAACGTTTAATATCTTCTGGACAAGACAGCGGTTGTTTCTTGTTTAATCTGTATATAAATCCATCTAACAAACTTCCATTAGAAAAAGCAACATTAGCGAATCGAGCCGTTGAAACTCTAAATTCATTCTTTTTTGATAATATAAGTTTTTCCATTAAACTCTTTGAAGCCCCCATGATATTTACTGGATTAGCAGCTTTATCAGTAGAAACACTAAAGAAATATTTTGGTGGGTTTAACTCACATAAATTTAAAAGTTTGATTGCGCCATAAACATTGTTTTTAATTAATGCCTCTATAGAAATTTTATCTTTTTCAGATCGCACATGCTTGTGGGCTGAAAAGTTTGCAACAACTTGCCAAGTTTCTGAATTAAAAATTTTATCAAAAGTATCACTTAATAAATTTACTGGATAGGTTATGTATTCAGGTTTATAATCTAATAAGTTAGAGCTTCTAAGATCCCTAGTTAATTCGGTCAAACCATTTTCATTAATATCTACAACAATTATTTTAGCAGGTTTGTATTTTAGTATTTGTTTTAAATAACCAGAGCCTATTGTTCCAGCTCCGCCAATAATTAAGACACTTTTAGATTTAATTTGGTTTAGTAATAAATTTTCATAAATTAAATTATCTTTCTCGAAAGAGATTTTATTATAATTTTCTTTCTGTAAAAATTTCATAGTTTTATTTTTTTATATTATTTCATTTAAACCTCTTGAAGGTCTATACTTAATTTTATTAAATATTTTTTTGTTAGAAAACGTTAGAGTTTTCGTAAGCTTATTAAATTTTGATGAGTTGAATGGCAGGAAGTAAAACATATCCCCTATTTTTGCAAAAATTTTAAATAATATCTCAGGAATTGTTATAATTTTTTTATTAAATTTTTTAGCAATAATACCATCGATTTCACATATCATTGGATCTTTAATGTCTGTTACATTATAAACCCCATTTAAATTAAATAATTCAGGAATCAGATTTGCAACATCTGAAGCTGCAATTAAAGATTTTTTAGCTGTACCCTTGCCAATTCTAAAGTAATAACCCTTTTGAATAGCATTAACAATACTATTTAAATTTCCTGGAGCGGATTGACCTGTAATTAAAGGTAATCTTAAAATCACAGTTTTAATATTATTTTTAATTCCAAATTCAATAATTGTTTGTTCTGCTTTTATTTTACTTAACGCATAAGGACTATTACCATTCAGTGGGGTTTTCTCATCTATTAAATCACCTTTTTCTTTTCCATAAACTGCCACGGTACTAATAAAAATAATTGTCTTAAGCTTTCCTAAATCTAACCCATCTAATAAATTAACAGTACCTCTATAATTAACATTGAAAAACTCTTCTTTCTCTTCATTTGTCTTTGGAATTACATGAGCTTTACCGGCTACGTGAACAACATAATCTACATTAACTTTAGGAAATGTGTCAAGAGATAAATCAATTTTTATTTCCGAGATTTTATTACGGCCAACTTTTATTACTTTATATTTTTCATTTTCTAAAACATCTAAAATAAATGCTCCAAGAAAACCAGAAAAACCTGTTAATAATACTCTTTTCATTAGAAATTAGATTATGAAATTATGACAATTACTCAAAAGATCTATATACAATATGTAAAATAAATTTTCTTGAGCTTTTATTAAAAAAGAACCTACAAAACCGCTACCACCAATGATAGTTATTGAATGTCTAATGTTTATATCTTCCGTACTCATTTATTTTATATTCTAATTACTTGATATTATCAAATTAATAATAAATTATTCTTTTAAAATTTCCAATATTAAATCTTCTGTTTTTTTTGTCATAAAATGTCTCTTGAATAAAGAAAAAATCATTTTTAAAGCTGTTTGATGAATTTTGAGTAAATTTTTTTATATGAATCTTTATATTTTTGGGGATTAAATTTGTCTCTGTAAATATCTTTTGCGTTTTTACCTAACATTAAAGTCAATTCTTTTTCATTAATTAAACGTTTGATTGTAAAAATAAAATCATTTGAGTTAAAATCCTCGATTATGAATCCAGTGACGTTATTTTCAATAACTTCTGGAATTCCTTCTGTATTATAAGCAATTGTTGGAATATCAAATTCTGCCATTTCGATGATTGTAAGTCCAAAAGCCTCCCATTTTGAAGTTAAAACATGAATACAATTTTCGAAATAAAATTTACTTTTCCAATCTACCCAACCAAAAAATTCTACTAAATCTGTAATATTATTTTGTTTTATTACCGATAACATTTCGTCTTTTAAACTACCATCTCCAAAAATGCAAACTCTAAATCCATTTTTTAAAATAGTATCTTTTATTTCAGCAATAATTCTGATAAAAGCTAATGGATTTTTTTGCTCGTCTAAACGAGCACAAAAAATTATTGCATTTTTCACTAATACTTTATCTTGATTTTCATTTTCATTTCTGTAAAAAGAACAATTGGGTATTACTTCAATATTGTTTAAATCATGAAAAAAAGTTTCAACGTAAAAATTATTAACACTAACATTAGTTTTAGTAAAATACTTTGAAAGATAATAATCAAGATTTCTACCAATAAATTTGATCAGAAAATTTGAATGATCATGGAAAGAAATTCCGTGAATAGTGTGGATAATTTTATTTTTATATTTAAATCCTATAAATCTAATTAAATACCCAACAACACTAGAGTGAGTGTGTATTAATGAATTTTTTTTTCTTGTTAGTCTAATAAACTTGAAACAGTAGTTTATCCAACTACTTGACTCAATAATTTTGACCTGGTAGTCAGATAGTATACTATATAATTCAGATGGATCTTGATTGTATCTGCATAAAATATTGACAAAAGTATTACGAGGTAATACTTTTATACACTCTAATGCCATTAAAGTACTTCCAGAACATCTAGTTTCCTTCAAACAAAAAATCACGGATTGTTGCATAATTTTGTTTTATTGTTTTCTTTATAAAATGAGTTCATTTTTTACCTTGTAATAAAGTATTTAATCTTCAAGTAAAGCCTCATAACTAAATTCTCTATATTAAAATTAAATTTTGATTGTAACATATTATATATTCTTTTGTTAAAATCATTGGTTAAGTCTATTTTTTCTTTGGGCAGCAAAATTACATCTTTAATATCTGCCTTATCAGAATTATAATATTCTAATTGATATAATTGAAAATTCATTCTCTCTTTTTCAATTTTAAGCATAGACTTAATAGTCGTATCGATATTTAGACTTGTTATCATCCAACCAGATTGAAGAAACAATGGAGTGTCACGATAAATGATTTGTGCTACGGGCTTTATACATTCCATTGCGCTAATAATAATACTGCTTGGAGTAGTAATTAAACACTTAAAATCATTAAATATATAATCAAATTTACCTTCAATAAAATTTTCACTTTTGCTAATTTTTAATTCTTCAATTAAAAATTCATTATAAATTCTAAAAGCATAAGAGCACTGCATGTTATCTAGCTCTTTCATTATTTGTTTAAAAACTTTAAGCAATATATTTTTTTCTGCATCATTATGGTATGGCGTATTAGCTGTAGTCAACAAAAAATCATAGGTACTAGCATTAGACTTATTCGTCTTAGACTTAATAGATTTAATATTTTTCATTCTTGTTGGAATATAATTGAAAGTTTTTTGCCCTAAACTATTAAAATAGAATGCTTCTTGTTTACCTACACAAAAAAAATAATCATGAAGAATTGGATGAAATAACTTAAGATTTTTATCTAAAACATCTTTATTGTTAAATAAATTACTCCACTCAATAATACCATCTGCCAAAAGTAGTGATTTAACCCCTTGAACTTTAGCTTTTACAATTATAAAATTACCTAAATCACTTAAATAATTGAAAGAAATTATTAAATCATATTGTTTCAAATCAGATTTATAATACTTTAAACCATTATATTGAATATCATATAATTTTTCATCGAAATCCATGAGTCCTTTATAATAACTTCTGTCCTCCAGAACGAGTATTTTATATTTTTTCATTTAAAAGTTTTTTAACAGAAAAATAACTGAGAAAATTTTCTAGAAGCACTCCAATAGCAAACATCCCAAACATAAAATATATGTTCTTAAAATAAATTAACAGCAAACTAAATAATAAAGATATAACTAAGCCGATTAAAGTATTTCGTTGAAGCAATGATTCTTTATCTACAATATTTAAAAAAACGCCTGTAGTTCCAGTGCTTACACATAAAAACTGACATAACACAAAACACCTAAGTACAAAAGCATTATTATTTTGAAGATTAAAAAAATCTAAGATAAAATAAGGAAAAATTAAAACTATAATTAACGGAAATAATGACAACAGAACCAACTCTAACCTTGCTTGATTATACAGTTTTTTTAAAGATTTATAATCATTATCAATAAACGATTTTGCATATTTTGGAGAATAGAGACTATTAAATATTGCAAGTCCAATATTTACTAAAAGTGATACTTTAAGACACACGTTGTACAATGTAATATCATCAATGATATTTAATAAACCAGCAATATAAATGGGTGTATTGAGTATTAAAAAACTCAAAAGCGAGGAGCTCATAATCTTAAAGCCAGTTCGAAAGTTATTTAAACTATTTTTTAATGAAAATTTTAAACGTAAACCAATTTTAAAACTTAATAAGAGTAATATAATAAAAGATAAAAATCCAAAGAATATATAGGATAAATATAAATTATGTAGTGTTTTAGGAATAAAAACTAAAAACACAACAAGTAAAAATTGAAAAACACCATTTTCTGAAAAATTCGCTAGAAATTGAAGATTATTAGATCTGAAATAGCCAACTAACACCCAGCTACATGATAATGGTATTACTGAAATAAATATCCATGAAAATGAATCAATGCTAACGTAGAATAAATTAAATTTTAATAACAACATTGTTGCTAAAAAACACAAAGTAGAAACAATTAGAACAATAGAAAATGATACATCTAAATTCTTATTTCCAATAAGTGTATTATTGTATTTTACAATTAATTGATCTTGACCAAATCTAGAGACAAAAATTAAAAAACTTACAACTGAAAAAGTTAAAAATATAAAACCAGAGTCTTTTATAGTAAAAGAATTAGTAATAATAAAAAGTAATAGGAAGTTGGAGGCAATACTTAGAACCTTTCCCATTCCAACATTCACAAATTTTTTAAAATAATTCAATATGTGTGTCACGACTTTATTTTATAATTATGAGTATTAAAAATACTAAATAACTGAATTACAACCAGAGGAATTAAATAACTCCATGTTATGGATCTAAAGAAATTATAAGATTCAGACCTAAATAATTTATACATCATTAAAATAATAATTATTTGAATCACTGAATTAACTGTTGTTACATTTTTGAAGCTTACTTTTTTAAATAAATAACCATAAAAAGAAAAAACAATAATCAATAAATAGGGACTACCTGCTATGTAACTTTCCCCAATAAATGAAAATCCATATTTATTCCCATCAAGATAATTTTGGTAAAAAAGATTTTCCATATACCAGTTAGTTAGAGGTTTGTTAGAACTAACATATGGATTAAATAATCCTTCCAGAGTTACTAAATAGGGATTATATTCATATTCAATATTTGCATTTAAAGCATTAACAGTATTCCTAACCCAATTAATAACTTCACCATAATCAGCTCCCACAGTAGTGTACTCAATTCCGAGTACTTGGGCATATAATATTTGTTTAAAAAACAGAAAAAATAATAATAATAAAATTGAATAAAACATTAGTTTACTAGAAGACAATTTATTTGTTTTTAACAAAAAGAAAACATTTATGACAAATATTGCAAATAAATCATGTCGTGAAATTGTCAAAATAGACATAAAAAAAAGATACAGTGTTGCTACGTAAAAAAAACTAGCCTTACCTTTAATATAGTAATTAAATGCAATTATTATGTATAATATTATTTGAAATGATGATAATAAAAAAATGTATTTATTTTGGTAAAGTAAAGAAAATGCCTCGGTTCTATCCACAAATAAAATTCCATTACCTAACATTATACCGAGATAAGAAATTGTTATTATGGTAAATAACAAATTTATTGTAAAGTTATTTGGCGTTTTAATTACCTTTCTTAAGGTATCTAGTGACTTTGTTCTTCTAAAAAATAAATTAAATGCAATTGAACTTATAAATATTACCTTTATAATTTCTTCTAAAATTTCTAGATTTGAATTAAAAACAAACCAATAAGTATTGATTCCAACAATTCCATAAATAACAATAAAAACGTTAAAAATAATACCCAAATTTAAAATACTTTTCGAACCATTATAAATCATCGATGAAAATATTATTGATGATATAACAACCAGAAAAGAATATAAAAAAATGGGCTCCATTTAAAAAAATTTATAAATTAACTATGGTCTTTCTAATTGCAGATAAATTAGTTAATAAACTTTCTAAATTATCTAAATGTAGCATATTTGCACCATCAGATTTGGCATTTGAAGGGTCAAAATGTGTTTCTATAAATAAACCATCCACATTATTTACAATACCAGCTCTAGCAATTGTTTCAATCATATCAGGTCTTCCACCAGTAATTCCTGCAGTTTGATTTGGCTGTTGTAAAGAGTGCGTTACATCCAAAATTGTTGGTGCAAATTTACGCATTTCTGGAATTCCTCTAAAATCTACAATCATATCTTGGTAACCAAACATGGTTCCACGATCTGTAATCCAAGCTTTATTAGAACCCGCATCGAGTACTTTTTGCACAGCGTGTTTCATTGCTCCAGGACTCATAAACTGTCCTTTCTTTAAATTAACAACTTTACCTGTTTTTGCAGCCGCGACTACCAAATCTGTTTGTCGCACTAAAAACGCTGGAATTTGTAAAACATCAACATATTGCGCGGCTCTTTCAGCATCAGAAACATCATGAATATCTGTAACGGTCGGAATATTAAAAGTCTCAGAAACTTTGCGTAAAATTTTCAAAGCTTTCTCATCTCCTATACCAGAAAAACTATCAATCCTGCTTCTGTTTGCTTTTTTAAAACTCCCTTTAAAAATATATGGTATTTTTAATTTATCTGTTATTGATACCACTTTTTCAGCAATACGTAATGCCATTTCTTCCCCTTCTATAGCACAAGGCCCTGCAAGCAAGAAGAAATTGTCTGCGTCTAAATTTTTAATATTGGGTATTCCTTTTAAAATAGTATTCATAATATTATCTTTTTCTAATTAAGTATTTTTTTAATTCTTTAATTCTTTAATAATTTCACCTAAAAGGTTTTGAGATTCTAAAACATAATCAGCTATATCTCTAAAAACTCCTTCGCCACCTTTTGATGCGGTCACTATGTCTACATTTTCCTTCATATAATATCTTGCATCATTAGGGGTAGCACTTAGACCACATTTTGTTAAAATGGTTAAATCTATGATGTCATCTCCAATGTATACAATATCCTTATCTTCTAGATTATAAGTTTCTTTGAATACGTTATATTCAATCTGTTTATTTTTAATACCATGCCGATGAAAATCAAATTTTAATTCTTCGCATCTATCTTTAACCACTTTAGAATTTCTTCCTGTTATTACTCCAATTATAAAACCTAATTTTCTTAGATGAGATACAATTTGACCGTCTTTAACATTAAATTTTTTATACTCTAATTGATTATTATCGTAAATAATACTACCATCTGTTAATACCCCATCTACATCTAATAAAAAGGCTTTGATTTTTAGCGCTTTTTCTTTTGTTTTTGTGTTATTAAAAACCATTATTTATTAATTTGAGTGCTTTATTGTAATCTTCAATTGTATCTATACCTAAAGACTTATAGTTTGTTCTTATCATTTTAATTTTTACACCATTTTCTAGTACTCGTAACTGTTCTAATTTCTCTAATTTTTCAAGAGTGCTTTCATTCATTTCTGAATAAGTTGTTAAAAATGATTTTTTATATCCATAAATACCTACATGTCTATAAAAATTATATTCATTAGAAATTTTTCCTTTTTCATCTAAAATGTTTTCTATACCGTTTCTAACAAATGGTATAACTGCTCTCGAAAAATAAAGTGCATCTTCGTTGTCATCGGTAATAACTTTTACAGAATTTGGATTTATTAAATCTTTCTTTTCTGTAATTCTTTCCATAACACTAGACATCAAAACATCATCATTTTCTAAAGAATCAAATAAATTTTCAATTAGTATTGGATTTATAAAAGGTTCATCGCCTTGCACATTCACAACGATATTGCAATCTATATTTGATACAGCCTCAACAACTCTTTCTGTTCCTGATTCATGGGTAGATTTAGTCATAATAACATTCTTAGTGAATGCTAAGCTTTTCTCTCTAATTAATTCACTGTCTGTAGCAATATAAATTTCCGCATTTTTAACTTTCAAACATTGTTCGAAAACTCTTTGCAAAACTGTTTTTCCTTTTAAATCTAAAAGTACTTTATTTGGCAGTCTACTAGAATTTAATCTTGCTGGAATAACGACAACTCTTTTCATAATTTAAATACCTAAATCGAATAACTGAACGATACCTATTAAAGTATGTTCATGATCAATTACTAAAACAGCACTAATTTTTTCTTGATTCATTATTTTACTTGCACTTACTAAACTAGTATCATGTGGTGCTGTTTTTGGATTCTTAGTCATTAAATTCGCTGCAATAAGATTGAAAAAACCTGCTTCATTTGTTTCCATTGCCCTTCTAATGTCTCCATCAGAAATAACACCTATTAATTTTTTATCTTTATCTTCTACAGCAACTAAACCGCATTTACCTTTTGTAATTGCATGTATAATATCTTTTATGGAATCAGTTAACAAAACAACAGGTAAGTTGTCTTTCTTCATTACATTATCTACAGTTTGTAATAATCTTCTACCTAAGCTTCCACCTGGATGAAATTTTGCAAAATTTAACTCTTTAAAATTTTTAACTTTCATTAAAGCAACAGCTAGTGCATCTCCCATAACCATTGCTGCTGTAGTTGATGAAGTTGGTGCTAACTGGAGAGGACAAGCTTCAAACTGAACAGAAACATTTAAATGATAATGGGTATTTTTAGCCAAGTTAGAATTTGGATTTCCCGTCATGGAAATTGTGTTATTGTTTTGACTTTTCAAAAAAGGAATTAATTTTAACACTTCATCCGTTTCTCCAGAATTAGAAATTAATAATACAATATCTTCTTTTTCAATCATGCCAAGGTCACCATGATAAGCTTCTCCAGGGTGTAAGAAAAAACTAGGTGTACCTGTACTTGCTAGGGTAGCTGCTATTTTTTTACCAATAATACCAGACTTTCCCATACCGGAGATAATTAATTTCCCTTTACTTTCAATGATTATATTTATTGAACTTTCAAAATCCGAAGTTAATAAACTTGATAAATTAGAAATTTCTTTAGATTCAATCTCAAAAACTTCTTTAGCTATGTTTTTAATATTCATTATTTTCTTTTACTTTTTTTTTACAAATATTTATGGTATTAATTTTACTACAATCACACCAAAAAAAATTATTTAGATTCATTTCTAACATCGGGTTCCTAAAACTCTGATATATAAGTTACTTACTTACTTATCTTCTAATAGTTTCACTTGCTTTCTAAGTCCACTCGAAGAAAATCTATGATCTCTAGAGTTGTAATAAATATATATTCCCTTTTCTTCACAATAGGTTCTTCCTGTATAGTTCTTTTCCTTGTACTCGTCGCCAATAATTCGAACGTCTATTTTAAAAGAACGTAAAACATCTTCAAGATCTTGTTCCGATACGTAGGGTACAATTTCATCTACGTGTTTGGATCCTTTCAGCTGAATATACCGTTCGATAATAGACTGCGAAGGTGCATTTTTCTCAGGGCGATCTATCGAAGGATCTAACTGCAATCCAACGATTAAGTAATCGCATTGTCTTTTTGCTTCCTCTAACATCTTTACATGCCCAGCATGCAAAAGATCAAAGGTTGAAAAGGTGATTCCTACTTTCATAACTATCTGTTTTTTTTCTCGACTACCACCGGTAGTCTGTATTGTTTGTGTTTTTCTTTTTTTTTCTTTTTTCGTACTCTTTAAAGCCCCAAAACATTCGTTTTTTTCACGGCTTCGCCACCACTACCCACAGTACTGATTTTTATGACATAAAAAAATTCCAATTGCTTACTGCAATTGAAATGATACGATGGCGCCTAATTTTTGTAGCTGAGCCAAACACTTTTTCCCTTTGATAGATAACAGGGTTGCCTGCTGTTCTAACAAGGGTACTTTTACGATATCTCCAACCGCTAAACCTTTTTCATCCGCTGCTTTCGTAGCCTCTAAATAACTTCGCATTGCCGCTACTTCTTCATTTGAAACACTGGCACGTTTGCCGTGTTCAAATAAATACCGCAGCACTCCAGGAACTTCAAATACCGTGTCCACCTCTTTTTCTAATACATGAACCAACACCATAGAAGGCAGCAAAGGCGTGGTTACTTTTTTCTTGCGATCAGACCATTGTTTTACTTCTATTCTAGTGGGCGTATATACTTCTACGCCCAATCCCGAGAGCCGGTCTGTAACCTTTAACTCGTTTCTAGGCTTTGTACACAACACAAACCATTTTTTAGAAATCCTATTCATTATTCTCCTAAAGATAGTGAAAATTAATGCGCAATAAATTGACCATCTAATAAAAAAACATTCTTAACACCACCTGTTTCATTATTCTTTTCAATTTTACAGCTGATTTCTTTTTATTCATTAAAAACAACACTGTAATACTAATTATAAAAATACCTGCTAAAATAAACGCAGACGCTACCATATTAAAGTTTACAATTACCCAAAACATAATAAGGCCAACACTAAAATTAACCACGCCAATACAAAAAGAAGCGCGTCGATGAGACAATCCGTAATCTATAATAATATGATGTATGTGGTTGCGGTCTGGTTGAAAGACAGAAACCCCTTTGAAAAATCGGATGAGCATCACTCTACACGTATCTAAAATAGGAACAAACAAAATACCTAGTAATAGCAGCGGCAATTGCTTTTGATCAAAATAAAAAGCAAGACTACTTACGCTTCCCGAAGACATTAATTTAAGGGTTAACAACCCCAACACCAAGCCGATCGACAAACTACCGGTATCCCCCATAAATATTTTCCGTTTCTTAGAAAGGTTAAACCGAAGAAAAGCCAATAGTGTCGCAATGGTCGTAATACTGATACATAAATAGTAGAAATACTCTAATTGATAGAACATAAAACTATAAAAAGAGGCGACTATAACACCTGTTGTCGCTGTTAGACCGTCAATACCATCTAAAAGATTAAATGCATTTATAATCCCTAATAAGAAAAACATACTCCCTGCTACAGAAACAAGTAACGGAATCTCGTAAATCCCCATAAAACCGTACATAGTAAGGATTCTGAAATCTGGCTGAGACATGAGTACCGCAACCCCTATAAATTGTCCTAAAAACTTAGTTTTAGCAGGAATACTGATTAAATCGTCTAAAAAGCCCGTGAAAAATAAAATCGATATCGAAGCCAATAAGGTAAGTGAAACCTGATTCTCAAAAAAGAACTGTAAGAAAAACAACGCAAAGATGTAACTTATATAAAAAGCGATGCCTCCAAAAGTAGGTACAGCAACACTGTGTGAACTTCTATCATTTGGTAAGTCCTTTATATTAAGTTTAAAAGCGATTGCTCTTATTTTTGGAATTAAAAATAAAGAAATGAAAAAAGCACATATAAAGAAGAAGAATACGTGTGTGTATAAATTTGATTCAATCTCTTGGAGTAGTTGAGCGTAATACTTCATGATGGTTTTCTTTTTCAATTATAGCTCCAGCTCACATAGCATTGCCGCTAAATCTCTATTCAAATATAGTGTTTTTTCAAGTATTAAGTCTAATTGACCTATAAAAATTTGTTTTTATAGCTTAAAAAGACACTCGGTATTTTTCGAAATACGACGATACGTACCAGAATTGAAAATCTAAAATATAAAAACGACTCCCCTATCAGATAGTTATAATGAAGTCTTTGTCTTTTTTCTATCAGCGGAGCGGTCTTATGTCTTTAGTCGGACATTAATTATTATTATTATTATACCTTCAAAAACTTATCTTTCGTTTTTTGAATTTATTTCTTTTAACAGCTCTTGAACGGGCTCTTTCGCAAGCACAAAACCAACACTAAGAACAGCGCCTAGAAACAACCAAATAACAAGAATTAAGCTCCGTTTCGGTTCGGATTTTTCATTTGGAAACACCACTGGTTTTATAATAGAAAAAACCGGAGTGTCTTTTGTAACTTGAAGTTTTACCTGTTCAAATTGGGTAACTACATTCTGAAAAACAGCATTTACCGTTTGAAGCTCCGTTTCTAATCGACTTTGAACATTCGAGAAACTGCTTCTAGAAATATTCAAATTTCTGTCTTTAAAATTAGACAAACGATCTTGGGTTTTATTTAATAAATCTCTTTTCTCGACATACTGTTCTTCTAAATACGACATAAGCTCTATGCTCGATTTGGTTTGAATCTCAATAATTTGATTTTGTAAAATAAGTTCCCCGTTTTTAGCTACTTGTGCCGCTACTTGCGGGTTTTTATTTTTGACTACCATCTCTATAAAACCCTCTTTGTCGTTAATTGACAAGGTTAACATTTCATCTATCGCTTCGTAAAAATCCATATCTTCTTCAGAAACCAATGCTATACCATCAACAGTTTCAAAAATTGATTCTTTAGGATCTTCTTTAAATACACCAATAATCTTAGAAGGAAGTCCAATGGTATATTCTTTTACAGACCCTAAAACAGAAGTTGACGTGTTTTTTTCAAAATACGCTCGCAGCGTTTTCACGTCTCCTAAGTTTTTTAATGGTGCTTCTAATAATTGTTGCTTAAAAGTAACACTCTCTAGTATTTTTCCATACAACATTGGTGAAATTTCTTTACTTGTTTGATCAACAGACCCCAGATTAATACCCGCTAAAGAAGCCAAGCCTTTTAAACCACCTGCGCTAGACGATTGCCCTCCATAATTAGGAGTAAACATAGAAGACGCAGTATATTGGTTGGGCGAAGAAACCGCAACTAAAACTCCAACAAATCCAAATACTGCGATCGATTTTAAGATGAATTTTTTACGATTCCAAATTTTAGACAACAAAGCAATGATATCTATCTGATCTTCTGCTTGTATATTGTTTTTTGAAGATTCCATATTTTACAATTTAGTCACTAATAGAAGAGATGTTAAGGTTCCTGTAATCACTCCAAAAATTCTTATAAAGTCATCCATAAACTTATTGGCATTGTCACCCTTAATTTTCTCTGGCTTTTCAATTAAACGTATTACAGCCCCAGGATATATTTTTGGGTTTTTAAAAAAACTAACTTTTTTTGATTGTCCATTCGCTTGTTGCACAGTAATAGACTCAATATTTTTCTTTTTACCTCCAGAGTTTCTAATGTAATATTTTGCTCTTTTCCCTTGTTCCCAATTAAAAGCTGTTGGCATCAAAACCGCCCCAGTTGTTATAATTGATGCTAATTTAGACCCAATGACTAAAACATCTCCGTTTTGAAGGTTAATTTTATTGTCTAACAGCCCTTTATCAAGGTTTAAGTATAATTTAATACCTCCTCTTTCTACATAAGAACTTTTTAAACTAGAATTATTAGTGTACCCTCCCGCCAAGTCAATTATCTCACTAATTGTTGTTTGATCATTTTCAAGAATAACACTTCTTGGATATTTTACTTCTCCCTGTATAGAAACACTTGGTTGAAAATTCGCTCTGATTGGTGAAATCACCGTAACAATATCGTGATTTTCTAAAACAAAAGGGTTGGAAGGTGTTTTTTTAAGCCCCAATAGGTAGTCGATATCTAATTCGCTTACTTTTAATTTAGAATAGGTGCCTTTTTCTAAATCTCTATCCAAACGGTTTACATAGACATATCCTTTTTCTGCAGTCTCTAAAAATCCTCCTGCTGTTATAATTAAGTCTTCTAGATACATTCTGTTTGATAATGAAACCTCTCCAGGAGTTTTCACCTGTCCTACTATTTGAACTGTTGGAGTGATATCCTTAGTAACAGCTTTCGTATACAATACGATGTTATCTTTTGGCTCTAAATACGTATTTTTTAGCCTCTCTAAATCACTAAGACTATATTGCGTCAAGTCATACAAACCAGAATTTGCATCATATCTTTTTAAATCTAAACGACTCGCAAGCACTTTGGCTTGAAACTCTAACTCGTCATAAGAAACTGATTGAAATATTAAATCAAAAAGCGAAAGGTCTTTACTCCAAAAAATAGTTTTAGGCGTTGATACATATCCAGAGATAGTTACCATTTGTTCTCCTTGCACCTCGTTTAACGAATAAATTTTAATTTGATCATTTTCTTGAAGCGACACTGTAATTTCATTATTTAAAACACTAGAAAGAGTATAGGTTTTAAAAGATAAGTTTCCTTTTTCATCGACTCTATTAATATCTAATTTTTGCAGATACGTGTTTGGCAACAACCCTTTTGCACCCGTATTAATTAGTGTCTTTAAATCTTTAAAAATATCTAAGGCAAAAGTACCTGGTGCATTTACGTTCCCTTCAATGAAAACCTGATTTTTTTGCATTGGTAAGATTCCATAAACCGTCACCAGATCCCCATCAGTTAACGCAACGTTTTGTTTTGCTTTATTTTGAAAACTGGTGTAGTTGATCGTCGTTAAAAAACGATCAAAAACTAATTCTTGCTCACGGTCTTTAAAAGGCTTGATTCTAGAGATATTAATATTATTTAATGACGCACTTGCAGACAAACCGCCAGAGAATCTAAATAAATCTTTTAAAGATTCGTTCGGCTTTAACTCATAAATAGCTGCCTTTTTCACTTCCCCTTTCAAAGTAACAGAAGATAACCTAGGTCCTACAAATAAAACATCATTGTTTGCAAGTCGAATATCTTGGTCTATATTTCCTTGGGTAATATAATCGTATAAATCGATTGTTTTTATCAATTTATTATTTCGATACACTTTAACATCTCTTAGTGTTCCTGAACTGTTAACACCCCCTGAAGCGTATAGCGCATTCAAAACCGTTGCCATACCATTTACTAAGTGTGGTCCTGGAGTATTTACATTTCCTAAAATAGACACTTTTACAGGTCTAATTTGAGTTAAAGAAACATCTAAAAAAGTACGTGAAGGCGTAGTTAATAATCCGCTATAATATTTACCTAAAAATATTTTTACTCTATCTTTTAAGGTTGCAAAAGAATTACCCGCGGCAAAAAACACTCCTAGATTCGGAAAAGATATATTACCGTTTAAATCTATTTTAGAAACAAACTCTAAATTATTATCCCCAAAAACAGTAATTCTTAGTTCATCTCCTGGAGCTAAAATATACCCTTCATCAATATTGCCAACAAGATACTCTTTTTGGCCAAATGGATTATTCACAAAAATATCATATCCGAAATAATTCTCAATCCCCTTTTCTACTTTTACTTCGGGTGCTGCGATAACAACTAATGGCGGTGTCGCTATTTTTAAATCTGTAACCACCTCACTAATAACGGTATTAGTAGGCGTTTGTTTTGCACCTACCGCATTCGTTTTTAAATAATTATCTAAAAAAACATCAAAATCAATCCCTCTTAACTGCGCCATTTCCCTGGCTTGAGACTCACTAATTCCTCTGTTTGCTAGAGCGGTTATTGCTTCTTGTCTCGAGCTAATTTCAAGACGATTTGCCTCCGACATTACATCTTGTTCCGTTTGTGAATACACTTGTAAAAAACTGAATGGAATAAGTAATAAGATTAAAAATTTTCGCATTTTTTTATATATTTATTTAAGTATCATTTTCATTAGTCTGATTTTACTCTTCAAAACAACTATTTTAAATCTTGAAAAATAAATTATTTATTTCTATTTAATTATCGCAATTGTATTACTTTCTTTTCACAATATTATTTTCCAGTAACTTGTTTACTGACAGCTGTATCACCAATGACACAAGCCTAAATTTTAATTGAATGTAACGTTTAAAAATAGATTGTATCCGATTGGTTTTTTTAGGTATTTTAACAGTAGGATCTGTTTGCAAGGCACAGATTAAATAATCGTATTGACGTTTTGCATGTTCTAACATTTTAATATGGCCAGCATGCAAATGGTCAAAAGCACTAAAAGTGATTCCTATTTTCATAATATTAATATTATATCCAATAATATAGGGAATATCATTGAATGGCATTTTTTTTTGCAAATGTATAGTTAATTAGCCAAACAACAAAGGATGTCTTTCCCCTTTTGTGGTTATTGTATTATTTCTAATTTTTTGAGCAATTTTTATAGATTCCATGGCATCTTCCAATCCAAAACCTTCTCCCTTGAGAATTTGCTTATAACTTTGGGTGTGTAGTTCTGTAAAACCAGAACTAAATTCCAATTCTTCGCCATCAATCGTGATCGATCGGTAGGTTCTTTGTCCCAGTTCTTGTATTCTTTTAGGTAAAGACTCTTCATCAATGGACAAATACCACCGAACACGGGCTTTTTCAAACTCTAAATAGCCAGCAGACTTATCTTTTTCTCTTAGATGTACACTATTTTCTTGTACATCTCCAAACAACCAAGCTAACATATCAAAAAAATGGATGCCTATATTTGTAGCGATTCCTCCTGATTTGCTATCATCTCCTTTCCAAGAAGTGTCATACCATTTACCACGAGAAGTAATGTAGGTTAAATCAACGTCATATT